>Ga0209117_1000160_pt1 | contig 41731 bp, 31 predicted proteins | sample BlaSpr_A8_OM2_M2_FD_187978 | JGI IMG/M metagenome (GOLD analysis project Ga0209117, IMG submission 187978) | Forest soil microbial communities from Thunder Bay, Ontario, Canada - Black Spruce, Ontario site 2_A8_OM2_M2 (SPAdes) (version 2) | ecosystem: Environmental > Terrestrial > Soil > Boreal... | reverse complement strand
CTCAATCCCCTCCACCAGCACCTTGATGTTGCCATCGGGCATCTTCAGGCTCTGCACAATGTTGACGATGCAGCCAACCTGGTAAATCTCATCCGGCTTGGGTTCGTCCACTCCCGGATCGTGCTGCGTCGCCAGGAAGATCCGTTTGTCGCCCGCCAGAGCCTCTTCCAGGGCGCGCAACGAGACTTCGTCCTGATCGGCAATAAGGCGCGCGTGAGCCATACCAACGGAGATGATGCAGCTCACACAAAACAGGAGTCCCAGAATTTCGAGGCGGAGACTAAACAAAACTGACCGAGCGGGAAACGTTCTACGGCTGTTTTTATCAATGACCTGGGAGCGGTTAAAGTTGCCAGAGTGCGAACTCATTCCGTACGAAGCACCTGCACTGCCATTCCGTCTTTCAATTCTATGTCACCGGGTAACGCCACCGTTTCGCCTTCATTCACGCCGCTGAGAATTTCGTAGTTGGTTGCGCTCGCAATCCCCACGCGAATTTCCCGCCGCTCCAGGTGACTCCGATTCACGCCGAGCGCTGGATCTTTTATGACATAGACGTACCGATGCGAGCCGTCGATCTGAACCGCGCCACGCGGCAATGACAGTACGCCTAGCCTCTCGCGTGAGTTAATCCGCACGTTCACGTTTACGTTAGGGATAAGCTCCAGGTTGGAATTGTCCACTGAGCAAAGCAGCTCGCCCACGCTGCGTGTCCCGCGCGCTACCACCTGCTTGGGAACCAGCACGGTCTTTCCTCGCCACGTCCGATTCGGCAAAGCATCCCAGGTAATCAGAACGTTTTGATTCGGCTCCAACGCGCCAAGCTCCGGTTCGTCAATGAAGGCGCGCACGCGCACCTGATGCAGATCAGCCATCTCCGCCAGCGGATCGCCAACTTTCACGAAGTCACCGGCACGGACCGGGAGGGAATACAGCGTCGCTTCCGCAGGCGCGGTAACCTGCGCCGAGCGAACCTTCTCCTCGAGCGAGCGTACTTCACTGCGCGCCTGCTCAACGCGCAAACCCGATTGCCCGGCGTCCAGAGTCACACGGCGCTCAAATTCTTTTTTCGAAGCGGACAGGCGGCTGACGTCAGCTTGGGCAGTTCGCAAAGCCATCTGGTTGCGCGCCAACTCTTCTTGCGTGGCAGCTTGTTTAGCAATGAGCCGGACAATCGAATCATGCTCTTTTTGCAGGCGGTCGTACTCGGCTTGGGCCTTTGATAGGTCGGCATTGATGCGCGCTACGTCATCGGGCCGGCCACCGCTCTTAGCGGCACGGAGCTCGTCTTGGGCAGCTGCCAATTCAGCGCGGGCTCGGGCCAATTGCGCGCGCGCATCGGTAACATCCAAGGACATGAGCGGCTCGCCTTTTTTTACTTGCTGTCCCTCAACAACGTAAATGCGCTCGATAAACGTCGAGAGCTGCGCGCGAATTTGATACGGCGAAATCGCTTCAACTTTTCCGTTGCTCGAGATTGACGAGCTCAGATTCTCGCGGGTGGGTGTTACTGCGGTAACTCGCGCCACAGGCTGCCGCTCGCTGAATTTGATTAAGCCAAACACCACCGCCGCGGCGAGCGTGAAAAGCAATAAAAATCGCTTGGATACGAAACTGAAGCTCATCGAATCTTTCTTGAGTCGGTCAATAGAATGAAACGGCGCCTGCGCTTCGGCCATCCCGCGTACCCTCCTACCCTCTACCTACCCTCTATAGGATGCGCAGGAAAGCAAAACCGTCCCATTTTAGCAAACCCAAGCTCTCGTTTCCTAACGGGGGTGTCTAAGCAGGATGCATGGACCAGCGAGGTCTCACGTGTTCTTCGACAGCGAATGCTATACTGGCTGTTCCGATGGCACATAAGAATAGAGCTCATAACCCTGGTTTTTCGGCAAGCTTGGCGCGCATTACCGCAATTTCCTGAGCCATGGCCGAAACCCCCATCATTCCTCCACCACTCGAGACCCCGGGGCGTTCATCGTTTCGCATACCTATTGACATGCTTCTAGCGCCGGACCACGGATGGTTCAGGGCGCTACGCCACAGCGAATTCCGTTTTTTCTGGTCCGGCAATTTCGTGTCGAATATCGGCTCATGGATGCAGAACGTTGCCCAGGGCTGGTTGATTCTGCAACTCACGGACTCTCCATTTTGGCTGGCTTTAGTGGGCTTCGCGCAGCAAATCCCCGCGTTGTTTTTTTCGCTTTTTGCAGGGGTGATTGCTGACCGCGTGCCTCGCCGCAAAATGCTTCTTTTTACTCAATCCGCGATGATGATTCTTGCTTTGTTGCTGGCCGTGCCCGCGCAGCTACACGTGATCTCCGTGCGGCAAATTGTTGTAATAGCGTTCCTGGCCGGCATCATCATGTCTCTCAACGCACCCACGTATCAGGCGGCCATTCGCGATCTGGTACCCCGGGAAGACACCTTGAACGCCATTGCGCTCAATTCGATCCAATTCAACAGCTCACGTGTGTTAGGACCATCGTTTGCCGGATTCGCGATCGCAGGTCTGGGTATAGCTGCATGCTTTTATCTCAATGCGCTCAGTTACCTTCCCTTGTTATTCGTGATCGGGCGAGTCTCTTTTCCGCCACACCCAATCCGCGAGGAACACTCTTGGCGCGGTGAAATGGTAGAAGGTTTTCGCTATGTGCAGGGACACCGCGAAATACTTGTTCTCATCGTGCTCGTCGGAATGGTCAGTATGTTTGGCTTGCCCTATCTAGTCATGATGCCGGCGTTTGCGCGCGACGTTTTGCACGTCGGGGCCGCAGGACTCGGTTATCTTGTCGCGGCAGCGGGAGCCGGTGCTTTGTTGGGCGGCGTTCATCTGGCGCGACTCAAGCCTCACCACCACCGCGGGCCGCTCGTGCTTTCGGCCACGATGATTTTCTTTGCGGCGATTCTTCTCTTCTGTCTTTCTCGCAGCCCGCTACTGTCGACCGCGCTCCTGGCAATCGCGGGCGGCGCGATGGTTACCTCCGTCGCCACCATCAATAGCCTCATTCAGACAATCGTTCCTGCCTCGCTGCTCGGCCGCGTCGTCAGCATTTATATGATGGCCTACCTGGGTCTCACGCCTTTAGGCAGCTTGTTGGTCGGGGGGCTTGCAGAATTTGTCGGCACTCCAGTGGCCATGGCCATGACAAGCGGCTTTGCCTTCGTGCTGACCCTCGTGATCAATTTGACCGTACCGTCGATACACCGATTGCACTGATGGGTGAGTCATAGGGAACCCCGTCTGCGGAGCAAACCGGGGCGAGGCCAGCCGGTAGGTCCATTCGACCTGGCTCTCGGGCCGTGCGTTGCGGCATGATGTGCAGCCGGTATTTGTGCCATCGTGATAAAATTCTCTTCATGCCCAACGAGCACATCAAAACACAAGCAGGTCCGGACGTGAAGCCTGTCATTCATCGTGTCTGCATCCAGTGCAACAACATGTTTCGAGTCACGCCAGAAAACTTTGACGCCAAACAGTGCCCCAACTGCCACAAAGGCTGACACCTCTGGCGAATGTTGTCGAACAACACGACCTCTAACCCCACGACGAAAGCCTATCCGCTTCGTTGACATTTCAGATAGAATCCGGTCGAATTTCCTTTTGAAACTCCTCTGGGAGTGCGCTGCGGCATGAAAATTCATACCGACTACATGACTGTGCAGACCAAGCAGCAACGCGAATTCATCAACATCACCCCGAATGTCGAATCCGCAATGGAAAAAAGTGGCATACGCGACGGTATCGTGCTGGTAAGCGCGCTGCACTCCAACAGCGCCGTTTTCGTAAACGAAAACGATGCGGACTTACATCGGGACATCGACGAGTGGCTCGAGAAACAAGCGCCGATCGAGGAAGATTACAAATATGGCCCGCGACATGAAAATAATGCCGGCATCCTCCTGCGCAACCTTCTCCTGCAAGGTCACGTTGTCGTGCCTTTGAGCGACGGCAAACTCGACCTGGGCCCGTGGCAGCAAGTCGTCTACGCCGAGCTCGACGGCTTGCGTCCCAAGCGCATTCTCATTAAAGTGCTGGGCGAATAGCGATTCACTATTGAAATTTTCTGACCCTGTCTGCGTAAACGCAATTGGCGCGTTGCTTCGCTGGATTCTTTCACGAACTACTGGCTGTCTACTCGATGTTTGTACAAACTCGACTGTTACACTGAGGACACCGCAGCATGATTGAAGCGCGACAGCTGAGCAAACAATTCCACGACAAAAAGCGGGGCGTCATACGTGCGGTGGAAAACGTCACTTTTTGTTGCCAGCCTGGACAGATCTACGGCCTGCTGGGCGCGAATGGAGCTGGCAAGACGACAACGCTGCGCTTGCTCGCGACGATCTTAGAACCTACCCAAGGCACTGCCATAGTCGCTGGCTACGACATCATCGAGCAGCCGCAAAAGGTCCGCGCACACATCGGTTTTCTCTCGACGGCAACCGCACTCTACGCCCGCCTGAATGCGCAGGAAATGGTCGAATACTTCGGGCGCCTCTACGGCATGAACGAAGCAGCCCTCCAGGGCCGCGTTGACGAACTGTTCGGCCGCCTGGAGATGAATGACTTCCGTGATCGCCGCTGCGACAAGCTTTCTACCGGCATGAAGCAAAAAGTTTCGATTGCCCGGACGCTTGTCCACGACCCGCCGGTGATGATTTTCGACGAGCCTACGCAGGGCTTAGACATCATGGCCGCGCGGACCACTGTCGCCTTTATTCGCGAGTTGCGCCAAGAAGGCAAGACCATTATTGTTTCCACGCACATTATGAGCGAAGTTCAGAAGCTATGCGACATCATCGGCATTATCGATGGTGGGCGCCTGCTGGCTGAAGGCACGCTTGCGGAGCTGCGCGAGCGTTTCGCCGAACAAGATCTTGAGGAGATTTTCGTTAAGGTAGTGGAGAGCGCCCACCTCGCTGCGGGGAAAAACTGACCATGAGCTTGCGAAACGTCGGCATCGTATACCGCAAAGAGCTCACCGAATCCCTGCGCGATCGCCGCACCCTGATCTCGACCATCGCCGTTCCGATCCTGATGTTCCCGATGCTTATGGTGGGCTTCAGTTTCGTGGCTTTAAAGCTCGTCGGTGCCGCGAGGAAAGAAGTTCCCAAGATCATGATTCTCGGTGCGGAGGATGCACCGGAGGTCGCCAATGTCTTTACCAAGCTGAGTGAAGTCGAAGTTGTCCCAGTGGCCTCTGACTATCGAGAGCAAATTTCGAACAAAAAAATCCGGGCGGCTGTCGAGCTTCCCAAGAATTTTCGCGCAGCCTTCGACCGTGGCGAATCACCCGTGGTCAAAGTTTATATGTATGACGGGGACCTCAAATCATCCTTAGCCGCCAACCGCCTGGAAAAATCCCTTCAGGAGTATCGCAAGGAAACCGTGGTCCAGCGTTTGGCTTCGAAAAATCTGCCAGCAAGCTTCATCGACCCTTTTAAAATCAGCCAGCAAAACGTGGCCCCGCCGGAGAAAGTCGGCGGAGCAACATTCGGCGGAATGATCGGCTACATGGTCATGCTTCTTTCGATGACCGGTGCAATGTACCCCGCGATGGACCTCACTGCCGGTGAGAAAGAACGCGGGACCATGGAGACCATTCTCTCCAGCCCGATCCTGCGTACTCATCTCGTCCTCGGCAAATTTTTTCTGGTGCTAACGGCTTCGCTGACCACCGCCGGTCTGGCCGTCACATCCATGGGAATTTCGTTCGGTGTCTTGAAAGGAATTCTAATGTCTCAAGGGGCGGGCGGCATGAACATGACCATCAGTTTGAAATCTGTTCTGGCAGTCTTTATTATGGCCTTACCCCTTTCGGTCTTATTTTCAGCGGTCCTTCCAACCATTGCGCTCTTCGCAAAGAGCTACAAGGAAGCACAAAGCTACCTTACACCCCTGACATTCCTCGTTGTCATTCCGGCGGTTTCCTCGTTCTTGCCTGGAGTGGAACTAAATCCGCGCTTGGCGATCATTCCCATCCTTAACACCAGTTTGGTGTGCAGAGAAATCGTCACCGGTACCTACCACTGGAATTACATCGCGCTGATTTTTGCATCCACTTGCGTTTATGCAGCAGTCGCTCTGTTCATCGCCGTAAAAATGTTCCAGCGCGAAGATGTCCTGTTCCGCACATAACCAAGTTCCCTAACCACCTGGACGCTGATCGCCTTCCAGCCAACGAACCAGGGCGACTATCGTTCGGGATGGAACCGGCAAATTCTCAGTCCAGCGAGCGCCACAGGAGCCGCGCGTCACGCCACAACAGATACCGTTTCTGCTGTTGGGCCGTACGTTCAAGTATTTTGCGAAGCAGAACCTTGCGCGCTATTTCTCAATCTGCTCGACGGGATGAATTTCCCACCAGTGCGCGCCCGCTTTAGCATCGTACCGAGTGATGCCCTTCACTGTGATTGGCTTTCCGACTGGCGGCAAAACACAAGGAATTTCCGGAATGCATTTCGCAAGGAAGCAATGATTGCGATCCATCCCCTCGACCTTTGGGTTTTCACAGATACGAACGTTGAGGTCGCCGTCTTCACCTTTGGCCACATTGGTGATAAAACCGCTCACAGATGCGTGCGTCTGCATTCGCTCCGACCAGCGTGCCGGGTCTTCGGCGTTCAATTCGCTGATCAGCAACTCGACATAAGCCCGCTTGCCGGTATGTTCTTCGTGTTTGACCGAAGCATTGGTTACTTTGGCGGAATGTTTGCCCGCATCAGATTTTTTCGATTTGCTTTGCCCAGCCCATACAGCCGACGCCGCGATTAGGGCTACCATCAATGTTGCTCTAAATTTTTTCATTCGTAGTCTCCCAATTTTCCCAGATCTTATATTCACAAACATAGAAAGTTGCCAGTGCCATCGCCCATACAATTAGGTCCATACTAACGAAGGCCTTCTCCTGACTATAATAATCCGGTCAATTCACAATCCGGGGCCTGTCGGCACAGTTTACGTCAAGTAGTAAACGGGCTGACGGACATGCTCTATCATGGAACACTTGATCTGCCAAACGTGCGACTCTTAGCGTCGGCGAAATCAATAGCTGTGCTACCAGACCATCGATGGGTCTGCGGCATCTAACCTCCGTTAAGATCGCTCACTGTAGGACAGAGAGTGAACCATGCCGTCATCAGCCTCAAAAGCCTGGGACATGCTGCGCCTTATACGCCGAGGAGGTCCCGCGCTCTGCAACATTGCCGTCACCAATTCCTGCAACGCCGCATGTGACTTTTGCAATTTTGCGCGCGGCAAGGTCGGCGCGGCGAATTTGCGCTGGATTGACGCTAGCCAGTTCGAGCGCGCCCTTTCCATTCTTCACCAACGCGACATTCGCTACGTGAGTTTTTTTGGCGGTGAGCCGCTGCTTCACCCGCGTCTTGTCGACATGATTGCCATGGTGATCGCCAAGGGCATGGGCCCTGGCCTGATAACCAATGGTTGGCTGCTCGATTCGCAAATCGATGCGCTTGCTGCGGCGGGTTTGAAGACCGTAGACGTGTCGATCGACGCCGCTGCGATGGAAGACCACGAGCTTAACCGTGGCCTCAAAGGCCTGGGCCAGCGCATCCGCGCAGCTACGTCGCGCATGCCCGGATTGGGCATGACTGCAATCGCACAAGTGACCATGAGTAAATTAATCACCAACTATCGCGCGCTTATTCCACTGCTGCGTGACCTGGGATTCGCGGCCGTGGGTTTCTCGTACCCGCAGAGAGTGCGCCTGGGCTCCTCTTCCCTGGCATGGTCAGTCGATTCCTCCCTTGTAAACTTTACCGACGCCGAACTTCTCACGGCCTTCGACTCCGTTGACCAACTTCGCAGCGTTTTCCCAGTGAATAATCCAAGCGCTTCTATTGCGGACATGAAGCGCCATCTTCGGGGCGAGAAAGAGCGCTTCGTCTGCTACGGCGGTTACAAGAGTTTCTACATGGACTGGAACTACATGATCTGGCGCTGTGACGCTTGGACGAAACCGCTTTGCGCGGTTTGGGAGTTCGCGGAGACCCCGCTCGTTCGCGATGGCTGCACTGCTTGCATTGCCGACTGCTATCGCGATTCAAGCGTCATGCTGCACTTTGCTGTCTCCATCGGCGACGCACTCGATCACGTTAAAGGGGGGCGCATCGTCGCCGCCCTGAAGACGGTCGCCGACAAGCGAAATCTCACGTCGCTAGGCGCTATTGCTGAAAATGCCCCGGTCCTGTCTCGGCTGGCCAGGTTGGGATAACCGGACCGATCGACGCTTAGCGGTCTTGAACTATAAATTCCTACGGGGATAACCCCTTGCATTTTGCGGACTTTCCCCGATAGGCGCCCAGGGCTTGGACTCCCAATACTAGTATAGCGATCAGTGTCACACTGTGTGGATCACTGTCGATCGCGTCGGAATACTGCTCAACGATTGAGGTGAAAACATGAAGCGTGCGTTAACATTTTTCGTACCCTTGGCCCTGACATGGGCCTGCTCCGCAATGGCACAGACAGCCGATCAGTCTCCTGCGCAAAACCGAGAAAACCGTCGCCAGAGCGTGTACCTGGATACCTCCGGCAAAGTTCCGGTTTACAAAGTAACTGTTGTAGGTCGTACCACCAAAGCCGTCAATTATCGACACCGCAGCGGACCTACGGAAATAGCGTTCCGCGGGACCGCCCTGATGCCTGAAGCAAAAGGTCAAGCCACCGTAAACAGCAAGCAGGGTCGCATTGAGATTAAGGCCCACATGGAAAAACTCTCGTCCGCCACTCAGTTTGGTCCTGAGTATCTAACCTACGTCTTGTGGGCCGTGACTCCGGAAGGTCGACCTAAGAATCTTGGGGAGGTTCTCCTTAACGGCACTAGCAGCAAAATGGAAGTGACCACGGATCTCCAAACCTTTGGTTTGATCGTCACTGCTGAACCATATTTCGCCGTTACCCAGCCAAGCGATGTCGTGATTATGGAAAATTTCGTTACCAATGAAACTTCCGGAACCAGCCAGCCCATAGACGCTCAATATGAGCTGCTGCAGCGCGGCCAGTACCTCTTAAATGTTCCTGAAACTGACCGCCGCCCAATCGGTCTCGACAAGAAAACTCCTTTGGAACTCTACGAAGCTCGAAACGCCGTGCGCATTGCTCGCTGGACTGGTGCTGATCGCTATGCGGCGGAAATTCTGCAAAAAGCCGAAATTAGCTTGCAAAACGCTGAAGATGAGCAGCGTGGCAAAGTCGGCAAAAAAACCGTGGCACAGAATTCGCGCGAAGCTGCGCAAATGGCCGAAGATGCGCGCTTGATCGCCGTTCGCCGGATGGAAGAGGAACGTCTGGCCAATGAACGGATGGCTTCACAGAATCGCGAAGCGGCGGCACAATCGCAAGCTGCGCAGGCCCAGGCACAAGCTTCGCAGGCGGAATCCGAAAAGGCCGCCGCTCAAAGAGCCAAGGCCGAAGCCGAGCAAGCCAAGGCAGAAGCGGAGCGCGCCAAAGCCGAGGCACAGTCCGCGGCCGAACGTGCCGCCAAAGAAAAGACCGAGGCCGAAGCCGAAACCGCCAAAGCTCGACAATCTGCGGCACAAGCTGAGCAGGAAAAGGCGCAGCTTCGGGAGCAGCTTCGCCAGCAATTGAACCTGGTTCTTGAGACTCGCGAGACCGCTCGCGGACTGATCGTAAATATGTCCGACGTCCTATTCGACACCGGCAAGTACACGCTTAAACCGGGCGCGCGTGAAAAGCTTGCTAAAATTTCCGGCATCATCATCGCGCATCCTGGACTCAAGCTCGAGATCGAAGGTCACACCGACAGCGTTGGAGGCGACGAGTTCAATCAACGACTTTCCGAGCAGCGGGCGAATACAGTTCGTGAATATCTGCTAACCCAGGGCGTAAAGGGTGATGCAGTTACCTCGCGCGGCTTTGGCAAGGCCCGCCCCGTCGCTTCCAACGACACCGTTGCTGGTCGTCAGATGAACCGCCGGGTTGAGCTGGTCGTCTCAGGGGATGTGATCGGTGCGGCCGCTGGCCAGGACAAATAAGCAGCACTACTTTAATGGACTGGAGCGCGCCATTTCGTCGTGGCGCGCTCCAGCGAGGAAATGTTTCGCAAGGCACCACCCCCACTGGGCGGTGCTTTTCGGACAAACTGTCGGGCGTAACCTGGGAGCGCGATTCCCCTGCGCAGGCGCCGACAGCGATCTCAGTAAGTCGAGTCCCTGCTAAATTTACTTGATTTCAGTCTGTTCTCGAATCCTCGCGTACTCATTCTCCGTAAGAATCCGTTTTGTAACCAGGTCATGTCGATTACGATAGGGACGACCCGCGATAATTTTGCGCGCCTCGTTCCTGCCAATCCCCGGCAAATCCATTAAGTCGCTCTCGCTGGCAGTATTTAGGTCCACCACGCGATGCCCGGACCGTTTCCAGCCCTCTTCTGCGCCCTGCGCGGCGGCACGAGCACCTGTCGCGACCCTGTCCGCGGCCTCGCCAATTTTCCTCCCAGCTTCCTCGAGCGCCGGCTTAGCCTTCGCGGCAGCCCTGGCTGCCTCTTCGCGAGTCTTTTCTTCTCGCGCGCGCCGTTCCTCTTCGCTTTGGCTCACACTCACGCTGCATCCTGCCGCAGCGATCGACAGCACTACTGCCCAACACAAACTGAAAACCGTCGTCCTTCGCATAGCCATTATCGTTTCTCCTTGAGCAATTTCTAATTCACGGCTTCGGCTCGACCAGATTCTCCTAAAGATTTTGATGCTTCACGGGGGCCACGGGGAACACTACCAGGAAGCGCTCCCGGTACTCGCGACCCCCTGGGCCGGGCATGAAATCTTGAACGTGTTCAACATTGCATAAAACCCGTTAGAATCGACGCTTACAGAAACGGTAGGTCACCCACGCAGCCGATACTCGGTTTCTCTTGAGGCCTGGCTTTGCTTCCTTTGCGCCCATGCCCTCCAGTACAATCTCTTCTCGATCTCGACGATGTCGTCTGCACCTCTCATCCTCGTCCGTGAGCTCTCCAAAGAGTTCCGCACCTTCAAGCGACGCGAAGGCCTGCGGGGAGGGTTGGTCAATCTGTTTCATCGCGAATACCGAACCGTCAAGGCCGTGGACAGCATCTCCTTCGAAATCGCTCGGGGCGAAATGGTCGGGTACATCGGTCCGAATGGCGCCGGCAAATCTACCTCCATCAAGATGTTGACCGGCATCTTGGTGCCGAGCTCCGGCGAAATCATTTCCAATGGCTTCGTTCCCTGGCGCCTGCGCACGGCCTACGTCAAAACGATCGGGGTCGTTTTTGGCCAGCGCACCCAGCTTTGGTGGGACATCGCCGTAATCGAATCATTTAAGTTGTTGCGCCGCATCTATGACGTTTCCCGATGCGATTTCGACGAGCGGATGGAACTTTTCGACAAGGTTCTCGGCATCCGCGATTACTTGCACACACCGGTGCGCAAACTCTCTCTCGGTGAACGCATGCGCTGCGATCTGGCGGCCGCGCTGCTGCATAACCCGCCGCTGTTGTTTCTTGATGAGCCGACGATCGGTCTCGATGTTGTCGCCAAGGATCAAATTCGCCAGTTCCTTCGGGCCATCAACCAACGTTACCAGACCACTGTTCTTCTGACCACTCACGACCTCGACGACATCGAGGAGCTTTGCCGCCGCATCATGATCATCGATCATGGCCGATTGCTCTATGACGGTCCCCTGGGTCTGCTCAAGGAAAGATTGCTGCGTACCAAGCAGATTAAATTCATTCTCCGCGATGGTGAACAGGGTCCGCGGCTTAGCACCTTCGAGCGCTCTCTCGCGCAATCGCCAGCAAGCGCTTCACTCCAATTCGAGCGTCTCGATGAAATGACCTGCCGCATCCGCTTCGACCGCACCAGAATCTCGAGCTCCGACCTTATTCGCGACATTCTCGCTTCTGTCGAAGTCCGCGATTTCATCATTGAAGATGAGCCCATCGAAGAAGTCGTGAAGCGCATTTATTCGGATGGGGTGGTGAACACGGCGGAAGAAAATAACGCGCAACCAAAGGGAGGGCTAGAAGCGGAGGTGCCAGGCACGAATGCGCTCAATACCAAAACACCGGATGCGAAAGCGAAAGGTCCATTGCGATGAGCGCTAGCTCACCAGCGCTTGCCCCGGGACCCATCGGATTGCGCTCGAGACTTGCGCCCTATCTGGAATTCGCGCGCGTGGGCTTCGTAAATATTCTGGCCTTCCGCCTCCGCTATTACACCGGGATCATTACGTACCTCATCAATGTGACCGTGTATTACTTCATCTGGCGGGCGGTATTTGCGCAGTCGAGCGGTCTTTCGCGTTCGGCCTCGGGAGCCATTGCCGGTTATGATCTTTCCCAAATTCTCACTTACGTAAGCGTGGGTTGGATCCTTCGCTCGTTTTACTGGAATACGATTGATCAAGAAATGGCTTATGAGGTCATCGAAGGCAAAATCGCCATGGATCTTCTTAAGCCTGTTTCTGTTCAGTGGATGTGGCTGACGCGAGCTATGGGCGAGTCGGCTTTTCGCCTTATGCTGCTGACGGCGCCGACCGCCATCGTCATCTCCCTCCTGTTTCCCGTGCGGCCACCCGCATCCTGGGCCTACTTCTTTCTGTTTCTGGTCTCAGCCGCGGGTAGTTTTCTTCTGATGGGCGCGATTAATTTTCTGATCGGCACGTGCGCTATTCCGCTGAAGTCTATTCTCGCACTGATCCGCGCAAAATTCTGGCTCATCGAGCTGCTTTCGGGCCTGCTGGTGCCTCTCAGCTTCTTTCCTCCGCCAGTGCGGTCAATTTCGTCGTTCCTTCCTTTTGAGCACATCGCCTACACGCCGTTACAAATTTATCTAGGCAAGCTCAGCGGCCCTGCGTGCGCGCGTGCTCTGGTCACGCAACTTGTCTGGGTAGTCGCGCTGCTTTGGCTAGGTCATCTCTGGTGGAATCGCGCCACACAAAAGATCACGATTCACGGAGGTTAGAAGGTTTTTCTGCTTATGATGAACTCCGCAGCTTTTCATAGACAACGAATCGAGTACCAGAATTGGGAGAATTTCTAACACGAAAATGGAACCCAGCCTCATCAACGTGCGCCGACACCTTGGCCTCCTCAGCCATTATTTCGTTCAATATTTCAAGGTGCGCGTCAGTTATCGCGCCGATTTCCTGATTGGCGTAGTCACTAGCATGGCAGCTACATTGTTTTCCCTCGGATTCGTTGTTGTGCTCTTCTCGAGAATCCCGAGTCTGGCCGGCTGGCGCTTTGAAGAAGTCCTCTTCCTCTATGGCTTCTCCATGATTCCCTTTGGCCTCTTCAATGTCTTGAGCATGAACCTCTACGAATTTGGCAGCACCTACATCATTGAGGGAAAGTTTGACCGCGTCTTGCTTCGTCCCGTCAGCTCGCTTTTTCAGGTGCTATTTGAGGCGTTTCGCATCGAGTCTTTTCAGGAAGTCGGTACCGGTCTCGTCGTTGTTCTATGGGCCGCGCATCGTCTCAGCTACCACTGGTCGGTGGTAGGAAGTATCGAGCTCATTTTCTTTGCTGTTTGCGGCGGCATCATCTATATGGCGGTGTTCCTCGCTCTGACCACTGTCTCTTTTTTCATGGAAGACCGTATCGGCTTGCACCCTCCGGCATGGAATCTTCTGGCCTTCGGGCGTTATCCACTCTCGATCTACAGCGGCCCCATTCAGTTCTTTCTGAGCTGGATTATTCCCTTTGGCTTCGCGACGTTCTATCCCAGCGTACGGCTACTGGGTCGGCCCGAATACCATCAGTATGCGCCACTGATTCCCGTAGTCGCAGCGGTGTCACTGGGCATCGCCATTTTTGCCTGGAATCAGGGTGTACGCCGCTATTCCTCCACCGGCTCTTGATTCCGCGTCTTGAACCGCTTGGTTGTTGAGACGCAAATTTACGGGAAGCCAACCCTTGCGCCGGAAGCATTTATTGCTTCCTCAGCACCTGAAACAAATTGCTGTAATCATCGGTCCAAAGCCGTGCGCGGGGAGCACGCGGACTCTCGATTCCTCGACTCTCTTGTATGTCGGTCGATTTCAAGAAAGTCGAATCGTGCGAAAGGAGCATCCAATCGCTATTGCTGGTTAGTGCATCGGTTCGCTCAGATTGCACCCAGACACAAGGAATTCCGAACTCTTCCGCAGCCCGAAACACAACCCGTTTGAGGTCTAGAAAGCGATTGCTAACGTGAATGGCCAGAATTCCGCCCGGCGACTTCAATCGCTGCAGATATATTTCAAACGCTTCTTTGGTCAATAGATGAACAGGAATCGCATCGCCGCTGAAAGCATCGATGGCCAGGACGTCTAGATCGTGCTCTTCGCCGCGCTGCAGCTCGCGCTCAAGCGATATGCGCCCATCGCCCGAAATAACATCGACCTTTGCCGGCGAATCGCGAATGTAAGTAAAATAGGCCGACTTTGTGGCCAGGCGGATCACCTCCGGATTGATCTCGTAAAAGCGAATGGAATCACCTTTGCGGCCATACGCGGCTAACGTTCCTATTCCCAGCCCAACAACACCTATTCGCAGCGCTGCGGAATGGATGATTGGTTTTGTCGCTTGCGCATATTTCAAAGCCAGGCCAATTCCGCTACCGGTGCCGTAGTAAGACGTTGGCAGACGCCTCTTAGAGTCCGCTCGGAACTGATAGCCGTGCACCGTCAGCCCGTGGCTCAAGGCGTATGCTTCCCTTGTTGCATCGCCGGGGTCTTGCGCTCGTACGGTGAGCACGCCGTAAAAGTTTCGAAACGAAGCAATCGCATTCACCGAACGAGCGCGCAAACTTCCCCCCAGCACCAGTGCCAGAATGAAAATCGCGGCACCCGAATAAAAGGCAACGTTGCGTCTCGGAATGCTCCCAGGCGCAACGTCTCCCTTTTTTCGCCCGCTCACCAGAAACAACAGTGCCAGTAGCGCAACGATGAAGAAAACGGATTTACGCGCGCCTTGCAGAGTTGGTATCGCGAGAATCACGCAGACTGGAAGCAGGACGGCCGTTGACAACACGGCGAGAGAGCCACGCGTTCCGCTGGTTTGCAGCCACGAATTATTGTCGCGAGTCAAAACCGCCAGAACCAGCAACGATGCGGCCAACAGTCCAGCCTGGTATTCCCAAAATCCGGGGAACAAATGGGGGGCCAAAAGGGCGACCGCAATTCCTCCCAGCACACCACCGCAGGCCGACATCAAATAAAACAAGGTGAGAAATCGCGCGCTGGGCTTCAATTTCGCTAGTTCTCCGTGGCAAACCATACAGCAAACAAACAAGACTCCGACATAGCATCCAATCTGTTTACCCAAGCTGCTTTCAGCTCCGCCATACAATAGGAAACACGCTGTCAACAACGCTCCGCCGAACGCTGGATGAAACCAGCGACGCGAATACCAGCGTTCTCGGGCGAAGCACAGAATAAACGACAGTAGATAGACGGAAAGCGGAAGCACCCAGAGAAGCGGGATCACAGCAATTTCCTGGCACAGTTGATTCGTCGTGGCCAGGAATAACACCGAAGCGCATCCTGCCAAACCAAGCCAAATCGCGCAAAGTCCTTTCGTTGGAGCCGCGCCACTCTTCTGGCAACTCACCGAGTGTACCGAGCCCGCTTGAATCGCGTCGTTCGCTGCCGTTCCGAGGCCTGCGTGTTTTTCGGAACTTGGTTGCTCTCCAGGGAATATTCTTTCTTTGGGCGTAGGAGACTCAAGCACGGCGCTATTCTCTGCTGTGCTGCTCCTCAAGGCACAGTAGGCGCAGGCTAGCGCAAATGCCGCGTAGCACCACGACCAGAATCGAGCCTGGGTTTGCAGTGCCATCCGAGGCTCTATCCAGAAGGGGTAGCTTACAAGAGCCAGCAGCGAACCCAGATTGGATAGCGCGTAAAGCCGATACACAGTCTGCTCGCGGTAGGTTCGCCCGAGCCAAGCCTGTAATATCGGGCCAGTCGCAGAAAGCAGGAAGTAGGGCAAACCGACACTGATCAACAGAATGGCGAGAATATGGATAACCGGGTCAGCGCTGCCTTGGGGTTTCCATGAGCCCGGTGGTGTAATGGGAGACTTCCAAGCAAGCGCGAGCGCTGCGGCTACGCCGAGCGAAGCCAAAAGCAAGAGCGCATGCACCCGACCCTGAGCGCGTTGCGAGATACGACGGACTGCAGCGTGCCCGTAGGCATAGCCGGCGAGCAGGAGTCCTTGAAAAAAGAGATTGCACGTTGTCCAAACGGCGGGTGAGCCGCCAAACCAGGGCAGAACGGTCTTCGCGCTGATGAGTTGAACCTGGAATAATAAAAACGCGCCGAGGAAAATGGTGATTGCGTAAATCATCATGACGGGAAGACATCATCTCACATTCGTATCCGGAGCACGGCTGTGGTTCACGGGGAGTAACTATCTCGAGCAGCTGTTGCACTCCAAGAAATAAACTGGCCTTTCTCCTCAGAGCTACGCGTCCCATAAAAACCCACGATAGATCACTGGGAGGTTCTACTGACCATGGAGAAGTGTTATCCTGAAGACTAATCCCAGTACACCAATTTTTCGGGTGTTGCGGGCGCACGTCGCCTGTCCATTCGAGCGAGGAAACCAAATGACATTGCCAGTTTTAACGAAATTTCTGATGACCGCTCCATTAGCCCTTTTGTGGTTCGGGCAGAATACAACGCCTCCCCCTCCCACCAAGCAGCCTGCAACGCCGGCCCCCGCAACACAACCCGCCACGCAGCCAAGCCTAGTCCGACCAGCTCCCCGGAAGCAGCCGCCCGCAGCAACTGCGCCCGCAACACTCCCGCCGGAAGCAGCTGCACTGCCGTCGGACACGGTAATCATAACGGTGGGCGACCAAAAGATCACCAAAGGCGAATTCGAGGCACTGCTCGAAGGTCTACCAGAACAGGCGCGGAGAACCGCGGCGGGCCCTAATCGGCGGAAGATGGCCGAGGAGCTAGGCCAGCTCAAAGCGATGGCCCAGGAAGCGCGGCGGCGCAAGCTCGACCAGACTGCTTCTGTACGCCAGTTGCTGGAACTGCAACAGGAACAAGTGTTGGCCAGCTCGTTGGCGAAACAATTACAGACGAGCGCTAAAACCGACGACGCAGCCGTGAAGGCGTGGTACGACGCGCATAAAGGTGAATACGAGAATGTGAAAGTGAGCCACATTCTGATCCGATTCAAGGGGTCGACTGTGCCACTGAAGAAAGATCAAAAAGAGCTAAGCGAAGAAGAAGCGCTGGCGAAGGCCCAGGATATTCGGAAGAGACTGATTGCGGGTGAGGACCTCGCGAAACTGGCGAAAGCCGAATCGGACGACGCCGGGTCGGCAGCCAACGGCGGATCGCTGGGGGCCATTACCAAGGGGCGCATGGTGCCGGCGTTTGAACAGTCGGCTTTCAGCTTGAAGGTAGGCGAGTTGAGCGAGCCGGTAAAAACGCAATTTGGCTATCACATTATCAAAGTCGACGAGCACTCAACCAAAACACTGGACCAAGTGCGGCCGCAAATCGAACAGCAGATGAAGCCCGAGATAACCCAGAAGGCCATCGATGGTATCCGTAATGGGGTGCAAGTTGTCATTAACGATCAGTACTTTGGACCGGCACCAACGCCACCTGCGGCTCCCGGTGTGAAATAAGGCTGCCGCGCCCGTTCATTGCCGGCCCATTGCGTAGGGAGCCCATGGCCGGGTGTTTCTAATATCCGAGGAGTGCGACTAAGGCAGCAGCGAAGAGGATTCATCGCTCTCCAAAAGCACGAGCGACGCGGCCGGCGGTTGCTGGGCGACACAGTTTTCGCACTGAACGATAAAGGGGCTGCGTCTGTTTGCTCGGAAGGTGAGGGACGTAGCCCACTGCGTGCAACTTTTGGGGGCGACGTAGCGTTTCGCATTACCCGCACCAACACGTGAGGAAACGTAAGGGGCGTTACGCTGCTCGGTTCTACAGTAACTGCAAAGTACAAAAGACCGCTTTTGCCTTGACATTGTTGTGCGTTCAGACACAATAGAGACCCTTCCAGGAATTGCGCATTTTGCCTCCATTTTAGTGCTTAGCAGCAGGTTAGCCAGCGCAGAAGATACCCTCTGCAGTTCCTATCGAAATCAAATCTTGGGGAAGCCCGGCGACGGCTTGATGGCTTCGCTGGAGCAATTAGGTCTGTATTGGCTGGTCCTGAACGAGGCACCACCGGAGCGCGCTTAGATGGGTGTCCCTATTCGAGTGTTGATGGTCGAGGATTCGAGAGACGATTGCGCGATGATCGTCCATGAATTGCGTGCCGGCGGGTACGATGTCCAGTTTGAAAGAGTGGATACTTCGGAAGCGCTCAAGTCGACTTTGCATTCCCAGGAATGGGACCTGGTGATCTCCGATTTTTCGATGCCGCGTTTTTCAGGGCCGGAGGCTTTGATCCTCATCAAAGCAAAGTGGCCCGAACTGCCTTTCTTTTTCGTATCCGGGGCCGTGGGAGAAGCAGCCGCCGTCGCGGCGATGCAAAAAGGCGCACAAGATTACTTGATGAAGGGTAATTTGAAGCGATTGGTTCCGGCCGTTCAGCGGGCGCTGCGAGATGCCGAGGAGCGGCGGGAACGTAAGCGCCTCGAACAGCATCTGCAACAACTGCGCAAGTTCGAAGCTGTCGGCAGGCTAGCCGGCGGGGTGGCCCACGACTTTAACAACGTTATCGGCGCCATCCTGGGATGGGCGGAATTGGGCTATGCGGAGGCCGAAGCCGGCTCGCGGTTCCAACAACGTTTTCAGAAGATCCGCGACCAAGCGCAACGGGCTGCCCGATTAACCGCACAGCTGCTGGCATTTGCGCGGCGGCAACTCCTGCAACCTCGAAAGGTGAATCTGAACATTTCGGTACGGGAAGAAATGAGCCTGCTGGAGCGAGTCATTGGTGCAGATATCGAGGTCAAGGTTCATGCTGACCCGGACTTGCAGGTTACCCTCGCGGACCCTGCCCAGATCGAGCAAGTGATTATGAATCTGTGCCTGAATGCTCGGGATGCTATGCCGTCAGGCGGGCGACTCATCATTGAAACCCGTAACGTGGAAATCGGAGACGAGTTTTGCAGGGACCATGCCTATGGCAGGCCCGGGGCTTACGTCTTGCTAACCGTTTCAGACACCGGCGTGGGAATGGATACGGATACGATTGAGCACATCTTTGAACCTTTTTTCACAACGAAGGAGATGGGCAGGGGAACCGGACTGGGGCTGGCAACCGTATACGGCATTGTGAAACAGCACGGAGGCTTTATTTACGTATACAGCGAACCAGGAAAGGGAACATCGTTTCGCGTATACCTCCGAGCCGATATTGGCGAGCACGAGCCGCGCGAAGCACCGCGTGCGGAACAGCTGGTGAGAGGCACGGAGACAATCCTGCTAGCAGAAGACCATGACGGCCTCCGCGACTCGGTGCAAGAAATGTTGCAGACCCTCGGCTATAACATCATTCCGGCGTGCGATGGCCCGGAAGCTGTGAAGCTGTTCACGACAAATTGCGACCGGATCGATTTGTTGGTGATGGATGTAGTGATGCCCTGGATGAGCGGGCCTGATGCTTACGCCAAGATTTCTGCGCTGCAACCAGGCGTTCGCGTGATCTTCACGACAGGTTATACAGCGGAAGCAGCGGCGTTGATTTCGATATTGGACAAAGGTTCGGTGGTCTTGCAAAAGCCTTACAGCTTAACCAGCCTGAGCCAGACGATTCGAGGCGCCCTGGACCGCGCACTGGTAAAGTGAAACTTTATGTCTCGTTCAGGTAATCGAAGATGCAAGTGTTACTGAACCTTCATGACAAACAGAACGCGATCGTCTTCATACGAGCTATCGCGGGAAAAAGTCTGAACTTCATTGAGAATGTGATTGACGATTTCTTGCGCGGGGCGGCTGCGCAGGCGCTCGACGGATTCGATGAGACGCGCGCGACCATACTCGAGCTCGCGCGCGTCCATGGCTTCGGTGATTCCATCGGTGCAGGCAACAAGGATATCGCCGGAATCCAGCTGCAGCGTGCCGCGCTCGTAACCAACATCCGGAAATAACCCGACAAGCGTTCCGCCCTGTTCAAGCAAAGCGACACTGCCATTGGCGCGAATCAAGGCCGGTGGAACGTGTCCGGCATTGATGTAGTGCAAGGCGCGACGCTTCTGGTCCAGCAGCCCGATAAACATGCTCATATATTTCGAAGCGCGCGTGTCGGAGAGAATCATCTGGTTGATGCTGGTGACCAAGCGCTCCAGCGCGTGGACGTGACCGACCAGCGCCCGCAACGTGGCCTGGAGATTGGCCATTACCAGAGCGGAGGCTACTCCCTTGCCCTCTACGTCGGCCACAACCACCATAAGAATATTGGAATCGAGCCGCACGAAATCATAGTAATCCCCGCCAACCATCTGCGAAGCATGATGCGAGATTCCGAGTTCGAAACCGGGAATTTGCGGGGGTTGCTCGGGCAAGAAGCGCGCCTGTATGGTCCGGGCGAGCTCGAGATCGCGCTCCATCCGCTGCTTGGCCAAGCGCTCACGGTGCAGCTGGGCATTCTCGAGGGCCAGAGCAACGTGGGCTGACAGAGCGTCTAAGAACCTCTCATCGGTCTCAGTGAAATCACCAGAGTGCTTATTCAGAAGCTGAAGCACGCCAATGATCACGGAATCTTTATTGCGTATTGGCAGACAGAGCAGGCGGCCGGTGCGAAAGCCAAGACGCCGGTCAATCTCAGGTTCAAAGCGCGGGTCATCGTAAGCGTCTGCGAGATTGACGCTCTTACCGTGGTGCGCCACCCAGCCAGCAATACCTTTTGCGGACGGCAGGCGAATCTCCTGTTGCTCGATTCCTAGGCCGACGAGCGACCAGATTTCTTCGCGGTTGTAATCCACCAAAAATACCGTGCCGCGCTCCGCGCCGGTCTGCCGCGTGGCAATCTGCAGAATGATGCTGATGAGTTCGGCAAGGTCCAGAGTGGAATTGAGGCGCTTGGTGGCTTCGACAATGCTCGAAAGCTCTTCGACCGCGCCTCGGCGTTCGGCAAGGGCCAAGGCCACGGCCGCGAAACTAGCGAGCACATCAAGGCGGATGCGCGTGGCACTGTCAAGCGCCCTAGAACCACGCGCTTCGAGCACGCGCATTCGAAAGTCATCGCTGCCGAGCACCGATGTCCAAATCAGCAGATCTTCCGCCGGCGACGGCGATGATTTTTCTGCATGTATCGGGAAGCCCTGGGCGCAGGCGGTTGGCACGCCGGCGGCGGCTTGCGAGAACATGTTGGTTACGTCAGCAGGTGGAAACTGTCCCTGCTCTGCCCAGACGCACGATCGACCTTCTTCGACGCGCCATAGCCGCGCACCGGTTACTCCCGGTTGCGCGAGAGCGGCACGGACCGTACGGCGAGCAAGCTCGTTCGGGTCCATTCTTCCTTCGAGCGTGCGCAGGGCCTCGCTCAGCTGCCGAAGCGGCTCGGGCGGGGCCGGCTTTGTGACAGGATTCTCGCTCATCGCCACTCATTTGGTCGAATGATTATGGAGTCAGGCAGGGCTAAGACTAGCAGGAGATGGTTATGGTGGGAAGAGAGTCACGGCGGCAGGTGCCTAAGCCGCAAAGATGCCTGCGGAAAAACTCCAGACAGACTACGCGGAGCGCGCCTGATTGGCGCGTGCTTCCAGGTCGCAGCTCAAGCGTCGCACCGTTTCTCGCAAGCGCACGGCCAGTTCCGCAATCGTTTGCAGGCGCTGGAGAGCGGCTTCCGGCAGCCGGCCGTCATCGCGCCGACGAACTTCGGCGAGCAGGAGCTCCGCGTTGCCGAGGATTCCCGTGAGAGGGTTATTCACTTCGTGGCGGAGCACTTCACCGAAGTTTTCGTTAGCATCGAGGGAAAACAGATTGGGAGCCGCTATCTTTTGCTCAGCCTCGCGTAAACGGCTCTCCAAAAGGCGAGCGGCGAAGGAATAGAAATTTCCACGGCGGTCTACAAAATCGGCCTCGCCTGAGGTGATGAGCGCAGCCAATTCAGAGTGGCGCTCTTGCGCGGCTACGACAACAACGGGTGCGGATTGCGCCAGCAAAGCGACAGAAGCGGCCAGCCCATTGCGCGTGGAATGTTTTCGTTGTTTGAGAAAGGCGGACTCGTCAAATAAAACGGCTGTGGGTTTAAGCCGGAGAAACGCTTCTAGCGCTTCTGGAACACTGTGGACGTGAGTGACCTGATAGCTCCCATTCGCTGAAGCCAGTTCCTTGAAGTAGCAGAGGGTAAGATCCAAATCGGCGCTGAGGATGTACACTGCTCTAGACAAGTTTTTCAACGGTTCCTCGCTGTTTCCGCGGAGCCAGTGTTGGCAGCGGAATTCCCGGCCGCCCGAGCTTTCTGTTGCGGCAGCTTGAAGACACGTTCGACAGCATTCTTCAGTTCCCCCACCAGAAAAGGCTTGGCGAGGTACGGAAGGCTATAGGCTTCCAGAAACCCCATCGTTTGCGCAGCTAATGTATCGCCAGTCACGAAAATGATGCGGTTGAGCAAACGGCTTCGGGCGCGCTCGAGACAGTGATAGAAGGCACGCCCATCAAGGTGCGGCATCCTCAAATCACAGATCACCAGATCAAAGGCTTGTTCCCCTGTAAGCTTGAGCCCCTCGCGGCTATCGAGAACCATAGCTACGCAATGACCATCACCACGCAAGACATCGGCGATCAGCTGGGCGACCGTGGGTTCATCCTCGACAACCAAGATATACTTAGCGCGCGCGCCGGACTCCGAAGACCGCGCTACATCTGGCCGCGGAGTCTCTTGACGCGCGACTGTTGCTGGCAGGGTGACCGGGGACAATCCCGCGTGCCATGAAACCGCGCGCGGGAGTTCAACTCGGAAGCTCGCGCCAGAGCCCTGCGGGCTTGACAAATGAATGGACCCACCGTGTGACTGCACAATTCCTGCGACGATGGAAAGACCAAGGCCAGTTCCTACTCCAGCGGGCTTGGTGGTGAAAAAAGGATCGAAAATATGGGCCGTGATGTCGGCGGCAATTCCCGGGCCATCATCGGTGACCTCGACGGTGACACGGTCGGCGGCTACGCTGCGAGTCCGGATGCGGATAGAGCCGCGCCCATTGCCCAGGCCGATGGCCTGCTCGGCGTTGACGACGAGGTTCAACAGTACCTGCTGCATTTGCCCAGCATCGGCCAGTACCGGCGGCAGCTCGGGATCAAGATCAAGCTCGACGTCGATGTTTCTGAGTCTCAAATCATCATCGCGAAGGGCCAGTGTGCGCTGAGCGATGTCATTCAAATCCACTGGCTCGCGACCGGTATGGGGTTCGCGGGCACGCAGAAGCAGGTCTTTGATAATACGTGACGCGCGTTCGGCCTCGTCATGGATCTTCGCAAGGTCGGCATTCAAATCAGATCCGCGCGTGCGCTCAAAAAGAAGATGTGCGTAACCCATGATGCTGGTAAGGGGGTTGTTTAGCTCATGAGCAATATTGGAGACACCTTGTCCAAGCGCGGCCATTTTCTCAGTCTGCTGGAACTTGGCCTGGTGCGATCTTGACGCGGTTACGTCGTGCCAGACCTCGAGCCAACCAGCCGGCGAGCCTTCGGAGTCGAGCACCGGACGTGCAAACCGCTCGATAACCCGGCGCGCGGGACGCACCAGCAATTCGTCCCAGTTAGCGGCGTGGCCACTGGTCGCTATTTCACGCCAGCGCGCGCGAAACGATTCGGGATCTATGGAGTGGTCGGCCAGCCGTTCGGCCAGAGCTTCGCGCGTGCTGCTTCCCCGGACCTGCCGCAAATCCATACCGAAGAGCTGACTGAAGCGCTGGTTGGCCATGCGCAATTGTTCGGAAGAGTCGAACAGAAGAACACCGCTTTCAATGGAATCAAGCAGTGTCTCGAGCTCGCGCTCAGCGTATCCGGCGGACCAGTTGAGAGCCAGCTGCGAGGTGCGCGGCTCGAGCACAATTTCCCAGCGCCGCCCGGATTGCGAAGAAAATGTCGCGGCTCGCATACGTACCTGGACAGTCAGTCCATTCGCAAGAGGAGCTTCCAGGATCCCCACCGGGCCCGCGAGCGTCGCTTTTCGCCATGACTCTACCGATGCCTGGATCGCTGCACTGAAAAGATCCGCAAAGCGTCTGTGCACTACAGAGAATTCCGGGCCCGTTAGTTTATGCAGCGCAGTTTTACTCCCTCCACATACAATTCCCAACTCGTCCACGACGAGGACCCATTCAGAGGTTTTGGCCAAACGAGACGTGTGCGCCAGTCTTATTTCCTTCTCCCACTGGCGTTGGGAATGGACCAGCAAAGCAAGGGAAGCGAGATTGGCGCATACCTCAAGTTTTTGGCGATTCTCGAGACCTTCTGTACCAGGCACAAAGCCGGCGAGAAGGACTCCGGTCTGTGGAGTTGCGGCCCCCAAACTCCGTGGCAGATTCGCGGAGGAGCTGGCCTTAGAAGTTTGAAGCGGGACGGCCAAAATGCTAGGAGCCGACAGGGGCAGGGGCAAACTCATCTGGCGGCTATACCCGGAGGCTCCATCGAGACGCACGGCTGTTTTTGAGGCGAGTGATCTTGTCCAAGCGTCTTTGAGAGGATTTTCATGAAATTGCATTGGCCGGTCCCACGCTCCTTCTACCAGATGGCAGTGAATCTCCCCTTCGCGCTCGAGTCCGATAGCGGAAAAAAGGCACCCAGTGAAATGCTTGGCGTGGGACAAGATCAGCCGCAGCACCTCGTCGGCAGACGACCCTTCGATAATCGCCTTGTTGATTTGATCGCCAGAAATAAGCTCGGATTGCCGAGTTTCGGCTACCTTAGCGTCAGCAAGCCGAGCCAGAGCTACGGAAAGCTGCTCGGCCATTCGTTTTAACGGAGTAATGACCGGGGAATACTCGGGTCGCTTCCAGGCGGTGAGCGCAAGGCCAAGGCGACGCGCCTCAAGGCGCAGGGGCAGCCAAAGTGCAGTGCCAATCCCAATCATCGGACCGAACGTCTCTACTCCAAGCTCTTTGCAGAAATTCTGCACGGCCGGCTCGCCACTATCGATGATCCCGCTAACGACCGACAGCGCACGATTCATTCGCGTCCATGCGGGCGGCACGGCGTCACCGGATCTCTCCTCTATATGGCCCTGCCAGTCGGCGACCAGATCCGGGCCGGCAATCCAGACTCCGGCACGATCCGCGCCACCTATATTGATCAACCCCCGGACCGCCACGCGCAACACATCCTCGAGAGAGGCCCCCCGGGTAACAGCACTCGATACCTCTGGTACCGGGACTCCTTCAGATTCCGAGGAACGCCAAAAACTAAGCCCACGTTTTACGCGCACAGCTCCCCTATGGCCCATCCTTAAAGACGAATAACTCAGGAGCGCGACCACTTCCAGCCAGGTATTTCTCCGGACGGAGAGTAACCGCGGCTCTTGTCGAGCTAGATGATTTTGATTGCACCACGACAACCACTTCCTGCGACAAGTGGTAAAGAATGCTATGTCAGCAAGATAGAAGAAGATGAGAAATCTGCAAAGTCAGCTTAACCATTCCAAATCGAGACCAACGGGAGGGGGTTTTCCCGGAGTGATACCGTCGACGTTGCGCCTAGGGATGGGCGGAGCAAATAGGAAAACGTTTGGGTTACCACGGCCAATCAGATGGGGTGGGCTTTTAGAGTTGTGAGGTTACGTTTTGTTCGGAGCCGTATTGTTTCAATTTGCGATAGAGCGTGGTCTTGCCAATACCCAGCAAGCGGGCCGCAGCGAGCTTGTCGCCGCCCGTCTCCCGAAGTGCCCGTCCAATGGCTCGGCGCTCGAGCTCTTCTAGAGAAAGAAGCCCTTCGGGTTCAGGGGCGTGTTCGACCGAGGCCTGCTGAAGACTCGCGGGCAAGTCGCCAACGTGCAGGAGGGGGCCAGAGCCAAGTGCCACGGCACGCTCCACAGCATTCTCCAGCTCGCGCACATTTCCTGGCCAGTCATAAGCCATGAGGCGGCGCATGGCATCCTCGGAAATGGTACGCAAAGGGCGCTGTGGGTCGCAGAATTTTTCGAGGAAGGAACTGACCAGCAGGGGAATGTCGGTCTTGCGGTCGCGCAGTGGCGGTAATTTTACCTGCACCACATTCAAACGAAAATAAAGATCCTGGCGGAAACGCCCTTCGCGGATAGCACTTTCCAGGTCACGATTGGTCGCCGCCATCACGCGCACGTTGATGGAAATCCGCTCGGTTGAACCAACGGGCTTTACCTCGCGTTCCTGCAAAGCGCGCAAAAGCTTGGCCTGCAAGTCTACCGGCAGATCTCCGACCTCATCGAGGAAGAGCGTGCCTTCTTGCGCCGCTTCGAGCAAACCCATCTTGTTGTGTGTGGCGCCTGTAAATGCTCCTTTTACGTAACCGAAAAGCTCGGATTCAATTAGCGTGGAAACCAGCGACGAGCAGTCTACCGGAACAAAGGGCTTTTGCTTGCGGGGACCATGGAAATGTATAGAGCGTGCAACCAGCTCTTTGCCGGTGCCGCTCTCACCAAGGATGAGAACCGGATAGGCGTGCTGGCTGATCCTCTCAATGATTTTGTAGACGCGCTGCATCTTCGCCGAGACGCCAATCAGGCCTGCGAACCCGGGACGATTGCGCAGTTGTTCTCGCAGCAGGCGGTTTTCTTGATCGAGCTCGAGATCGCGGACCACGCGTTGAAGTTTGGTTTGCAGTTCGGCGACGTGAAACGGTTTTGTGATGTAGTCACGCGCGCCAAGGCGGGTAGCTTCTACCGCCGATTCAATGGTGCCATATTGCGTCAGCATCAATACGGCAATATGCTGAAAATTCGAGCGAATGCTCTTAAGCAGTTCCAGGCCGCCGGCTTTCGGTACCTTTAGGTCAGACACAACGATATCTACGGGATGCTGGTCGAGCAGGTCAAGAGCCTGCTCGGTGGTCTCCGCGGAAAGGACCCGTAAGCCAGCATCCAGAGCGACACGTCTGCAAATTTCTCGCGTTTCGGTCTCGTCATCAACAACCAGAACCGACACCGGCACTGCGTGACGGGGTATTTGACGTTCCGCTAGTGTTTCCACGAGGGCTCCTATGCCGAAACGGAATCACGGCTGGTGCCAAATCAGGAGAGCGGTCGCAACAGATTCAAGACAGGGCAGTTTGAGGAAAGGGAGCCTGAAATGTGCTAGGCGATCATGATGCCTTTATGGGAAACATGTCAAGAAATATCTTACAGGAAAGGACTTGTGTATCCGATGCGATGCACAGATCGGAATGGAACACAAACAAAGCGGAATATAAAAGCGGGTTTTTCGGTCCGGCCTTACTCAGAGCCCCCATAGCATAGAGCACGAAGGCTTCCAGTCAGAGTTTGCACGGATGCGCCTGCAATTCTTCCGGGGCATCCGAGCGGCTCTAAGACTAACTCTCGGATGCCTCGCGAAAGATGTTGCCAGCCGGCGCTTAGTACGTCGCACCTTCGGGAACCAGAATGATATCGATTCGCCGGTTCTCCTTGCCCGCTCCCTTTTGTCCTGCACCGGTACGGGTCTGCACGCGCGATACATCAATGCCCTTCTCTTCTAAGAACTTCCTGGCATTGTCAGCACGCGATTGAGCTAGTTTAGCGGTGCGCGGTTCTTTGGGATCGGCAAACCCTACGATGACCACTGTGGCTTTCGGTTCGTTCTTGAGCCGGAGGGCCACGTCGTCCAGGATACGCTTGCACTCGTTATCGGTCCGAGCGCTACCCGCTGCGCGATAATCGCACTGGTTCACCTTGCTTGCCTGCGGAGGCGGAGGAGGAGCCTGCACGTCAATCGCGGCGGAGCAATCGGCAGTGCCGCCCTTGCCATCGTCAACGTGTCCGCCAATTGTGTAATTGCCGGCGGAGACTCCCGTCGAGTCGAACTCGACATTGGCGCCGGTCCCTACGATTTGCCCGCCGGAAGATTTCCAGGTGTATGTCAAAGTATCGTTATCGGGATCGCTGGCCACGGCCGTAACCTTGCTTCGCTCACCAGGCAGAATGGGGGAACGCTCGATGGAGCAAGACATCGTAGGCGCACGGTTGGGCCGAGTCTCTACAGTGATGTTGGTCGAGCAAGTCGCTGCGCCCCCGTGACCATCCTCGACGTGCGCGGTCACGGTATAGGTGCCGTTCTGCACTCCAGTTGATTTCCAGCGAACTTCGGGGCCGCTACCTTCAATGCTCCCGCCAGTGGTATTCCACACGTAATTGAGGGCGTCATTATCAGGATCGCTTGCCTGCGCGCGCACCGCCACCGCGTCACCGGAGTCGTTATAGACCGAGCTCTTCTCTGCAGAGCACGATACGGTCGGAGGGCGATTGCTGGGCTGCGGTGGCGCGGGGTGCGCGGGCCAACTCGTGTAGCCAAGCTTAATGACAAAGCCGTGGCGGTCGAAATTATCGCGGAGATTGAGCATGTAGCGGTAGCCGAGGTCGAGGGCTACGTTTCTGCCAGGATACAGACGGATACCGGTTACGCTATCCAGCGGATCACGGGCCCCAAACGAGGTGTTCGGGGTGTGTGCTCCGTAGAACACCAGGCCGTTATATTCGCTCATCACCTGAACGCGCTTATCAGGAAAAAACAGCAGCCCTCCCGAGAAACGCATCTGGTCGGCGAGCCTGATCACGTGCACACCATTCGAAAATCGCGGGTCGCGGGTCATCCGATACGCGAAGTTCGCCGCCAGGGTCACCACGTTTCCGACATTTTTGCTGGCCGCGACCACCCAGTTTACATTGAAGCCTCCGAGCTGGTTCTGCCAATGCTGCAAGTTAACCAGGTTACGGGTACTCGGAAAGACAAAATCGTTTCCGGCCGAAAGGGTAAACCGATTCCCGCGCCTCTCAGACAAAATGCCCAGGCGATAGCCTAGGGTTATTTCACCTGCGCGCCCGCCGCGGGTGGAGGCGAACGGAAAATCTTCCACGTACCACAGATTGCATGTGGCGCAGAACATCCGGTAAACAGGCGTGAATCCCGCCGGCGTGGGAGCTGGTGGAAAAAAACTGGAGAGATTGGTGCTTAACTCTCCACGATTGGTTGAGCGGATGTGGCGGTAAGGATCAAAACCAACAAACAGCATTAACCAGTCAGTCACGCCATATCCAACGTTTAAGCCTAAGTCCAGCACGGTGGTGCTGCCTGGCGCGCGAGCAAATTTGTTGGCGAAGGCCGAAACAGAAAAACCGTGCTTAGGCAAAGTATCTCCCGTTTCCATGGTGAAAAGACCGGGCGCTCCGGAGACCGCAGGCATCGGTTTCCATTCGGGGTCTTGCGTGTATACCTTAGCGTCAGCAGACGGCGCGGAAGTTCGCGGTGCAGTCTTATCCGACGGTGTTGCGGAAGTTTGACCTTCGGTCGATCTTTTTGAAGGCAGGGCCTTGGCCTTTACCGGCTTGTCAGCGGCAAAGGCGCCACAACCGAACAAACCGGCGAGACAAAAGGAAGTAATCATGCGGGGGACAAATCTCATTTGCAGCCTCCAAACGAACGAACGTGAATTGTGGATTCCAGAGCACCGGATTTCGCAATGATGCGCTCGGGAGCTACCCCAAAATTATTTTTACTCCAACCAGCTAATCTTCCTGCCAGCACGGTGAAAATAATACCTTACCCTAAATTAATATAACACCGCGATTTGTCACCAAAGTAGAACGGCCTTCGGCCGCCCCTCCCAGATTCCAAAGCAAAAAGCTACAGGTACTTTCGGGTTCCCAGCTTGGCATTCTTGGGCGCTGCTGTTAGATTCGTGGGAGTGGAGAGCACGGTTCATTCGATCGAATGACTGACGAAGCCAAAGTTGCCCCGCGCAGCGCAGCGCAAAATTCGCAAAGGGATCGTGTTCTTATTGTGGAAGATGAGGAAAACGCCCGGCGCGGGTACGAGGCGTTATTACAAAAATGGGGATGCGACGTTCTTGGGGTGTCGAATGCCGAGGACGCGCTGGCTCGTTTTGCTGAGTTTCAGCCGGCCACGCTCATCGCCGATGTCGAGCTGCCCGGAATGGATGGTTTGGAGCTGCTGCGCCGACTGGGTCCGGAGCTGCGGAACGTGCCAGCGATCATCATCACAGGGAAAGGAAGTGAGGAGCGCGCGGTGGCCGCGATCGAATCGGGCGCGTTCTGGTACATTGAGAAACCGCTGAAGGGCCCGGTGCTACACGCACTCCTCGACCGAGCGCTTGGAAAGGCACGGGACGCGCGACAGCTCGCCGACCTGACGCGACAATTGCGTGAAGTAGGGCGGCTTGGGGAGTTGGTCGGCGCCTCTAAGCCAATGCAGGAGGTGATGCGCATGGTGGAACTTGCGGCGCCTTCTTCCGCCTCTGTGCTGATCACCGGTGAGACGGGTTCGGGCAAGGAGATCCTGGCCCGCACCATTCACAAGCTTTCGCCGCGAAATGGGCATCCCTTCGTGGCCATCAACTGCTCGGCAATTCCGGAAACGTTGATGGAAAGCGAAATTTTTGGGCACGAGCGAGGCGCATTCACCGGAGCAGCGGAGCGGCGTATCGGGTGCTTTGAGCTGGCCGATGGCGGGACATTGCTGCTCGACGAAATCGGCGAAATGCCAGCACCGACCCAGGCCAAGTTACTGCGTGTCCTCGAGGATCGCAAGGTGCGACGCCTGGGAAGCAAAATGGAAACGCCAGTGGACGTGCGCGTACTTGCGGCGACGAACAAAGATCCGGAGCAAGCGGTGGCCAAGGGTACCTTGCGGCAAGATCTTTATTTCCGTCTGAATGTTTTTCATATTCATCTTCCGCCGCTTCGCGAACACAAAGAGGATTTGCAGTTGCTGGTCGACTACATGCTTCGTGACATCAACACCAAGCACAACAAGCACGTGCGCGGTGTGGGGGCCGAGGTCATGGACGTATTCTTGAGTTATACTTGGCCGGGCAATGTTCGCGAACTGCGCAACATTCTCGAGCGCGCTGCGATCGTGTGCGACCGGGATCTGATTGGGCGCCCGCATCTTCCTACTGATTTCGGCCGCGCGCCGGCCAGCTCTAACTCAGAACTGTCGAACATCCGGTTTCCGATTGGCACCACCGTCGATGCGGTCGAGCGCGCGTTGATCGTGCAGACCCTGTCAGCTACCGGTAATAACAAGACGCGCGCAGCCGAGCTGCTCGGAATCAGCCTGAAAACTCTCCACAATAAGCTCAAGGAATACGGCGGGGAACGCGCGGATACGGAATAAGCGGGCCCATTATGCAGCTCCGCCTTAGAACCAAGCTGACGCTAACGACGGCCCTACTGGTACTGGCTGTAGTGGGAGCGCTGTCGGCGGTCTACGTCGCCAGATTGACGACGCAAGTCATCCGTGAGAGCAATGAGCGTTCCTCATTCGTAACCAAGCAAATCTTTGCGGAAGCCCAGCACGCGCTTGTTGATGCTGCCGCAAAGGGACTAAGGCCGGAGTCGAATAGCGCGGAAGATACTCACGCTTATGTCTTACAGGCGTTCGATCAAAGTGAAGGTCTCACCTCACTGATTGCAGCGGTGCTCGGTTATGCTGCTTATATCTACGAAGTGACGATCGTCGACCGCGATGGTATTGCCATGGTTTCGAGCGATTCTTCGCTGCTGGGCAGGACGGTTCTGCGCAGGCCTGCCCTCGATAGCTTGACCCACAGCAGTTTGATTCATCAACTCAAGGTCCTATATGGGCCGGCGCGCGTGTACGAGGTTTCGTTCCCATTTAATTTGGAGCGCGAGCCCTTTGGGGAAGTTCGCGTTGGGATTAATTCAGTACTGTTGCGCAATGAGATTTCTCCCGCTTTGCGCGCGTCCGGAATTGTTGTGTTGATCGCCGTGATTGGTTCTACGCTGCTCGCAGCCGTGGTCAGCGGTATTATGCTCTCCCCTCTTGAGACCATTTCCGCCCAATTGGACCGTATCTCCGCGGGACAATACGATCCCGGACCCGGGCCGGTGGAGACCCTGGCCGAGCGCGGAGATGAGCTCGGCAAAGTCAGTCAAAAAATTTCGCAAGTAGGTCTTCAATTGCGCGGCGTACACGAAATCTTCAGCTCGCTCCGAGAGAACATGAATCAGGTGATGGCCGGTCTCGAGGATGGGCTGTTGCTCTTTACGAGTGATTCGCGCGCCGTGATGGTCAGCCCATCGGCGCAAAAATTTCTTGGAGCACCTTCAGAGCAATTTCTGGGGCTCCGGGTGGCAGAAATCTTTCCTCCGGGCCATCCGCTGCGGCCGGCATTGCACTTGGAGGGCGATGCACTGCGCCCGGTGGCAGCGGCGGAGGCAGAGATCCCCACGACGAATGGGGTCAAGCGGGTAGGAGTGAGCGTACAGGCCATCGCTGAGAAGGGTACGCGTATGGCGCTCGTAACCCTGCGCGATCTCGATTCCATCGAAACCATCAGCACGCAACTGCAAGTCTCGGAGCGGCTGGCGGCTCTGGGAAGAGTCACGGCCGGTGTCGCCCACGAAGTGAAGAATCCGCTGAACTCGATGCGTTTGTGGCTCGAGAATCTCAAGGAGTCTCTGCCCCAGGATCAGGAGACACCCAAGCAGGCGCTGCAGGTTCTCGACAATGAAATCGACCGGCTCGATAATGTGGTCAAGCGTTTCTTGAATTTCACGAGACCCGTCGAATTGCATCTTGAAGAGACGCCACTCGCCGATTTGCTCCAAGAAGTTTTAGGTGTCGCCGGACCTCAGCTCGAGCGTGCCAAGATCCAAGTTGCGACATTGCTGCCGTGCGATGTTCCGCCGGTGAATGTGGACCGTCCTCTGATCAAGCAGGCCATTCAAAATCTTGTGCTCAATGCCGTGGAGGCCATGCCCGAAGGTGGAAAACTTTCCATCGTGCTCAGCCGACGCGGTGACATGGCTGAGCTTTCCGTCGGTGATACAGGCCGGGGCATTTCGCCGGAGCATCGCATACGCGTTTTCCAACTTTTTTTCACAACCAGGCCCGGTGGTAGCGGCATCGGACTGGCCGACACCTTTCGATTTGTACAACTGCATAATGGTTCGATAGACTTTAGCTCGGAGGTCGGACGGGGCACGACTTTCCGCATTGAGTTGCCTCTCGCGCACTGATCGACATGCCCAGCCAATCCAACAACTTGAAGCTGCGCCTCACTGGGTTGTCGTGGCGAGCCGAACGCCTACTCTTAGTATTCGCTTTCTGCGCGATAGGATTTGGGTGCACTGGGTGCTCCGAGAAAAAAGTTCTTGCGCAACCGTCTTTTGACGCAGACTCGAGGCCGCTCATCCCCGTGCGCCCAACCGCTTCGCCAGACTCCAATGACGACGCCCCTCCGGATATCGAGATCCCCGAGCCACCAGCTGTATCGATTCCTGTGGCCAGGAACGTGCCGCCACGTCCGCGTAGTGCCACCACGTCGCCAACTACGGAAACCGAGCCGGAGCCACCACGCCCGTCGCCGCCACAGCTTCAACCGCGATTATCCGCACAAGAGCAGACAGCGGCCGAGCGCCAGACCAATGAAAGCATCCAGACGGCGGAACACAATCTGCAAGCTGCGCTCGGAAAGCAGCTCAACCCCACGCAGTCGGACCTGGTCGCCAAGATTCGAACGTTCCTGGGTCAGGCTCGCGAAGCCATTCGCGAGGGGGACTGGCTTCGGGCCCTTAACCTGGCGAAGAAGGCTCAGGTGCTCTCCGCGGAATTGGTAAGCTCCTCGTAAATTCTTCCGCGACCCAAAAGCGGATTGAAACCATGCCCGAGCTCGACGTCGCGGTCATTGGCGCAGGAATTATAGGCAGCGCCATCGCCTGGGAGATCGCGCAGCAGAAGCTTCGCGTTGCCGTATTCGATCGCCAGCAGCCAGGGCGCGAAGCCTCGTGGGCCGCGGCCGGAATTCTTTCTCCGGCGCCCGAGAATGCCACAGGAATTGCGATGGTGCCGCTCGGACGCGCCAGCTTGGCCGCTTATCCGCAGTTTGTCGCCGCCGTGGAAGAGGCGTCAAACCAAACAGTAGGCTTCCGCTCCAAAGGGACTATTCAGGCATTCTTCGCGCGAGACGCCGTGCGCGAGATGAGCACAATTATCACGCTGCATCATGGCCTAGGCCTGGCCGCGGAGCCGCTGCGCATAGAAGATGCACGCGCGCTCGAGCCGGAGCTTAGCGAGGATGTGCGCGCAACTGCGCTGCGGCCCAATGAAGGCTCGGTGGATAATCGTACTTTGACCTCCGCCATCGTGTTAGCCGCCGACAGAGCGGGCGCGCAGTTTCGCTGCGGTCTGGAGGTTACGGCGCTGGTGCGCGATGGAAACCGCTGCACGGGCCTAGTTGCCGGCGGAAGGCGAGTTAATGCCGGGCGCGTGGTTCTCGCGGCGGGGTGCTTCTCCAGCGGGATTGAAGGCGTTAAACAGTATGCGCCAGTGAAGCCAGCCCGAGGGCAAATGGTGGCGCTGCGATCCGCGAGCGTCAAAATCGAGCGCGTGCTTTGGTCGGAGCGCATCTATGTTGTGCCTCGCGACGATGGGCGGCTTGTCGTTGGGAGCACGGTTGAATACGCGGGGTTCAAGAAAGAAGTAACCGCTGGAGGTCTGGAAGAAATTTTGAGCGCGGCACTCGAAATTGTGCCAGCGTTCAAAGGCGCCTTGGTCGAGGAGACCTGGTCCGGCCTGCGGCCAGACTCGCCAGATCATTTGCCGATTATTGGCCCAACGGATATAGAAGGTTTGTTGGTCGCCACGGGGCACTTCCGTAGTGGGATACTGCTCGCGCCCATCACTGCCAAGCTTATTCGAGAATGGATTACCGGGGAAGATTTGTCGGTATCGTGGGACATTTTTAGTCCACTGCGCTTTCTCTCAGCCAAAAACTCCGTCCATTCAGACTGAACGCAGGGTCAGCGCTTCTTCAGAGCGGGCGGGTCCGAAGAGGTTCGCGGTTTCCCGGGCCTGACAAAGGCGTCGAGTGCCCGACCTCACTGAACTGGATCTTATCGGCCTCAAGATACAGTGGGTGATCGAGTACCACATCCACAGCGGTGCCGCGCGGAAGTTCGAGTTCGGGGCCGCGCGTCAGAAGAACCGTTGCCAACCCCACTGCTGCGCCAATGCCCGCACCGACTGCGGCGCCACGGACAGAGCGGCCGGCAATGCCGCCAATCCCCGCGCCTACCCCAGTGGTCTTCATTATCGTTCCGACGTCGTGGGCCTTGTCGGAATCTCCCTTGATTTTACCCTCGTTGTCCGCGGACTCATTCCCACCAGTGCCCGCATTATGGGGCACAGCATTGAGATTGACGGTGTAGCCGTTCGGAAAAATCAGAGTAGTCATGCGAATGCGAACTTCACCGCGACCTTTTACTTTTCCGGGCCGCTTGGCTTCTAGAATTTCGCCTTGCACGTAAGATCCGGCAGGGATGAGGATGCGGCTGTTTTGCGTGATCGGGAACGTCGTTTCAAGATAGATCGCGTCACCGGGCCCGGCATTCCGCGTGGTAACGGCATTATGCAAAATCAGTGGCAGCCGAGTGCCTTGCGGCACCATAAGTCTCTCGCCACTCGACGCGGGCTGGGAGTGGGCCGACGCTGGCGGAGTGTCGGTAGAGGCAACCGGCGCCGGGGCCTGTGGCCCCGGCTGTTCCTGGGCGACGGCGAATCCCGCGCATAGGATGATTGCAATACCTGAAGATAGCAGTTGGAAGCAGGTTCGAACTTGGTTCATCATCGCGACTCCTGATCAATTCCTGAATGATGCTTCGGATGCATCCAAGGTGTGTAGGGATGCCAAGATTATACTCTTGTTCTCGGTGCCGCAATAGCATCGATGAGTGCGATCCCGGTTAGTGGAACAACTCGAGGCTTGTTCTTGATGCGCGAGGAGCATACTGTGGCGGGGAATGAAGTTCTCGTCGATCGCGCAAATGTCGCAGGCGCCATTTAGAAATGGCTCATCAGGCGCGCCCCAACGCCCCACGATACGCTCGGCCATATTGAACCTCTTTGATAATGTCCCCTTCTGTCCTCGTTAGAAATGTCCCCTAAACTGCGGCCTCTGTATAAGGAGGCCTGGTTGAAGAGGACAGCGATGAGCAGCGGAGAACTGCGACGAGTGGAAGTAATGGGACGAGTGCGGGGCAAGACGCTGAAGGTACTGGACGCCGCCCAGATGCTGGAATTGAGCTACCGGCAGACCAAGCGTCTGTGGCAGCGGTATCGGCAGGAGGGGGCCCAGGGACTGAAGCATCGCAGTGCGGGGAAAATCTCCAACCGTGCGAAGCCAGAGAAGTTCCGGGGTAATGTGCTGCGAATGATTCGGGAGAAGTATTCGGGTACGGAACAGAGACGGTTCGGGCCAACGCTGGCCGCCGAGCACCTGGCCGAAGAAGACGGGCTGCAGGTGAATGGGGAGACGTTGCGACGATGGATGCTGGCCGAGGGTCTGTGGAGCCGCAGCCGGAGGCGCAAGGCACACCGGAAGAGGAGAGAACGGAAGCAGCATTTTGGGGAACTGGTGCAACTGGACGGCAGTTTTCATGAATGGTTTGAAGAGCGGGGTCCGCGGGGATGTCTGATGAACATGGTGGATGACGCGACGGGGAAGACCATGTGCCGCATGGGAGAACAGGAGACCATCTGGGCGGCGGTGGGAGTGCTTCGCGGGTGGATCGGCAAGTACGGCGTTCCGCAGGCGTTGTACACGGATTGGAAGAACGTGTATAAGCGGCAGCCGAGCGAACGCGAGCGGCTGCGTGGACAAGCGCCCACGACGCAGTTTGGACGGATGTGCGAGCGATTGGGAATACGCATCATCGCGGCGAGTTCGCCGCAAGCGAAAGGGCGCGTGGAGAGAAACAACGGTGTGCATCAGGATCGCCTGGTCAAGAAATTACGGCGCCAAGGGATTCAGAGTTATCAGGCCACCAACGAGTACTTGGAAGCGGAATATCTTCCGGAGCACAATGGCCGTTTTGTACGGGAAGCGGCCGAAGCAGAGGATTATCACGGGAAGGCACCGAGCCCGAGTCGGCTGCAAGAGATCTTCCGATTCGAGACCGAGCGATGGGTGAGCAACGATTGGGTGATTCAGTACCGCGGGCGGCATCTGCAACTGCAGCCGCGGAGCCGGAGATACGGGCCCACGCGGGCCAAGGCCTTGGTCTGCCAGTGGGAGGACGGAGGAATCGAGGTACGCTACCGGGGGCAGCGCCACGAGTTCAAAGAACTGGTTCCATCACGACAGCAGGAGAAAGAGCAGCCTAATCCGCAGAAGACTGTGATCCGGAGTTATGGAAGGAAGAAGCCTGCGAACGATCACCCTTGGCGACAGGGGTATGACAAGAGCCTGCTACCACGGGAGAATCGGGCCGAGAATTTCGCACTCGTTGGGGTGTCCGCCTCCGCTGCGCCCTAAACGCGCCGCACAAACCGCGGCGCAGGGCTTCGCTCCGGCGGACACCCAACGACACCACCAGATTAGAAAGAAAGAAGAAAAGGGGACACTTCTAATCAGTTAAGAATGGGGACATTTCTAAAGAGCTTTGACACCACGATACGCTCGGCCATTGACGCCGCACAACAGCAGGCTTAGGCTGGAGCCGAAAAAATCGAGGGAGATCTAATGGCTAAGCTAGCGCTCGTGTACGGCATGCGGCTGTTCCCGGCGGAGGATTTGGGAGAGGTTACCGAAGCCGTGATCAAGTTGAAGAATGGGAAAACTGCGCGGGTTACCATGCATCTGATCGAAGGCAGCAAAGAAGAAATCGAGGCCACTTTCCATCAGTCGGCCGAAGCCTTTTTTGAGATGTATCCGGAAATTTGACCGAGGGCGCAGGCGCTCGGTGCGGTGCGTAAGCGCCACACCGAAGGTCATAAAGCACGGAAGAAACTCACCGGTTGCCGAAATTTTCCGGATCGGCGTGGGGGTCGCCGAGAGCGTCGGAAATTAAGACCGTGGACTGGCCGGTAAGCTCAATCCGTTTGCGGCATTTACGGCACGCCACCAGATCATCCACGCGAACCATGTACGAGCGCGCATTGATGAAACGCTTTTTATCTTCCTCGCTTATACCGCGCGGCAATTCCTTTTTCTTGCTGCGCACTCTCCAGCGAATCGGGTAGCTGCTTTCCCCGCGGCAGCTGGGGCAAATGAGTGAAATGTTTTTGGTCTCGTCTTTCTCAATATAAAAAGTGCGGTCGTCCATCGGTTCAACTAGCCTCGCGTTGCTACATTCATGTAGCGATATCCTCTATTGTAACAAACTCGAGCCCGGCGTCACGCCAGCGCGGCAGCCAGTATTCGAGCGCCTGCAACGTATGATTGCGGTCTGCGTTCAGGAAGCGGTGGTCGCCGTCATGCAACACCAGGACGTCCCCTCCTTGCTTGCTGTCGGCACGGCGCTGTTCGAGGTGCTTGGCGACCGGCTGCATCCGCGCAATCAACCATTCCGCCGGTTTGGGCTTCCAGTCCCCGGGAATCTGGGTCCACATCACTACCCCGCGAAAACCCATTTGCCTAGCAATTCCATCGAGAAACGGGCTTCGCGCTCCAAAGGGCGGACGCATCCAGCGCGGTGTATGCCCCATCACATCCGCAATTGCGGCCTGGCACGCCTCGAGTTCCCGTCGCACCTTCACGCGGCTCAGCCAGAAAAGATTGGGATGTGTTTGTGTATGGTTGCAAATCTGATGCCCGCGCGCGGCGGTTTCGCGGGCAAGCTCGGGGTAAGCGCGAACATAATTTCCAATCAGGAAAAATGTGGCACGCGCTTTGTGCCGGTCGAGCAGATCGAGCAGACGCGGCGTAGCAGCCGGATTGGGGCCATCGTCAAAGGTTAGAGCAAATTGTTTCGCCGACGGAGTACGGCGCACCGTCGGCCCGAAAAGTTGCGATTGCGAGTGCAGCCCGCCGTAGGCGTAAGCCCCTACCGCAAACGCTACCCCGGCGGAAGCAACTCCCAGCGCAGTGGCCATTGAAAAATCCATGGTCTTCGCCTTTCCTACACGCATTCCCGAGAGGCCCGCTTCGCTGCATAATAGCAAGTCGTTATCGCTGGCATCTCTGACGGAAAGGTGGGAATGTGGGCCATAAGCAGGAGGTTACCATGCGTTTGGCTCAGGGTCATTTTGTGCCGATTACCGAAGCTCGGCGTCGCTTTCGAAGCCCATTCACAAAGTGTCTGCGCTCCGTTTTAGGTTGTCTTGGCCTTTGCATCATGCCCTGGATTCCGGCCTTTTGCCAAAACACTTTCTTCCAGTTCCCGATCGATCAAGACGCGCTCAGCGGCGCGCCAGACTTTAGTTTCCTCAATCGCCCGTTGCGATCCCTTGACCAACTCGTCGTGCGTGACGGCCACCTTTGCCGTGCCGGAGTAACCACGGCCCAAAGGAGCAACGCGAAGGCGCGGGCACGTGCCGCCGTCGCTCCGGCATTCAGTGGTTGTGACCGCGTCCGCCTGTTCGGCGTGAACTTGGCCTTTGGCGCGAATTTTCCTACGCAATCCGACGCACCTCGTATCGCTCGGCGTTTGCGCAAACTCGGCGTGAACCTCGTGCGCCTTCATCATATGGACAGCCAACCCGATGCCAATACCGCCAATGCTGGCAGCATCCTGACTACGGGCCCCTATCCAACGCTGAACCCTGTTTCGGTTGCCAGGCTACGTGCCTTCCTCGACGCGCTCAAAGCGGAGGGTATTTACGTTGATTTGAATCTGCACGTCGGTTATACGTTCCGTCCCGACGTCGATCAGGTCCCGCGCGTTTCTAACACCGTGGCGATGCCGGGCCAAAGCAAGCCTCTGCACATGTTCTACCCGCGCATGGTGCAACTCCAGAGCGAGTTCGCGTGCAATCTCATGGAGGCGCTGGCGCTCCAGGACGATCCCGTTCTAGGTCTCGTAGAGATCGACAACGAAACGTCGTTATTGCACGCTTGGCAGACCGGTGGGTTAGATACTTACCTCGTCGGCGAGTACCAATTGGAGTTTCAATCACAGTGGAACCGTTTCTTGAAGAACAAGTACGGCACGACCGACTCGTTGAACGCCACCTGGGGACCCGGCGATTCTCCGGGTCCGGAGTTGCTCTCGAGCGATCCTCAACAATGGAGCCTCGAGATTCATTCACCTGCGCAGGCTACGCTCGAGACTGTACCGGATACTGACCCGCCAGCCGTCAAGGTCGCAGTTGCGCGAGGTGGCGCTCCGGTCATTCTCAAGCAGGTAGGATTCTCAATCACAACGGAGCGGCCGTATCTGGCGCAGATCGAGATGCGTGCAGACCTTCCCGATGGCGCATCGCGAAGCGTCTATTGGGACATTAAGCAGGATGTGAGTCCTTGGAGTACGCTGAAGAGCAAGACCGTCTCGATCTCAAACCAATGGCGGACATACATGATGGCCATCACGCCGGCCTTTTCGATGGATGGCATCGGCCGCTTCGGCGTATCGGTTGAGAATGTCGAGGTTCCTATCTACGCCCGGAACTGGACGCTGCAGCAAGCTGCTCGTCGTGGTCTCAATGACGGGGAGACAATCGAAGACGGAAACGTTTCTCTGGTGGGAGAGGACGAAACCGCCGTGCTGGCGCGAGCGAATGATTATTTGCTTTTTCTCGCTGATCGCGACGCCGATTACCTTCGTACAATCCAGGGTGCGGTACGCAGCGCCGTTGGTAACCTAGTGCCTGTGGCAGGTACGCAGATGGGTTACGGAGGATTGCTCAATCTTGATTCGCACTCAGATCTCGATTATCAAGACAACCATTTCTACGTTGACCACTACAGTTTCCCGCATACTCAGTGGGACGGACGCGACTGGCGCATCCGCGACACGTCGTCAGCGGGCAGTGGACTGGGGGCATTCAAGAATATGGCGGCCGCCCGGCAGGCAAATCGTCCGTACACGGTTAGCGAATTCAACCAGCCCTGGCCCAACACCCACGCCGCCGAAATAGACGCGCTGCTGGCGGCATTCGGAGCGTTTCAGGATTGGGACTCCATCATGCATTTCGCTTATTCGCACGGCCGCAATTGGGATGGCGGTGTACCGAACGGCTTCAACGTCAACGGGGATTGGACCAAGTTTCCCAACTTCGGCCAGGCCGCATGGCTATTTCGCTCCGGCGCCATTCAGGCGGGGCAGCAACCGGTTGAGATTTCCGTGGCTCCGGATCTTCGACTGCGTGCGGGCCGTGAGAAGCGCAACGGAAATATCTCCGGCTTCCTAAGTGAAGCTCTGGGCTACGACCCCGCCACCGCCTTTGTTCATTCTGTACGCATCGCCAGGCAAGAGGACGGGCCGCTTCACGCGACAAAAACCGTTCCCGCCGTTTCGTCGCCCTATGACTCCGACACCGGCGACCTAACCTACAATCCGGACAAGAGCCTCTTCCTCATCCACGCTCCTATGGCAGCAGGTGTTTTCGGTTTTGCAGGGACGGAAAACGTGACGGCAGGCGCTATCGATGTTCAACTCGCATCGAGCGCGCGAGGCTTTGCTTCGCTCTTGCTCACGGCGCTCGATCAACAGCCGCTGGCAAGCTCTACTCACGTGCTCCTGTCGACGCCGGGCTACACGTTGCGTACCCAGCCCGGGTCGAATCCGGCGCGTACACAGCGAATCGTCAATTACCCATCCACTTCCGACTGGTGGACGCTCGAACCCGAGCCAGCCTTTCCTGGCAAGCCTTCCGGCGACCTTAACGGCGGGATTGGCCCAGTCTGGATGGAACGTGTTGAAGC
>Ga0209117_1000158_pt1 | contig 42352 bp, 48 predicted proteins | sample BlaSpr_A8_OM2_M2_FD_187978 | JGI IMG/M metagenome (GOLD analysis project Ga0209117, IMG submission 187978) | Forest soil microbial communities from Thunder Bay, Ontario, Canada - Black Spruce, Ontario site 2_A8_OM2_M2 (SPAdes) (version 2) | ecosystem: Environmental > Terrestrial > Soil > Boreal... | reverse complement strand
ACATCGATCACAGCGGTCCCCATCACTCCCCTAAACACATCCGCGGCCGGATCGTTGCAGGTGCCCGGAACCATGATGCCGCGCGAGGTGTATTTAATGCGTTCCGATGGAGGGCCGACCAAAGGATGAATCCGACCTGTTCGCGCGCGCTCAGCGCGGCGACACGGCCGCCTATGAGGAGATCGTGCAGCGCTACCAGATGGTTGCCTTCCGGACTGCCTACGTGATCACCGGGTCTGCGGCCGACGCCGAGGAAGCCGCCCAGGATGGATTCGTCAAGGCCTACCGGGCACTTGGCTCGTTCCGCAGCGGGGCCGAGCCGAGGCCCTGGCTGCTCAAGATCGTCGCCAACGAGGCCCGCAACCGCGTCCGCTCCGCCGGCCGCCGCCACCACCTGGAGCTGCGCCTGGCGGAACGCTTCCGCCCGGGGGATGCGGCCCCATCCCCCGAGGCGGAAGTCGTGGCGGCAGAGGATTCGCGCCGGCTGCTAGACCGGGTCAATGCCTTGAGTGAGGAAGACCGGCTGGTGATCACCTCCCGGTACCTCCTCGAGCTCAGCGGCGAGGAGACGGCCGCGGCACTGGGCATCCCCGAAGGCACGGTTAAGTCACGTCTTTCCAGAGCTCTGGCTCGCCTTCGAGGGACGTTCGGAGAGGTGTCTCGTGCCTGAGCTCGAACCGCAGCTGACCGCGCTGGCCGCGCAGATCGATTGGCCGGCGACGCCAAACCTCGTGCCCGCGGTTCGATCACGGATCGCTGCCCCGGTCATGCTGCGCGCGACCTGGTACCAGAGCCGCTGGGCGCTCGCCGCCGCGGCGGCGGTCATCGCGCTCACAGCCCTTGTCGCCTACCAACCCTCGCGCGAGGCGGTCGCGGACTGGGTCAACGTGCACGTCTTCTTCCAGCGAGTTCACGTGGTGCCGACGCCGTCACCCCTGCCGCCGGGTCCGCTGGGCCAGCGGCTCGGCCTGGGCGGCAAGACGACGCTCGCCGACGCTCAGCATCAGGTGTCCTGGCACGTGACAGTTCCGTCCAAGCTCGGCGATCCGGATGAGGTGTACCTGCAACTTCCCCCCACTGGGTCGGCGCAGGGTGAGGTGACGCTGGTTTACTCCAAGCGACCGGACATCCCGGTGGCGGGCGAGACCGGTGTGTCGGTGCTCGTGACCGAGGCGAGGGGCGCGGTCGACAGGAACTTCTTCGGCAAGATGCTCGGCCCGGGCACGACTGTCGAAGACCTGACAGTCGCCGGGCATCGTGGCTATTGGATCGCCGGATCCCTTCACGACTTCTACTTCAACGACGCGAATGGATCTTTCAGGGGCGAGACGATGCGTCTCGCCACCAACACGCTGATCCTTGACGTGGGCGGCACCATCGTGCGCATCGAAGGGAACCTCACGAAGGCTCAAGCACTGGAGATAGCCGCCTCCCTCCACTAGGAACCGAACCGCTTCTGCCGGTGTATGGGAGGCGAGGTGAAGAACATGCGACGAGCTCTACTGGCGGTGTCCTTTCTTGTGCTGGTGGCTGGATGCGGTTCTCCGGGTCCCGTCGCCGCGGGGAACTACAAGCTGTACGAGGCTGCTTCGGGCCGCACCGGACAGATCGTCGCACTGATCGACACGCAGTCACGGGCCACGGAGCGCCGCCTGCCCTGGGGCATTCCCTCGACCGATGGCATGCATTTCTATGCACTCAGCGGCAAGACGCTTCAAGACATCGATCCTCGCAGTGGCAACGTTCTCCGCACGCTTCAGCTTCCGGGCGCCTTCGAGATGCCGCCGGCGACACGAGGCGGGGCTCCGGGCGGCCTCTCGCAGAACGGCCGCTACCTGGTCCTGCAGGCGCCCGACCCGCGGACTTCCACGCACATGCTTCTGATCGACACGCAAATGTTCAACGTGGCGAAGCGCATCGACCTGAATGGCAAGTTCGACTTCGACGCAGTGAACAACACCGGACAGAGCGTCTACGTGATCGAATACCCAAACGCCGCCGACAGCTATTACCACGTGCGCGTCTACGAGGTTCTGGCCGGGCAGCTCGGGGCATACACCGTGGTGGACAAAGGCGGGCCTGGCGAAATCATGACCGGGGTGCGCCTATCCGGAGTCTTCTCGCCTGACGGTCAATGGCTGTACAGCATTTATGCGCGCGAGAACCAGGGCGCCTTCGTGCACGCGCTCAACCTGAGCAGCCCATATGCGTTTTGCCTCGACCTCCCGGGCTCCGGCTGGTCATCGAACTCGAGCGCCTTTCAGTGGTCGCTCGCGATGACGCCGGACGGCCGGCACATCTACGCAGCCAATGGGCCGATGGGATTGGTCACGCAGATCGACAATCTGGATGGCAACGCTCCATCGATCGTGCGCAACGGCAAGTTCCCAATGATCGGCTCGAGCGCGAGCTTGTTCGTCAAGGGCGTGGCGGCCAAAGAGATGGGTTCGCAAGGTCCTCGTGGCGCGGCAGTGAGCAACGACGGCAAAACCCTGGTCACCGCTGGTCTGAATGGCCTCATCTGGATCGACACAAGCAGCCTGCAGGTTCGCAACCGCACGCTCGCGAACTGGAGCGTCTCGAGTCTGGCGGCGAGCCCGGACGGCGCGATGCTATATGCGCTGAGCGATGCCGGCGCGATCGCGGAGCTCTCGATGGCGAGCGCCCGGCTGGTCGCGACCTTCGACCCCGCCGAAGGATTGCCTATGGGTCTGTTGAGGGTGGAGCCGGCTTAATTTCGTAGCCGCGGCATTTCAGAACGGGCAACCGCGGATAGCGCGGGAACGAGCGATCCGTCAGCGACAGCTCGCACATCCAGAAAGTGCTGTGGGTCCCCGGGACCTTGCGCGAGTGCTTGCAGGAGGCGCACAGCCCGACTTCCACGATTGCCTTTGTAAGAGTCAGGCCGGCATCGAGGCGAGAGCCTTGATCAGGCGCTCGAACGAGCTCCCCACCCCATAGCGCTTGCCGAGCGCTTCGACCTTCGCCGAATCGTCCGGGTAGCGGTCGCGCCGCCCGCGCGGAACTTTGATCTTGAGATCGGTCACCGGCGCCACGACGCGCTGCGCTTTCTCGAGGTATTCGGCGTCCGAGTCGCGGAAGATGCCCGCCTCGAGCATCGCCGCCACGGAACCGTACCTGCGGACCAGGTCCGCCGCCTTCTTGGCGCCGACTCCGGCCACGCCCGGCAACCCGTCCGAGGGATCGCCGCGGAGGACGGCGAAATCGGCGTACGCGCGGCCCGGGATCGAATACCTGCGAGTGACCTCCGCTTCGTCGACTTCCGCGATGCCGGTTTTCTCGGGATACAGAACGATGACCTCCCGGTCGCGAATGAGGCTGAAGAGGTCGCGGTCGCCGCTTGCGATCTCCACCGGCGGGCTGACCTTCGAAACGAGCGAGGAGATGATGTCCTCTGCCTCGTAATCCTCGAGGCCCACGGTGTCCACGCCCACCGCGGCAAGGCATTCCATGATGATCGGCATCTGCGGATCGAGCTCCGGCGGCACCGGCTCGGCGGTCCGGTGCTCCTTGTAGCTGGGCAGCAGCTCCACGCGCCAGTCGGGTCGCCAGTCCTCGTCGGTGGTTAACGCAACGTGACGTGGACGGCGATCTGTGACGTAGCGCGCAAGGTTGTCCATGGTTCCACGCACCGCGTTGACGAGAGTTCCGTCCGGCGCGCGCATCGTTTTGGGGATTCCGTAGAAAGCTCGAAAGATCATGCTCGAGCCGTCAACGAGGAGCCATTCCGGCAAGGCGGCACCCATGGTAAGACCTACCATGGCGCTGAACTGATGCTCATCCGGATCCTGGCTCTCGCCGCGGTCCTTTTGGCGGCGTGCTCCATGTGGGGATCCGGTCCGATGCAATCACCCATTCCCATCGACTCGGCGTCTCCCAGCCCCACCCCCGCCAACTCCAAGGCGGCCGACCTGCGCACGAAACTGGACCTGCTGCTCGGAGAGCACGTGATGGTGGTCGCCAAGCAGGCCACCGCGGCGGCCAACAAGACCGACGAGCACTCCGCCTACACCAGCCTCCTGATCGCAAACACCAATTCGCTCGTGGACCTCATCCGCTCGGCGTACGGCAACACTGCCTCAACCCAGTTCGAGAAGTCGTGGGGGATTCAGAACGGCTACCTGGTGGATTACACGATCGGCCTCGTGTCGCACAACGACGCCAAGTCGAACGGCGCCAAGTCCGGGCTCGCCAACGGTTTCGTGCCCGAGTTCGCAAAGCTCATCACAAGCCTCACGCAGATCCCGGTGGATCAGGTGACGCAACTCGAGACCCGTCAGCTGACGGCGATGCAAGCGGTCATCGAGGATGCCGCAGCGCAGTCCTACCCGAAGATGTATGTCGACCTTCGCGCGGTGTACGCAATCACGTCTGGTGTCGGTGATTTGCTGGCGACACGCACAGCGCAGATGTTCCCGGACAAATTTCCGGGTGATCCGGCGAGCAAGGCCGTCGACACGCGGGTGTCGCTGAACGTGCTTTTGCAAGAGCACTCGTACCTCGCGACGATGACCACCGACGCGGCTGCCGCTGCGCGCACAACCGAACAGGCCGGAGCCGCCGCGGCCCTGGGAGCCAACGCGGATGCGCTGGGCAAGTTGTTCACCGACATGTCGGGCGCCGGGGCCGGCAATCAGATCGCTCAGTTGTGGGGGGCGAGAAACTCCGACCTGATCGCCTACGCAACGAGTGGCGACGCCACGGCGCGGCAGAATCTCTCGGAGAAATTCATCACGCGTCTATATGGTGTCGCGCCGCTTGCCTCTGACACAGCACGCGATCAGGTGCTGTCCACCATCAAAGTGATCGACGACCAGCGCGCCAAGAATTTCAAGCTGGTGGCCGGGGACGACCGGGCGGCGGCCGCCGGAATGCAGGCGGTCGCCGACCGGATCTAGTAACGACGCCTTACGCCGCCTCCGCCTCCACGGCGGTGAACTCACTTCGAACGTGGACCTGCTGCACCGCCGCCACGGGCACGCGGAGAGCGACAAGCACCACGAGCAGGCCAACCGCGATGCACGCCGCCGCCAGCAGGAACCCAAGCTGGTAGCCGCCGGCGAGCGCGCTGACCAGCGGCTGTCCCTGCGCCACGAGCGCCTTGGCGTGATCCGTGGCGATGGTGCTGAGGACTGCAAGGCCGATCGCCGCTGTCACCTGCATGGTGACGTTGGCGATGCCCGACGCCAGGCCAGCTTCCGCCACGGGAACCTCGGCCATGGCGATGGTGATCAGCGGCATGAACGACATGCCGGCGCCGATCCCGAACAGCAGGTAGCCACCGAAAATGCCCGGGAAGTAGCTGCTGTGTGCGTCGAGTGTGGACAGGACCAGCATGCCCGCGGCGAAGATCAGCATGCCCGGGACGACGATCGCGCGCGGGCCGAAGCTCCGCATCAACCTCGCGGTGATGCCGAGGGACAGGATGCCGAGCGCGACGGTTTGAGGCAGGAACGCAAGGCCGGTGCCAATCGCGTCGTAGCCCTTGACGTGCTGCAGGTAGAGGGCGCCGAGGAAGTAGGCGGTGAACCCTCCGCTCGCGAGCAGAGCGCGTGCCGCGCTCGCGCCGGTGAGGCTGCGGAGGCGAAGGATCCGCAACGGCATGATCGGGTTCTTGATCCGCGCTTCGAGCACTATGAACGCGAACAGGAGCAAGACTGCTGCCGCGCCAAACCCGAGCGTGTGAGCCGACGCCCAACCCTGATCGGAGGCGGTCACTATCGCGTAGACGCCGACCATCATCGCGACGCTGACCAGGATCGAGCCGGCAATGTCGACGTCCCGGCTGAGGCCCCTGGTCTCGTTCTCGTTGATCAGCCACCAGCCGAGGATCAAGGTGGCCAAACCGATGGGCAGGTTGATGAAGAAGATCCAGTGCCAGTTGATCATCTGCGTCAGCAGTCCGCCGGCCAGCAAGCCGAACGAGCCGCCACCTGCAATCACCAGGGTGAAGATGCTCATCGCCTGCGCGCGCTCTTGAGGCTTTGGAAAGTCGGTGACGATCAAGGCGATGATGACCCCGCCCGAGAGGGCGGCACCAAGTCCTTGCAGCGCGCGCGCCGCGACCAGCATCACCTCGTCCGTGGTCAGCCCGCTGAGCACAGAAGCCACGGTGAAGACGACCAGGCCGGCGAGGAAGACCTTCTTCCGGCCGATGAGGTCCCCCGCTCGACCGGCGAGGAGCAGGAAGCTCCCGTAAGTGATCAGGTAGGCGTTGACCACCCAGGTGAGGGTGGCCGGGGTGAAGTGGAGGTCGCGCTGAATCGAGGGCAGCGCGACGTTGACGATCGTGGCGTCGACCATGATCATCAGCTGGCCGAAACAGACCACGACGAGGGTGAGCCAGCGGCGCCGGTCGCTGACCGGGTTCTCGATTAAGGATCGATGGATCTTCATACTGCCTCCTAGACGAACCTGACTGCGGGACGATCACTATAATATGATGATCATCGCCCTTATTTCGTCCAAGGCGCATGGATTATCTGGAAGTTGGGAATGATTCTCATCTAGTGGTAGGATCGGTAGAGACCAAAGTGGGTGGACATTCCGGTAGCGGTTTGGTGGAGCTGCTTCAGCAGGTCTCCAAGGCGTTGCACAGGCGTACGGCCGAGGAGCTCGAGGGCATCCGGCTCAAGCCATTTCTCGCCCTGGCCCACGTGCGCGAGCGTGGAAGCGTCTCCCAGCAGGAGCTGGAGTCGGTCCTCATGATCGACGCCAACAGCGTCGTGCTGTACCTCAACGAGCTGGAAGCGGCCGGGTACTCAGTACGCCGGCGCGACCCCAGCGACCGCCGCCGCCACCTCGTGGAGATCACTCCGGCGGGTCGTGCTGCCGTCGAGCGCGCCGAGAAAGGTCGCGCGAAGATCGAGGATGAGGTGCTGGCCGCTCTCAGCCCCGAGGAGCGGGAAACGCTGAGAAAGCTCCTGCGCCGGGTGCTGGACGGCGTCCTGACAACCGTCCCGGACGCCGCCAAAGCCTAACCCGCCCGGATTCGGAGCCTTTGGCGCCAACGGCACCTATCAAGGCGTCGGGTTTCGTACTTTTGGCGCCAACGGCACCTATCAAGGCGTCGGGTTTCGTACTTTTGGCGCCAACGGCACCTAATCAGTCGAGTGCTGAGGCGATGATCTCCAGGCCGGTAGCGGCCTCTTCGGGGTCCAGCACCAACGGCGGACTTATCCGTACTGCACGGCTTCCCGCCGTGAGCAATAGCAGACCTCGCTCGAATGCCGACTGCACCAGCTGCGCAGCCTGGTCAGGCGTCTTGAACTCGAGAGCAAGCATCAATCCCATTCCGCGGACATCAGTGACCTGCGAGTGGGTCGAAGCGATCTCGCGGAGGCCGTCTTGCATGACGGCCCCAACACGCGCGGCATTCTCCATGAGCCCATCCTCGAGGAGATCGAGCGTCGCGATCCCCGCGGCGCACGCGACGGGGTTGCCGCCGAACGTGCTGCCATGCGATCCCGGCGGCCAGTTCATCTGCTCCGCTCGCGCGATGAACGCGCCCAGGGGAAGGCCGGAAGCGATGCCCTTGGCGAGACACACGATGTCGGGCTCGACTCCCCAGTGCTCGATCGCCAGCAACTTGCCAGTCCTGCCCATGCCAGATTGCACCTCGTCGGCCACCAGCAGAATGCCGTGCTTGAGGGTGAGCTCGCGCAGCCGCGGCAGGAAGTCGTCGGGCGGCACCAGGTAGCCGCCTTCTCCCTGTATCGGCTCGACGAACACCGCCGCCACGCTCTCCGGCGGCGCCACTGTCGCAAAGAGCTCCTCGATGCGGGCCAGGCTGTCATCCGTGGTTATGCCGCGGGACTCGGTCGGAAAGGGCGCGTGAAACACCGACGAAAGAAGCGGTGCGAAGCGCCGCCGCTGGCTTGCCTTGGAAGCGGTGAGCGAAAGCGCGCCGAACGTGCGGCCATGGAACGCGCCGATGAACGCGATGTAGCTCGGCCGGCCGCTCGTGAACCGCGCCAGTTTCATCGCGCCCTCGATCGCCTCGGCGCCCGAGTTGGTGAAGAACACCTTGGCGGGCGTGCCCGGGAGGATCTTCGCCTCCAGGCGCTCGGCGAGCTCGATCTCGGAGCGGTAGTAGAAGTCGGTGCCAGACATGTGGATGAACCGCCTCGCCTGCTCCTCGATGGCGGCCACGACCTTCGGGTGGGAGTGTCCGGTCGTGACGACGGCGATGCCGGCTGTGAAATCGAGGAACCGGTTGCCATCCACGTCGGTCACCCAGCACCCCTCCCCCCGCTCCATGACGAAGGGGTAGGCGCGGGTGAAGCTGGGCGACATCGCCCTCGAGTCGCGCGCGATCAGCTCCGCCGCCTTAGGCCCTGGTAGCGGCGTCTGAATGAGAGGCTTCACAGAGCCCGCAACGTAGCAGACAGCCACTACGCAGGCACACCTGGTTCGTGATCCAATGGTCCGATGGCCAAGGCGACCAAGGGATTCACGATCCGGCCCGCCACTCACGACGACCTCCGGCCGATCGTCGGCCTTTACAACTGGGCGGTCAACCAGACCTTCGCCACCATCGATTCGGAGCCGCTGGACACCGAAGAGGCGGCGCACTGGTGGGAGGCGCACGGCAAGCGCTCCAGCCTCATCGTCTGCACCGATGACAACGGATTGATCGGCTGGGCGCGCCTTTTCCCCTGGAATCAGCGCGGCTTCGACGTGGTCGAAGACCTCGTCTACGTAGACCCGGTGCACCACGGCCAGGGCGTCGGCCGCGCGTTGCTGACCGAGCTGATCAAATCGGCGCGAGGCCTCGGCTACCGCACCATAGTCGCCACCATCGCGACCGACAACCGTTCCGGCCTGGCCCTGCACACGCGCCACGGCTTCGAGGTCGTGGGCACCATCAAGAACGCGGCGCACAAGTTCGACCGCTGGATGGACATCACACTCGTCCAGCGCTCGCTCGAAAGCTAGAGTCCGGTTCCGTAACGGACGCTGGCGTCAGGCGTTGTTTCATTGATGCGCAGGCTTTGCGCGATGGCCGTTTCTGCGCTGCTGCTTTTGGCGGGCTGTAACAACTCACCATCCGCCGCTCGTCCTGGTGCCTCCTCGGCGTCGGAGACCCCTAACGCGACCCCGCGGCCAACGACGGGAGTTTCCAGTCCGAGCCCATCCTCGCCGTTTGAGTTCCCGAGCCCGAGCCCCGGCGGCGATGCGCCGGTTCCACCCGTTGCCGTTTCCTGCACCTCACCGCCATCAGCAGGCCAGCGGCTCGCAATAGTTACCTTGAAGGACGTCGCAGGAGTATTGGTCAGGGATATCAGTGACATCGCGCATCCCGTCACACGCTGCACTTTTTCCGGAGGCACCCGCTTTCGATTCATCAGCGCCAGCCGAATCTCCTACGTCGCCGAACGCATACCTGACTATGTGGGAGCGCCAGGAGCGCTGTACATGGTGGACCTTGCTTCAGGACAAACCACTCTCGTGCGCGCATGGTCTAGGAGCGGGTACTTCTCGCATGTCTACGCTTGGAGCCCTGACGGCCGGATACTCAGCTACCTCGTGGACGTCAACGGCACCTACCTGGAGTTGCACCTCCTCTTCGCGGCGGGTCACCAAGTCCTTGCCACCGGGGTGATAGGCGGATTCGGGAATTGCTGGCCCAATTTCGACGGGCCCTCACGCGCGAAGATCGCCTTCTCTCCCGACGGCCGGTACGTGTCGCTTGAGACACCCGGACCTGGGGTCCACTCCCCAGACATCACGTTCCCGCCGGCATTTCAAGTGTTCCGCGTGGCGGACGGGAAGCTCGTTTTCAGCCGCGAACTCGGTATCACGACATGGTCCGGCACCGGCGCTCTCTTGTTCTTCATCGGGTCAGGAGCGCGTGGTCTTCAGGCGTGGGACCCGAGCAACGTGGTGCTGCAGCTATACGACCAGTTTGGATTTGACTGGACTGATCCCTCGTCCAGTTCTGACGGGGCTCGTATCGCATACACCGGTAATGGATCTTTCCCCTGGGTCTTCGACGTCGGCCCTAACAACTCAGTCACGGCCCGTCAGCTCAGTCCGCAAAAGCGATCTGGTGCCGCCTTCCTGAGTCCGAAGCTGGTGTGGTACGCCGAGGCCTCCGTGAACAACGCGGCTGCCTATTGCGCCACACCAGTCCAGGGTTACATCTACGACCTCGCTGACTCGACTGAGCATGCATCCGACATCACCAACTTGTACGACTCGTGGCCGCATTTCGTGGGCCAGTCTTAACCACGCATGCTGGCGGCGCCCTGCCTCCAGGCCTGGAGCACCGGTTCGGGCTGGAACACTCGTTGGGTGCCGCGGATCTGCCACTGCCAGCTCCCATGCGTCACCACAAGCATCGGGTTGTAGCCGAACGGTCCGCTGCGCAGCTCAATCTTCACGTCATTCGGACGAGCGACGAGGGCGACCCATCGCGGTTGCCCATCGAGAAAGTCGATGCGAAAGATCAAGAGATGCGCCCTTGTAACCGCAACCGCAAAATCACGCTTAGCGGTGGCCAGAAACAAGGTTCGGAACATGGTTGTCTCTCCGGCCATCATCGGTTCGTCCGGACCGAGCAGGAATGTCGTCGCCAGCGCGCTGCTCGAGCGTCCACAACCTGTAGTCCCGGAAGGCGCGCTGCTGCAGCACGATAAATGGCACCACCAGCGCTATCCCAATGACGGACGAAGTCTGAGAGGCACCACTTCCCCCCACTACCTCAGCGGCGCGAACCCCCTCCCATTTCCTCATTTCACCGCGGGCGTCGTTCAGCTTTCCAGATTTTTCGAACTCGGTCATCGGCAGTTGAGGCAGCACGACCTGCGACGTTGCGATCCACGCCTGGCCGTCCCACCACCACTGACCGTCGTCTGAAAAGACCCCCAATCGGCTAGCCCGTCGCGTACGCGGCCGGGTACAGGACCTTCATCACCCCGACGGCTTTCCACTGGCCGATGACCGCCGCCGCCCTCGTGTTCTGTCCCGCATCGAGCGATCCATCCGCGCCGAATTTGACACCGCCCCCGTTGATGCTGTCGCCGACCGGGACGTCGACCTCGAGCGCGGCGGCGCGGACCGACTCAGATGTCAACGGCCCGGAGACGTGCCGGAGCACGTCGTGAAAGAGCGTCCAGCCGCCCACGAACCCTGCCACCGCGGGAATGTCCAGGGAGGTTTTGGTGCGGGCAAACTCAGCCTGCGCCTTGGCCAGCAGCGCCCGGCCCGCCGGCGAGAGGGCCGCGGGGTTTATCTCTCCGTCGGGCTTGTCTGCCGCGTATACGCCCACCGACCCAGCTCCGACACGCTGGCTGAACTCCGCCATGCAGAAAGCGGAGCTGGTGCCGATCGCCGCTTTGAACGAAACGTGATTTCGCAGCAGCGCCTGCCAGATGGCCACGCCGTCGTCGATGTAACTGACATCCCACAGGAAATCCGCCCGATCAGCGGCGAGTCGCGACGCGATGACCTCGGCGTCGAATGCACGCGGGTTGTACTCGATGACATCGACGACCTGGATGCCCATGGCTTTGGCGAGGGCTTCTTCGCCTCCTCCGACTGAGCGACCATAGATGTCGTTGACGCGAACGACTACCGCGCGAGGCGCGGACAACTTCATCTCAGGAATCAGCGCGTCATGCGTGAACGTGACCGCCATGCGACCGAGCGCGCTGCCCGTTGCGACGGTGCGAAAGACGTAGTGCCGCTGGGCGGTGATCGGGTCCGCGACCGCCCCCGTTTCCCAGTAGACGACCTTCAGCTCCTCGGCGCGTGCGGACGCCGCGGCCGAAAGCGTGCTGCCGTACGTCCCAAGGATCACGTGCGCGCCGTCGTGAACCAGCTTGTCCACCGCCGCACTTGCTTCTTCCGGCGTGGTGGCGCTGACGATGTCGAGGCGGTAGCGCGCCCTATCGCCGTTGGCTGCCGCCACCGCGAGCGCCGCCTTCACACCCGCGAGCTCCTGCTTGCCGCCTGGGGCCTGCGGTCCGGTCAAGGGGTAGATCGCTCCGATCAGCTGGTCGCCTTGCTCAACTTGAACGCACGCGGGTAATGCGAAGAGGACCAGAACGACCAGAGCGAGGCAGCGGGATGCCACCGCGCCAGAATACGGGTCAGGCTGTGGCGACAGCCTGCAAGTTGGTTCGGGCCTCGGCCAACTGGCGCTCCAGCTTGGGCGCGGGCGCGTAGCCGTAGTTGACGTGCAGCGCCGCGCCGTCGCGCGACATCACCACTGTGGTGGGAAGCGTGTAGACGTGAAAGCGGTCGGCCAGCTCCCGCTCCGCGATCGCGTCGACCTTGTCGACGCGCACCGGGCCGAGCTTCGCGAGTGCCGGCTCCTGGTGGGTGCGGCAGACGGTGCACCCGTCGCCGGTGAAGTAAAGGATGTAGGGCTCGCTCGCCGGAGCCGCGGATGCTCCGACCGACCGCGCACGCGCCCGGCGCGAACGGAAGACCTCCAGGCAGGCGGCGGCAAGCACCACGATGCCCACCACCGCCAGCGCCCAGAGTTGTGTGCTCACGAAGCTCTGATCAATCCGAATTTGCCGAGCTGGAAGTAGATCTGGCAGCCCAGGCAGTACCCGAACGCGAAGTTGACGAAGGCCAGCACCGCGACCAGCAGCGAGAGCGCAAGCCCAACCACCGGAAGTGGCAGCAAGAAGATGGACGCGATCGCCAGAACGACCCCGCCCATGCCCTGCGCGAAGTTGTGAGGTTCCGGCCTGTCCTGCACCGGCCGCGGCTTGACGATTCCGCGCGGCTTGAGGATTTTGAAATAGAGCTGCTTGAAAAGCGCGAGCTGCGGGGCAAAGGTGCCGAGCAGCAGCACGACAGCGAGCAGCGGTATCAGCACCAGCAGCGGCCGGTAGAACGCGCTGCCGACGAACGCGACGAGCACGGTCACGATGATCCCGGCCTGGTTGACCTTGAGCGCGGAATGATCGACGACCTGCGTTGCCATGACTACTTCTCGATCGGGGCTTTGATCGAGCTGCCCCACTCAGTCCACGAACCGTCGTAGTTGCGGACGTCGGGGTAGCCGAGAAGCTCCTTCAACACGAACCACGTGTGAGCCGACCGCTCGCCGATGCGGCAGTAGGCGATCACTTCTCGGTTCGGCGTGATGCCCTTGCCGCCGTAGATGTCCTTCAGCTCGTCGACGGTCTTGAAGCTGCCGTCCTCGGTGTTGACTGCGGTGCCCCACGGGATGCTGACCGCGGTCGGGATGTGGCCGCCCCGCTGGGCGCCTTCCTGCGGCAGGTTCTCCGGCGCGAGCAGCTCGCCCGAGTACTCCTTCGGCGAGCGCACGTCCACCAGGCCGGCCTTGCCGAGCTTCGACGCGACGTGGTCGCGGTAGGCGCGGATCTCTTCCTTCGGCGAGCCGTGGAAGTGATATTCGACTGCGTTGTAGGTTGGGGTTACGGTGCTGTACTCGCGTCCTTCCTTTTCCCACTTCACCCGGCCGCCGTCGATGAGCTGCACCTTGTCGTGCCCGTAGTACTTCAGCGCCCAGTACGCGTAGGCGGCGAACCAGTTGTTGTTGTCGCCGTAAAGCGCGATGTTGGTGTCGGGCGTGATCCCGCTGCGGCCCAGCAGGTTGGCAAGAGCCTCCTTGCTGGCGACGTCGCGGTCCACCTGGTTCTGGAGGTCGCGCCGCCAGTTCCAGCCGACCGCACCTTCAATGTGTCCCTTGTCATAGGCGGACGGGTCGACGTCGACTTCGACGATGCGAAGCCCCTTGTCCTTTCCATGCTCTGAGATCCACTCGGTGGAAATCAAAGCCTTGGTTGTCGTTGATGAGCTCAATTCAAAACCTCCCAAAAATCCAAATGACAAACGAACTGGCGGGGAACGAAATCGGTCGAATGGGCGCGACCCTGAAGGGCGCGAGCAGACGGCCGAACTAGCTACAGAAGCAGGCCGGGATGTGAACGAGACGCTGGGCAGGCCACGTGAGGTCTCGCATTAGAGGATCAATTCTACTCAACCCGACTCCAACCCGGTCAATTCCGAAGCGCCGGATGGGGAGGTGGGACGTGAAATTCCCCATGATTACTCCACTAATGCGAATCGATCTCATCAAGTACCAGGCGCTGGGCAACGACTATTTCGTGCTGGACCTCCCCGCGCCGCTCGACGCGGTGGTCGCGGTGCTTCCCGTTCTGTGCGACCGCCACAGGGGCCTCGGCTCCGACGGCCTCCTCGCCTTCGACCCCAAAGCCATGACCGTCCGGATCTTCAACCCGGACCGCTCTGAAGCCCAGAAGAGCGGTAACGGGCTGCGCATCGCGGCCGCCCACGCCGTCCTCCAGCACGGTGCCGGCGACCGGTTCGAGCTCAAGACGGCCGGCGGCCCGAACCCGGTCCAGGTACTGGCACGCAACGGTGCCGAGATCGTGTCCGAGCTGGACATCGGCCGTCCGTCGTTCCGCGCCGCCGACCTCCCGGCCAATTTCGACGGGGAGCCCGACCGGGTTCACCTGGACACGCCGGCCGGCAGCGTCGAGGCGATGCTGGTCTCGGTCGGCAACCCGCACTGCGTGGTGTTCGGCCAGCCGGCGACCATGGCGCGCTGCCTGGAGCTTGGCCCGCACCTGGAGCGCCATCCCGCCTTCCCGGAGCGGACCAACGTCCAGCTGTTCGAGGTGGTGGACCGCGGCCGCGTGCGCGTGGAGATCTGGGAACGGGGTGCCGGCTACACGCTCGCCTCCGGCACCAGCGCCAGCGCGGTGGCCGCCGCCTGCATGCGCGCGGGCCTGATCGACGACGACGTCACGGTCCAGATGCCCGGCGGGGACCTGAAGATCCGCCGCGAGATCTCTGGCCACCTGGTCCAGTCCGGGCCGGCGCGGCGCGTCTACCAGGCGACCGTGGAACTCGGCGACCTCGCCTAATTTTTTCGATTAGGATCGGCAAATGGACGACGAGCCGCTCGACATCGTCGACCTCAACGGCGCAAAGGTCACCTTCGTCCCAATGGACAGGGGGACGCCTTACTCATTGACCGAGTGGGACCTGCAGGTCGGCTACCAGGGTCCGCCGATTCACATCCACCACGAGGTAGACGAAGGCTTCTATGTCATGGAAGGCCACGCCAGCTTCGTGCTCGACGGGGTCACGATAGTTGGCAAACCGGGAACGCACGTCCTCGTGCCGAAAGGACACACCCACAGCTTCTGGAATGCGGGAGTCCGACCCGCCAGGTTCCTGTGCATCATCTCCCCAGCCGGCTTCGAGCAGTATTTTCGCGAGCTCGCCGCCAAGATGGTTGCCATCAAGGCGCAGGAAGACTCGATCGAGCTCCGGAAGAAGCTTTCCGCCAAATACGACATCGAGGTCGTCGGCCCGCCGCCGGGCCTACCAAGACAGGGCTAGCGCGAGACCTTCGCGACAGCGGCCGGCAGCTCGGCCAGGTTTCCGACCACCGCACTGGCGAGCGACGGATCGTCCTTCTCTTGCTGCCGGTTGACCCAGATCCGCGTGATACCCAGCGCGCTGGTCGGCTTGATGTCGTGGAAGTAGCTCTGCGCGACGTGGATCCAGGCGTCGGCTGACGCGCCGAACGTGGACTGGAACAGAAGGAAGTGCCGTGGATCCGGCTTGTAAGCGGATACGTCCTCCGCGGTGACGACCGCGTCGAAAGGCACCGGGAGGCGGCGCTGCGTGAGCGCGATGATGTCGCGATCGCAGTTCGTCAGCAAGGCGAACTTCCAGCCTTTCTTGCGCAGCTCGCCCAGCGCCGGACCGACATCGGCGAACGGCGGCCAGTAAGGGATGGTCGAGACCAGCGCGGTCGCGTCGTCGGCTTTCAGGTCGAGCGACAGCTGGCGCGCCGCCCGGCGAGTCGTCTCGGTGAGGATCGCGCGGTAACGTCGAAACGAACCTTCCGTCTCGACCTCCGCCTCCAGGGCGATGTAAGCGTCGAGGAACAGCGGACCGTTGCCCGGAAACAGCAGCTCCCCGGTGGTCCGGATGCCATGGCGCCAATCGATCAGGGTGCCAAAGCAGTCGAAGGTCAACCAGCGGCCGGCCAATCCGCGTGTCAGCTCAGTGGCCGGCCGGGCGAAACGACAGCGTCTTCTTGGCCGCCTGATCGATCTCTTCGGGAGTGAGGATCACTGTCGTCTTGGTCCGCACCGTACCGGTCGCCGCCACGCCCATCGAGAACGCCGCCGCCGAGACGTTGTCAGGTCCGTCGACAATGGCCACCACGTCGTCGTCCCCGAACGTGAAGTAGAAGGCCTCGAGCTTTCCGCCCAGCGCCTTCACCGCGGATTCGACTGCCGCTCGCCGGCCGGTTCCGCCTTCTTTGAGCACGCCTTTGATGCCATCGACGCTGTACGAGCCCTGGATGAGGTACTTCGGCATTGAACGGCCCTCCTGAACTTACCGGCTGACTGGACGGGGACTAGCCCGGTTTCGGCAGGTATTCCTGAATCGCGTGAGCGAGGTGCTGCATCGTCATCGACTGGAGCCAGACCCGACCGGGCCCGGTAAGCGCGGCAAGAAAGAGGCCTGAGCCCCCAAAGAAAGCGTTCTGGATGCCGGGCACCGTCGTGATGTTGAAGCCCACCGACTCCTGGTACATGCCGACGTGCCCCGGATGGACGCGCAGCGTGTTGCCCGGCTGCAAATCGTACGTGACGACCTCACCATGGAGCTCCACCCACGCTTTCCCTTGGCCCTGGAGGCGCTGCATGCGAAAGCCGGTGCCGCCGAAGATGCCTGCGCCCAGCCGCTGCTGGAACCCGATCGAAAACTGCACGCCGAGCTCTGCGCACATGAATCCGTGGCGGTGGACCATGTAGCCCTGGCCCGGGACGATGTCCATCGGCAGGATCTGCCCGGGCAGCTTGGCGGCGAACGACAACAGGCCCGGCCCGCCGACCGATGTGTACTCGGTCATGAAAAGCGTGCCGCCGGCCATGGCCCTGCCGAGCGCGCCCATGAACCCTCCCTGCTGTCCGCCGGCGGAGGTCGACGTCTGCATCTGCAGGGCCATCGACATCCAGGCCAGCTGCCCGGCCTCGGCGAAGACCTTCTCTCCGGGCTGCATGCTCATCTCGAGGACGGGCATTACGGTGCCGATGATCTTGGATTCCATGTCGCCGATTATGCCTTGGTGAAGTGATGGTGGTCCGGGTCGATCGTGGGGCGGCGGGCCGCCTTGCGACCCGGATTTTGGGAGCAGGAGTCGCACACCCCCACGACCAGGACCTCCGTTCGCAGCGGCTTGAAATGGTGTCCTTCCTCCAGATGTCTCTCGAGCTCGCTCACGAGCTCTTCCTGGATGTGCAGCACTCCCCCGCAAACCTGGCAGACCGCGTGGTGGTGATCGCCACTGGCCAGCTCGTAGTACGTCGCGCCCTCATCGAGGTGCGCGGCGTAAACCGAGCCCGACGCGGTCAAAGCTTCGAGCGCTCGATACACCGTGCTGCGCGGAAAACCCGGCTTGTCTTTGTGAATCTCTGTCGCGATCTCCTCCGCCGTGCAGTGCCCGCCGAGGGAGACTATCGCGTTGTAGACCTGTGCCCGCTGCGCGGTCCGGCGCATGCCCGGGGCGAGCATCAGCGGTCGCTGATCACGCGCAGCGAGCGGTCCATCTTGGTCAGCAACCGGCATCCGGAACGCTCGACCGCGACATCGTCTTCGATGCGCACGCCGCCCCAACCGGGGATGTAGATGCCGGGTTCGATGGTGAATACCATGCCGGCCTCGAGCACGGTTGTAGAGCCCGGGTCGAGGCTCGGGTCTTCGTGAGCCTCGAGGCCGAGACCGTGGCCGGTGCGGTGGAAGAAGAGGTCGCCCATGCCGGCTGCGTCGATCAGGTGCCGGGCCGCTGCGTCGACGGCGCCTGTCGTAGTGCCGGCGCGCACCGCCGCGATCGCGGCATCGTGCGCCGCGAGCACCACACGGTGGATCTCCGCATGCTTTTCGCCAGGCTCGCCGACCACCGCCATGCGCGTGGTGTCCGCCTTGTAGCCGTCGAACGCCGCGCCGAAATCGAGGAGCACGAAATCGCCCGCGCTGAGTTTGCGCCCCGTTGGGCGCATATGGGGCAGCGCCGAGTTGGGCCCGGACTGGACCAGGCTTTCAAACGAGAGGGTTCCGCCGTGTGCGCCGATGGCCGCGCCGATCATGACGGAGACCTCGAGCTCCGTCTGTCCCGGACGAAGTCGCTCGATGATCTCCTCGCCGACCGCGTCGGTGATTGACGCTGCGCGCGCCAGCTTTTCGAGCTCGGTCTGGTTTTTTATCCGACGGAGGCGCCGGAGCTCCGGGCTAACGTCAATCAGTGCCCGCACTGAAGTGCGGGCGCGCAATAGCTCGGCCGCTTGAAGACTCAGGTGTTCTTTCTCGACTCCGACCTCGGCGCAGCCCTCGAGCGCGCCGCGCACCAGCGCGTAAGCGTCCTCGCCGTCGCGCCACGAGACGATCTCTGCACGATCGGCCGCGTGGCCCGCGGCTTTCTCGCGCTCCAGCGCCGGGACGATGAGGGTCGCGTGGTCCGGCCGTACGGCGAGCGCCATCAAGCGCTCATACGGTTCTGCATGGAAACCGGTGAGGTACGCGATCGACACAGGCTTCGTGATGTACGCGGCGTCAACGTTGTGCGCGGCCATCCACGCACGAAGGTCCTCGAGCGGCGTCATCGCGGTGACGCTAATCAATGCCGGTGATGCGCACGCTGTACGAGTCGTTGGGCGTCTTGATCTCGACCTCTTCGCCGACCTTGTGCCCGATCAATGCCTTGCCCAGCGCGGACTCGTAGCTGACCCTGCCTGCTTTGGGATCCGCTTCGGCGGGTCCGACGATTCGGTAGGTCTCCTCGCCGGCTCCGTCCTCGCTGAAGCGCACGGTGCTGCCCATATCGACGACGCCGGTCGTCTTCTTGGTCTCGATCAAGACGTGGTTCTTGACGATCGCCTCGAGCTCGTTGATCCGCGCCTCCATCATTCCCTGCTCGTTTTTCGCGGCGTGGTACTCGAAGTTCTCCGAAAGGTCGCCGAATTCCCGGGCGGCTTTGATCTTGGCCACGATGTTGGGCCGGCGGACTTTGATGAGCTCGTCAAGCTCCTTCTTCACCGCCACGAGACCTTCGGGGGTGATGTGTACGTCGTTGATCATCTTTGGACTATAAGGCGCAAGGTTCCCTTTCGTCGTTCGTATACAGTCCCGCAATGAGAAGGCTCCTGCTCACCGTCGGCATGCTGCTGATGGGCATGGCCCTGGTCGGCGGCGCGGCTGCCGCTCTGGTGCCCACCTCCCTGTTGCCGCTGGACCAGGAGGTCGGCACCCACACCTCGGCCGCCGGGGCGGTGCTCGGCATCGGTCTGATGGCCGCGGCGGTCGACCCGAGGGGCAACATCGGCTGGGTCCGGGCGGGAATCCTGTACGGGTTTGTCGTCCTCGCTTTCGAAGCCGGCGCCTACTACCTGTGGCGCGCCCCGTTCCACGTGGGTCCCGTGTTTTTCGGTCTCGCCTTCAGCCTGCTGCTGATCGCGACCTACCCCCAGCGCAAGCGGCTCGTGCCTTCGACCTCCCTCACGCGGCCGGTGGTCGAGCCGGCGGAACCAGAGGCGACTCCGACTCCTACGTCTTAGGAACCAGGGCCTGTACCTCGGTCATCATGCGGCGCTGCAGGAAGAACGACACTCCATAAACGGCCGCGCCAAGGGCTGTGCCCGCGAGCACGGCCAGCGCCGCGTGAAGCAGCGGCGGGTTGATTGGAGAGAGAGCCACCGTGTCGTCGCCGATGACGGCGCCCAGGGTCAGCGCGAGCGGCGTCAACAAGGGCAGCAGCTGAAGGCGTCTCATGACCGCCGGCACCGGCGGCTCCACGCGACCCACCATGCGCTGGCCCATCACCCCAACCGATTTGACGTGCCGCAGGTTCGGCGTGATGGTCAGGACCACGTTGACCTGATTGCCAGGCACCTGCTTCAGACGGGCCGGCGCCACGAGATACTGCTCGACCCCTCCTCGCGTCTGGACCATCATCATGCCGAGCCCGATCGAGGTGCTCACGGAGCTCGCTCCGACCAGCTGTCCCTGCACGAGCTTGCCCTCAGCCTTGCGATCTTTGAGGGCGAGCCGGAAGCCCGGCGCGACAAAGCTCGCCAGCAGCGCGATGGGAAGCACCCACGCGAGCGACGCAGCGATCGCCACCGGCCACCCGTAAATCGGGGGTATGAAGATGAGGCACGCCGCGATGATCGCGAGGCAGAGGACACCCACGCCGATCGCGATGTAGCCCATCCGGACGACAAAGTCCGGCGCGTAGCCCTGCAGCATCCCGCCTGCCTGGACATAGCGCTCGCGCTGCTTTCTGGTCTGGCCGGGAGTCGCCGCGCTGCCTGCCTTCGGCTGCACCTGGCGAACCTGCTGGCGGACCTGCCGCATCTGTTTCTTACCCATTCACGCTCAGCCGGAGTGTATCGAGTCCCTTCCCCAACTTGTAGAAAGTGGGGATGAGTCCCTTCCCCACTTGTAGGGAGTTGGGCTGAGTCCCTTCCCCACTTGTGGGGAAGGTGGCCTCACGCGAAGCGTCAGGCCGGATGGGGGAGGAGGTGGAACTAGGACGACCGCTGCGTCGGGTCCACCGCCGGCACCAGCACGCGCTTGACGTAGGTCGTGCCGTTGACCGTGTACTTGCCGGAGAAGAGAACGGCGGGCTCGTAGAAGCTGTGGTCGCCCGCGACCACGAGGGCGTAGACGAGCTCGGCGTCCGTGAGCGCGACGTTGGGAACGTTGGCCGCTCCGGCCGGTGCCGGGGACGACGCCAGGGCGGACCGGATCGCCTCGTCGGCGGAAATGATCGGGTAGCTTGCGGACTCGAGGTCCAGGGGCAGTGGCCCGCCCGCGGCCGTCGGCGTGTTGCCCTTCAGGTCGACCTCGAGGCCGGAACGCTCACCGATGGCGTCGATGACATATGCGTTGCCGTAACCCTTGACGGCAAACTGCCGGAGAAACATCACCTTCGTCTGGTCGCCCAGTGCAAACGCACCGCCCTGGACATCCCCGATCTGTGTCGTGTAAGGCCAAGTCGGTATCAGGCTGTGCTCGGCGAGGAAGACGCTTGCGACATCAGCCGGGCCGCCAGCTGCGACGATGGGCGGAAGCGCTGTGATCGGAAGGAGGACATAGGTCGGCTCGCGCGCCGGCGACTGGACTGTGCCACGCACGCGGATGTTGAAATCCCTGGTCTCGTAATTTCCCAGGTAGCCGGCAGGCCGGCCCTGGAGGATCGCGCCTAGCGAGGTCGCGAACTGATCCGCGGCGTTGGTTGAAGGCTCGTGGTAGCGGAACACCGGCGCGCTGGGAATTGTGAGCTCGAGCTTCCCCGTCCAGGTCAGCGTGACCGGACCCGTGTAACCGCCGCCAGGAGCCGCGGCGGATGGTTGGGTCGTCGGGGCGGTTGTGTAGCCGTCCCCGATCCCCGCTTTGGTGGGGGCACCTGCGCTCAGCGAAGGCGCCGGCAGCTTGCCGAACGCACCCCGAGAGATCTCGTTGCCCGATCCGGCGATGTTATCCCGAGCAGGTGCGGCGCTCAGGCTGGTGCCGGTGCTTGTGCTCCCGCCGCGCCCAAAGCCGCTCATCGTTACGACGCCCGCGCCGATGGCCACCACCAGCAGCGCGGCAACCGCTGCGGTCGGGACGGCGGGCACCGCGCGGACCCCTTGAACAAAGCCCAACCACGCATCGCGCAAGCGCGTCCCGGCCGGCCGGCGGGCCTGCATCCGCGTCCACAGCTCGTCCTCGAAACCGGCGCGCGGGCGCGTGGTCTCGAAGGCATCGTCGAGCTCCCGCTGCAGCGCCGCCAGCTCCAGCTCGTCCTCTTGGTCGCTCATAGGGGTCCTCGAAAGATCGCCAGATTCGTTGGGGTGATCACACGCTCTCCTTGGCCACCGCTTCTCGCATCGCCTTCAGCGCGCGGTGGTAGAGCATCTTGGCCGCATCTTCGCTGCACTTCAGCAAGACGCCGACCTCCTCGAAGCTCAGGCCCGAGTGGCGAAGCGAGATGGCGTCGCGCTGACGCTCGGGCAGCTGCGCCACGCGCACAAGCAGCGCTTTGTACTGGATCCGCTCCTCCGCCTCGACCGCAGGATCGGCCTCGGCCACCGGCTGGTGCTCGATGGTCCGGCGCAGGCGCTCGCGCCGGCCGTGGGCGCGAAAGTGGTCGAGGGTCGCGTTGCGCGCGATCCGAAACAGCCACGCGGCCGGTGTGGTGTTGCGCGCTTCGAATCGCGCATACGCCTGGTAGGCGTTCATGAAAACCTGGGCCGTGATGTCCTCCGCGTCGGCCGAGCTGTGGACCTGCGCCCGGACATAGGCGTAGATCCGGCCCAGGTAGGCACGGTAGAGATCCTCGAATTGGGGCCGGTCGACCACAGCCGGCTCATGGTATGGGTGCGCACGCTATTTGAGGCAACGCCCGGCGCATCCCGGGTGTAACGAATACCGAGAACTAGGGGACCCTAAGCCCGAAGGGCGGCGCCGACCTCCACCGGACGGTTCGTGAAGATCGAGTCCGGCCGGCAGTACTTGCACCACGCGACGGCGGCTGCATCGTCCACCGGCCAGCAGCCCACCGCGCCGCCCGCCGCGTGGATGTCCTTGACCACCTGAGGGTCCATCGCGCCCCAGTGCGGCGAGTAGACGTCCGCGCCGGCCTCCTTCAACATGCGAGCGGGGTCGATCGGGCGGGCGCCTTCGATGATTCCCAGCTGCAGCCTGGGCTCCATCGTGCGAAGGACCCGGATCGAAGGGTGATGGAACGAGATCACCGCGCATTCCGAGACCGCGCCCAGCTGCCGGAGCATGTTCACCAGCTTGTCCTCGAGACCGGGGTACTGGATGGGGATCTGCTTGATCTCGATCACCAGCCCGACCTTGCCAAGCGCAAGCTCGACGACCTCCTGGAGGAGCGGGATCCGCTCCCCATGGCCGGCGTCGAGGCGGCGGAGCTCGGCGGCGGTATGGTCGCGGATCAACCCGGTGCCGTTGGTGGTGCGCTCGAGCGTGTGGTCGTGAATGACGACAAGACGGCCGTCCGAGGACAGATGGACGTCGCATTCGATCAAATCGCACCCGGCGGCGATGGCGGACCGGAAGGATCGCATCGTGTTCTCAGGGTGCTCGGCCGGATTTCCGCGATGACCGCCCAGAAGAGGGCGGCCTTCGTCGTGTGCGGCTTCGTAGCGGTCCTGTATCGATTGAGTCAAGCGCCGGTCAGTTTAACGGCGGGCGAGACGCGATCTGGCGTTCAGCAGTTGCTTACCGGCCTTCGCAATATTTCTCAGCAAACGCCAAGAAGGAGCGAGAGCGCCTTGGCTATAGTGCTTGGATGACCTCGGGCCGGCCCCAGACCATCGGCGAGCTGCGCGCGACCGGGCACAAGCGCGAGACCGTCAAGCAGGAAATGAGGCGCAACCTACTCACTCGCCTGCGCTCCGGCGAGCCGTTGCTCGAAGGCATAGTCGGCTACGACGAGACGGTGTTGCCGCAGCTGGCCAATGCGGTCATCTCCGGTCATGACGTGATCCTCCTCGGTGAGCGTGGCCAGGCGAAGAGCCGGATCATGCGCTCGCTTGTGACACTGCTCGATCCCCAGGTCCCCGCCATCGCGGGCTGCGAGGTCAACGACCACCCGTACGGGCCGATCTGCCGGCGCTGCCTCGACCTTGTTGCCAAGGACGGGGACAGAGTCGAGATCGTGTGGATCGAACGCGACACGCGTTACGGCGAGAAGCTGGCCACGCCGGACATCTCGATCGCGGACCTCATTGGCGAGGTGGACCCGATCAAGGTGGCCGAGGGTCGTTATCTCGCCGACGAGCTCACGATCCACTACGGTCTTTTGCCGCGAACGAATCGCGGGATCTTCGGAATCAACGAATTGCCCGACCTTGCCGAGCGCATTCAGGTTGGACTGCTCAACATCATGGAAGAGAAGGACGTGCAGATCCGCGGCTATCGCGTGCGGCTGCCGCTCGACCTATTCGTCATCGCGAGCGCAAACCCCGAGGACTACACGTCACGCGGCCGCATCATCACGCCGCTGAAGGACCGCTTCGGTTCGCAGGTGCGCACGCACTATCCGCTGACCACCGGCGAAGAGATGCAGATCATGGAGGCCGAGAAAAATCCGATCCCGGAGGACTTCGAGCTGATCTTCCCTTCCTTTATGAAGGAGATCGTCGCGGAGCTCACACACCTCGCCCGGCGCAGCCCGCACATCTCTCAGTCGTCGGGCGTGTCGGTGCGTATGTCGATCGCGAACTACGAGAACATGGCGAGCAACTCGATCCGCCGCGCAGCGCGTCTCGGCGAGACGCTCGCGGTGCCGCGGATCACAGACCTGGCGTTTCTCGCTTCGTCGACCGCGGGACGGGTGGAGATCGAGGCGCTGGATGAGGGAAAAGAGGAGCAGGTGCTGTCGCGCCTCGAGCGTGGCGCGGTGAGCGCGGTGTTCAGCCGGCACTTCTCCGCGGCGCAGTTCGACGGCGTCGTCGCGAAGTTCGAAGAGGGCAGCATGCTCGAGGTGGGCGAAGGGATTCCCGCGCGAACCTACGCGCGGGCTTTCGGCGACCTTGCCGACCTGAGCATTGCGTTGAAGAAGCTCGGCTTGCCGGACCGGCCAGAGGTGAGGGCTTCGGTGATCGAGTTCTTGCTCGAAGGACTGCACTTGAACAAGCGGCTGAACAAAGATGAGGTCGAAGGGAAAGCGGTCTACCGGCGCTAACTCGGAACCTAGAATTCTTTCGTGGCCGAGCTCAACAACCGCCAGGCGATGTCAAGGCTCATGCGGAGCTACAGGCAAGCGCGTTGTGTGGGAGTGGCCGTCGAGCTTGGACTTGCCGAGCGGCTAAGCGCCGGGCCGCGAACCGCAACTGACCTCGCCGATGAAGTCGGAGCGCACGCTCCGTCCCTGCACCGGCTGCTTCGCGCCCTTGTCGCGATAGGGGTTGTCGCCCAGGACGGATCCGATCGCTACGCGCTGACGCCATTCGGCGAAGAGATGAGGCAGGATCGTTTGGGTCCGTCGGCGCGCTTTTTCAATTCGGAGCATCACTTGCAATCCTGGTTGCATCTGGACCACTCGATCAGGACCGGCGAGCGCGCCTTCGACCACGTCTACGGAATGCGGAACTGGGATTACTACGCAAGGCACCCCGATCAGGCGGCCATTTTCGATGGCGCGATGTCCTCGATCACCGCGCCCGTATCGAAGGCAGTGGCGGCGGCATATGACTTCTCACCGTTTCAGGTCGTCGCGGACCTCGGCGGTGGCGATGGCACGCTGCTGACCGAGATCCTGCACCGCTCTCCATCCATCAGAGGATTGCTGTTCGACCTTCCGCCTGTTGTCGAGCGTGCCCGGAAAAAGCTGGAAGCCTCAGGTCTCTTGGGTCGCTGCGAGCTCGTGGCAGGCAGCTTCCTCGAAATGGTTCCCGCAGGCGCGAGCATCTACATGATGAAAACGATCATTCACGACTGGGAAGAGCCGGCGGTCGGCATGATCCTCGAGCGCTGTAGAGCTGCGATAGGCGACTCGGGCGCGCCCTTCTTGTTGATCGAGCGCGTGCTTCCCGAGAAGATCGGCCCTGAAGACATGGACGACCTCCTCGCTGACCTCGACATGCTCGCCAATCCCGGCGGCCAGGAGCGCACGGAACCCGAATACGTCGCACTGCTTCAGCGCGCCGGCTTCAAGCTCGATCGGATCATCCAGACCCCCACTCCTTTCAAAATCGTGGAGTCTCTCCCGGTTTAGCCGGATGTTTCCTTTGATCGTCGAATGGCGTTGGGTCTGGTGATGAGCAGAGTTTGGGTAGCGGCGCTCCTTGCCATCGGAGCCTTTGGCGTGATGGGTACTGGCGGCGCGCAGGCCTCTTGTGCGCAGATGCCATCGCTGCAGGACGCGGTGGCTACCGCGCCGTTGGTCTTCGTCGGCACCGTCGTCTCTACGTCGGACGGCGATCGCGTGGCGCGGGTGAGCGTGGAATCGATCTGGAAGGGGCCCGACCTGCCGGCCTATGTGGACGTCCATGGCTCACCTGCATCCGGAGGGGTCACCGCTACGTCGGTCGATCGCAGGTTTCGTGTCGGTGAGCGGGACTTATTCGTCCTCGTTTCTGATCGGCCGCCGTACCAGGACAACAGCTGCAGCGCCACTCAGCCCTACACCGCGGGCCTGGACGCGCTCGCTCCCGACGACGCCAGACCGGCGGCTCCGCCGACCGCCGGCGAAGAGCTTCAATATTTGGTTGCCCTGTTCTGGCTGCCGGTTGTGATCGCTATCGTCATCGCAGCCGCGGCGTTTATCGGCCTGCGCCGCTTCGCGCGCTCGAGCAAGCAGTAATCAGCGGGGCGGCCACTGGGCCGCCCCTTGTTCGTGTCGACGTCTTCAGGCTGCGACTTCTATTGACTCGGGCGTAGCTTGCGATTCTTGTGTCAGCGACACCTCGCGCAGGAAGACGCTGACGACCAGGGACACCACCGCCACCAGCGCCGCAATCAAGAACAGATCGTGCAGCGTGCCGGCCAGTGCGACGCGGCTGGGTTGGCTCGGCAAGTTGTTGGTGAGGATCGCGCCGAGCACAGCTGTGCCGATCGTGCCGCCGAGGCTTCGCCAGAACGTGATCTGGCTCGTGGCGACGCCAACCAGCTGGTGCGGCAGGCCGGCCTGGACCACGACGAGCGTGAGCGGGAACGTCACTCCAAGCCCGGCGCCGATGATGACGATGTCCCAGGTCACTTCCCACGGACTCGAATGCGGGCCGACCTGGGCCAGCAACACCAGCCCGATGATCATCGCCGCCAGCGCAGCGGTACCGACGAACCTGTAGCGCGGGACGCGAGCGAGGAGAACACCCGTCGCAGTCGCGGTGACCACGACCGCCAGCTGCATCGGCGTCAGCAGCTGACCTGAGTTGGACGCGCTCACGCCGAGCACGCCCTGATAGACGAGCGGGACGAAGACGATCGCGCCGAACATGCCGATCGCGCTGAAGAAGGCGATCAATGCAGGGACGGCGAAGACATTTCGGCGGAACAACTCGAAAGGCACTATCGGGTGCTCGACGCGGCGCTCGGTGAAGTAGAACGCGACGAGCAGGACAATCGCCATGCCGAGCAGCCCGAGCACCTGGACCGAAAGCCATGAGTGGTCGCGAAGCATCGAAAGCGAGATCAACAGCGGGGTGAGACCGGCCAGCAGGAGCGCCGTGCCGACGAAGTCGATGTCTCGAAGCCGGGCTTGTGACCGCACGCGCGGGAGCTGAGTCGCGACCAGGATCGTGGCGACGACACCGAGCGGGATGTTGACGTAGAAGACCCAGCGCCAGCCGGGCCCGTCGGTCAGCAATCCACCAAGTGACGGTCCGATGACCGAGGAGAGACCGAAGATGGCGCCGAAAACCCCACTCATGCGCGCTCGCTGCTCCGGCGGAAACAGGTCGGTCATGACCGCGAACGTCGAGGCGAACAGCACTCCGCCGAAGACTCCCTGAAGGCCGCGGAACAGGACGAGCTCGATCATGTTTTGAGATGTGCCGCACAGCGCCGATGCGGCGATGAATCCGACCATGCCGGCGAGCATGAAAGGCTTGCGGCCGAACATGTCACCGAGCTTGCCGGCCACCGGCACCAGCGCGGTCGAGGTGATCAGGTAGGCAGTGGTGACCCACGCGTAGAGCTCGATGCCGTGCAGGTCGGAGACGATCCGGGGCATCGCTACGCCCACCACCGTCTGGTCGAGCGCCGCCAGCAGCAGCGCCATGGCCACGCCGAGCGTGGCGAGAATCACCTGGGTACGGGAAGCGCCTTGGGTCATGTCATTTCTCCTTTCGTCGGGCTTGCTTTGTACTGGCTCAGGCTATTGGCTATTGCGGAACGGTTGGTTCCTCAATAGGATTCAGTATCGAAACCAAAGATGCTGAGCACCTCCGAGCGCCTGCTGCGGGTTTTGACCCTTCTCGAGTCCCGTCGGGACTGGTCCGGCGCCGACCTGGCGGAGCGGTTGGAGGTCAGCACGCGGACGATCCGCAACGACATGGTTCGCCTGCGCACGCTGGGCTATCCGGTGGGAGCGGCGTCCGGGGTGGCCGGCGGCTACCGGCTTGGCGCCGGGGCGGCGCTGCCGCCTCTTTTGCTCGACGACGATGAGGCTGTCGCTGTGGCGGTGGCACTGAGGTCGTCGGCCGGTGGCGGGGTGGCGGGGATCGAGGAAACGTCAGTCCGCGCGCTCGTGAAGCTCGAGCAGGTCCTCCCTACGCGCCTCCGCCGCAGGGTCAATGCGCTGCAGGCCTACACGGTCCCCGTTGCGTTTTCATCAGGGCCGACAGTCGAGCCGCAGCTTCTCTCCACCATCGCAGCGGCGTGTCGCGACGCGGAGGTGCTGCGCATCGACTATCGCAAACACGACGGGACCGAAAGCACACGGTCGGTCGAGCCGTACAGGATGGTCCACCTTGGTCGCCGCTGGTACCTCGTGGCCTTCGACAGAGACCGGCGGGCGTGGCGCACGTTCCGCGTCGACCGCCTGCAGCTCCGCACTCCGAACGGCCCGCGCTTCACACCTCGCGAGCCGCCGGCCGAAGACATCGGCGAGTACGTGATGCGAAACGTGCGGTCGATGCCGATGACTCATCAGGCGCGAGTGGTGGTGCACGCCCCCGCGTCTGTCATCACTGAGCGCATTCCCCGCGGAATCGTGGTCGAACCAGTCGACGACGACACGTGCGTGGTCCACGCAAGCGCGAACACCATCGAGATGCTTGCCCTCTACCTGGGCATGATGGACGCCGATTTCACCGTGACCGACCCGCCCGAGCTGGTGGCACGGCTGCGCAAGTTGTCCGAACGGTTCAAGGCAGCGGTGGTGACTGGCTGAAAAAAGTCCAGGCGACCTGGGTCGCGTCGGGAGATCCAGACATCGCCTCTGGACCGAACCAGCTGTGACCTCCTCCGGCAACTGCGTCCAGGACCACGCTGCTCCCACCGCGACATGGACTCCACGTGTACCTTGTCGTGATTCCGCTTTGAGTCTCAGCCGGGGCCGCGGCGCAACCGTCAAGGGTGGCCCAGCGCTTCATGAGTGACATCGCTGGAGGAAGTGCTCCTATTCCTGCGATTGAACCACCTTGATATGGCACGGTTTGATCCTCCGTGCCGTGCATCTCCAGGATGGAAATGGCGCGCGAGGGATTACACGATTCCGTGACCAATGATCCCGATACTGAGGCGACTGCGGTGATCTGAGTAGTTAGCTCGCATGCAAGGCGCTGAGCCATGAAGCCACCATTGGACATTCCAGTCGCATAGACCCGCTTGGGATCAATGTGCGCAGTGCTGACGAGCTTATCGATCAGAGCCTTGATAAACCCGACGTCATCGTTGTTGTTGTTACCACAGCAGCTGCCAGAGTTCCATGAGTTACGAGTGCCTTGGGGATAGACGACTACGAATCCGGCTTTTTCGGCCAGCGCATCGAAATGCGTGGTCTCCTCCATCCACGTTTTATCGACGGTGTATCCGTGCATGGCGATGACCAACGGAGCCACCTGCTTCGGATCAAGCGAGAGCGGCTGATACAAAACGTACGTCCGCGCCCCGCCGTCAAATGTGATGGAACCAGTCTGAGCAGGAGATGGGCTGGAACGACTCGGAAGCGCTGGCGCCGATTGGCTACACGCAGCGAATCCAATCAATCCGATCAGGAGGAAGCCAAGGCCTCTCGTCTCTGTCAATAGGGATCGGCTTATTCAACCGCTAATCAGGTGCCTTTGGCGCCAAAAGGGTGGAATTCGCGCCATTCATACGTGCGTTTGGCGCCAAAAGTGCGGAATCAGACGGTAAAGCTCAGCGCTGGGCCGAGTAGGTCCAGATGAATCCGAGCAGGACTCCGACCACCGCCAGGAAGAACAGCACTTCAACCCGAAGAGCGACACGGACCAGCCGTCGCGCGCGCCGCGTGCGCTCGCCGCAGCTCTCACAGTAGGCGGCGTCCGGAACCAGCTCCTTGCCGCATTTGTCACACGCGACCTGCACAGCCATCTCCTTCAGTATGCAATCGTGGTCAAGTGGACCTGCAAGAGGAGATGTCCCCGGCCGACGTCGTCCTCCTCATGGGCTCGGTGCCCGAGCGGATCAGCGATCTCGTCTATGGATTGGATGAGAACCGGTTGCGGTATCGCCACGGCCCGGCGTTTCCGACGCTTGGCGGGCTGATCGGCCACCTGCTCGACTCGGGGTCGAAGGTGGACGGCCTGCTGAGGCATGCCCACCTGGACGGCCTCGCCACCGCGGACGTCAGGGCCACCATCGACCCAACCCAGGAGGATGAAGAGCTCGGACGGCCGCTCCAGGAAGCCATCGAGGACTTCGCCCGCATCCGCCGCCGAACCATGGATCTCATGCACGGTTGGGGCAAGACCGAGTGGGACCGAAGGCTTCGCGAGCCGCGCGGCGGCGAGATCACCCTCCTGGATGTATGCCGGATGGTGGCGCGCCACGAGATCTCCCACATCGCGCAGGTCCGCAACCTGATCGCCCTGCTTCCTGAACCTCAGGACCTCGGCCCCGCCCGCCCCCTGGTGGAGTAAAGACGACAATTGGGTCGTGTCCGACACAGAACCCAACGAGGTCGGAGGCTTACCCGAGACTTCGCGGGGGCCCCTGCCCGAGGCCGGCGCTACCCCTGAGGGCAGCGCTCCGCCTGCTGAACGTCCCGCTAAGTCCGGCCGCTCGCGCCGCAAGCGGAAGTCCGGCCGTTCCGAGGGTCGCGCCTCTCAGTACTGGATGATCGTCAGCTCGCCCGACAACTTCCGCAAGACGCGCGAGCAGGGATTCACGATCCAGGGTCTGAAGAGCCGCCACCGGCGGCGCGTCGAGACCATGCGTGTCGGCGATCGGATGCTCTACTACGTCACCGGCCGGATGGCGTTCGCCGCAAGCGTGACGGTGACGTCGCCGATGTATGAGGACCACACGCCGATCTGGCGCTCGGCGCGCCGCGACGAGGACTACCCGTGGCGCGTGCACATCCGCTCGGACGTCGTCCTCGACCAGGCCGACTGGATTCCAGCCAAAGAATTGGCCTACCGCCTCGACTATGTGCGCAAGTGGCCGCCCGAACACTGGACCCTTGCCTTCCAGGGGCACATCCATGCGCTGCCTCGCACCGACTTCGTGATCCTCGAAGACGAGCTCTCCCGCAGCGCGAAACGCAGGAGGTCTTTAGCCGGCTGAAGACCCTCAAGCGGATCTACCACTTTCATTTCCGCAACGAGCGCAGGGAACGGCTCTTCCTGGCGTCACTCGGATTCCTGATCACCTTCGGGATCGTGCGCGCCATCACCCACCTCATCCGCGCCGGCATCGGGCCCTTTCACAACGTCTCCACGGGCGGGCTTCACATCCATCATCTCGTCTGGGGCATCCTCCTGCTCCTGGTAGTGGGCTACGTCTGGCTCATCGAAGAAGGCACCGCCTCCAACTGGCTTGCCAGCCTCACCGCGATCGCGTACGGAGTCGGCGCCGCACTGACGCTGGACGAGTTCGCCCTGTGGCTCACCATCCAGGACGTCTACTGGACGGGACCGGGCCGGTGGAGCGTCGACGCAGTGGTGATATTCGCGGCTGGGCTGTCGATCGGAATCTGGGGCGGCCCGTTCCTGCGCGAAGTGACGCTGCACGTCCTGAGGCGCAATAAACCAGCTTGAAATCGCCAGCCTGAAGGTGTCACAAAACAGACCGGCGCGGTGCTTGTCTAGCAGTGGGCATAAACCTCGGAGTGAGAGCTGTGGCATCTCTCCGTTCTGACGAGGAGTCGTTCGAAGCCCTATTCACAGCCGAATACGCCCGGGTGGCAGGCATCGCGAACCGGGTGCTGGCCGACCCGCATGAGGCGGAGGATGTGGCGCAGGAGGTCTTCATCGACTTCCACCGCCTGCACTCGGCCAGCGCGCAGTACGCGCCGGCCTGGCTGCACCGGGCGGCGGCTCACACCGCGTTGAACCGGCTGCGCGGCGCGCGGCGCCGTCAGCGTCGCGAGATTGCGCAGGCTACCGAGGAAATGGATCGCACAGCCGATCCCCAGAAGCTCCTCGAGGTGAATGAAGATCGGCGCCAGGTGCGGCAAGCCCTCGCCCGTCTCGCCCCCAGGCCCGCCGCGGTGCTCGTGCTCCGCGCGAGCGGGCTCAGCTACGCGGAAGTCGCCCAGGCGCTCGGCGTGGGTATCGGTCAGGTCGGAACACTGTTAAGGCGCGCGGAAGCCGCGCTGCGCAAGGAGGTTGTTCGTGGCACATCTATCTGAGGGAACACTGCGCCGGATGGTTGACGAACCGGACGCAAACGCCGGCGCTGACGCGCGCCATCTCGAGACCTGCACCGAGTGCAAGGCCCGGTACGAGACGGTGGCAGGCGACGCTCGTGCGATCACGAGCCTGCTGGCTGCGCCAGAGCTAAAGGTCGACGTCGCCTCCGCTTTCAACCGGGTGCGATCCGCGCCGGCGGCACGCCCGAGATTTGGATTCCGGCTGCCTGTCATGCGGCCAGGTTCGCGGCCGGTGGTGCTCGCCTTCGCGGCCACCATCGCTCTCGCTGGGCTGGTCGTGACCGCCATTGCGCAGGGCGGGAGCATCTTCACGCCGACCACTGTCGAGCCCGTGCCCGTCACGGTCGCCGACATCCAGGCGCTGTCCCAGCTGAGCGCGTACGGGAACCTGACCTGGACGACCAAGCCGAATCTCCAGATCGTCACGAGCGCCGCCGAGGCGGAGTCCGTCTCCGGACTGAAGCCTCCCACCGCGAATAATCTGCCGGCCGCCATCTCGAAGAACGTGACCTACGCGGCGACGCCGAAGGCTGTCGCGGTCTTCACCTTCAGCAAGGACAAGGCCGCCGCCGCCGCCGCGGGGGCGGGCAAGAATCTGCCGGCGCTGCCGAGCGGAATGGACGGTGCTCAGCTCACGGTGACCGCCGGTCCGGCCGTGGCCGAGATCTTCGGCAACATGACTGCGCCCAAGGCAGGCACGGACATCACGCAGGCTGGCGTGCCAACTCTGATCATCGTCAAGTCGAGCGCGCCGGTCGCAACCTCCACCCAGGTCACAGTGCAGCAGCTCGAGGACTACCTGCTGTCGGTGCCAGGCATCTCGCCGGAGCTCACGAACGCCATCAAGGCGATCGGCCCGGGAGGCACGACACTTCCAGTCCCGGTGCCGGTCGAGTTCGCAACGTCCTCCAAGGTCACCGTGCAAGACGTCGCCGGCGTGGGGCTCGGAGACAACACAGGCGTCGGCGCAGGGGTGATCTGGGTTAAAGGCGGGTCCGTCTACGCGGTGGTCGGCACCATCAAGCTTTCGGACGCACTCGACATCGCTAACCATCTGACCTGAGCAGGCGTTATAGCCTGCTGTCAGTGGCAGATGTAAAAGAACAGACCGCGCAGGCCGCTCCGCAAGGAGCGGCCTCCGGCTCTCCCGCGATCCAGACCGTCGACCTGTCGAAGAAATTCGGCCGGACGGTCGCTCTGTCCGGCCTCTCGATGACCGTGCCTCGTGGCGAGGTGTTCGGGTTCCTAGGACCCAACGGAGCCGGCAAGACGACCTCGGTGAAGTTGCTGCTGGGTCTTCTCAGGCCGACATCCGGCGAGGCCTGGCTGCTGGGCCGCCCGATCGGCGACCTGCAGACCCGTCGTCGCATCGGCTACCTGCCTGAACTCTTCCGGTACCAGGGCTGGCTCTCCGCGCGCGAGGTGCTCGCCCTCCACTGCGAGCTGGCGCCGCTGCCGCGCTCGAGCTGGAACGACGAGATCACGACGGCCCTTGACACTGTCGGGCTGACCGATCGCGCCGCGGATCGCGTGAGCACGTTCTCGAAAGGCATGCAGCAAAGGCTCGGGCTGGCCGCGGCGCTGCTGGGCGAGCCAGAGCTGGTTTTCCTCGATGAGCCCACCTCGGCCCTCGACCCGGTGGGCCGCCACGACGTGCGTGAGGTGATTCGCGGCCTGGCGTCCCGCGGCACCGCGGTGTTTCTCAACTCACATCTCCTGAGTGAGGTGGAGCAGGTGTGCGACCGCGTGGCGGTCGTCGACCACGGCCGCGTCATCGCGTCGGGCACGATGGACGACCTGCTGAGCGGAACGGCCGTGAAGGTGCGGGTGACCGGCCTCGGCGACGCGGAGAAAGGCAAGCTCGCCAGTTTCGGAAATATCGACGACGAAGGCGACCAGCTCACGTTCACGAACCTCAAGCCAGAGCGAGTGCCGGAGCTCGTGGCGGCGATCGTTGCCCTAGGTGGTCGGGTATATGAGGTCGCGCCACGCCACCAGACGCTGGAAGACCGCTTCCTCCAGCTGCTCGAAGCGGAGGAAAAGTAGTGCCGCCGATCCTGGTGATCGCGCGGCTCACTGTGCAAGAGGCATCGCGGCGCAGGCTTCTGCTGGCCCTGCTCATCCTCACGCTGATCGTCGTCGGCTTCTCCGCGTGGGGCTTCAACAAGATCACGACTGTGACGAACAGCAACGGCGTGACCCTCCCTGCCGCGCAGGTCGCGCTGATCACCTCGCAGCTCTTGATCGGCGTCACGTTCATGTACAGCGGGGTGCTGGCGCTGAGCGCCGCGGTGGTCGCCGGCCCGCTGATCTCGAGCGAGGTCGAGAGCGGCCTTCTCCTTTCCATGCTCGCCCGCCCGGTGCGCCGCAGCGAGGTGGTGATTGGAAAGTGGCTCGGGCTCGGGGTGCTCATCGCGATCTACGCCGCCGGCTCCGCATTCCTCGAGCTCGCCGCGGTCGACTGGGCGACCGGCTATTTGCCGCCCCACCCTGTCCAGCTCGTCATCTACGTAGGCCTGGAAGGCCTTGCACTTCTATCCCTCGGCTTGCTGCTCTCGACGCGGCTTTCGGGCATCACCGGCGGTGTGATCGCGCTGGTCGCATGGCTCATGGGATGGATAGGTGGCGTTGTCGGCGACATCGGCACCGGGCTGCAGAACCAGGCGGTGGCCAATGTCGGCGTGTTCAGCCACCTGCTCCTGCCGACCGACGGCTTGTGGCGGGGCGCGATGTACGCGATGGAACCGGACGCATTCCTGGCGTCCCTACGAGCCGCGGGGACGATAGCCCGCGCCAACCCGTTCGTCGCCGTCGACCCGCCACCTACATCTTTTCTCGCGTGGGTCGTGGTGTGGTTCGCCATCATGCTTACGCTGAGCATCCTCAGTTTTCGGACGAGGGAGATCTAGGCCTCCGCGCTCCGACCATCGCGCCGACCGCTGCAAGCGCCGCCCCTGCTGCAACGCCCACTATCAACCCGACAACGACGTTAACGGCCGATTTGCCGAAAACCACATACGCCACACCACCCATGCAGCCGCCAACGGCTCCCGCGGTCGCGCCGGCAATCACACCCATCCGGATCAACCCGGAGCTCTTCCAGGTCCGGTAGCCCGTCACCATCAGCAATGCAATAGGCACCAACCCCGCGATGGTGAGGAGCGGGATTTCCGGAATCCATGACAACGACGGAGTCAAGCCGAGAATCGCAAACAAGATCGCAAAGACGGCCAGGATGATGCCCGCGCGAACTCCTACGGTCAGTGCTCCTTTCACCAGAAGAGATCTAGGTTGATCTCAGTCTCAGGACGAGGGAGATCTAGGCTCTCGGCTGGCGTCACTCAGGAGCCGGAGAACATCTCCCAAGTTCTTGGGCATACCTTCCGGTATTGGAAGATCGGGTGGTGCATTCGTGTCACGATGGAGCAGCACCACCTGCTCGTTGGCCAGCGCAAAGCCAAGCGCGACCAGGGGTGCAAGCTCCGCGTCGCCGGCCATCTCCGGCGCGAGCGTCATCTGACCCGAGTTCCCACCGACGGAGATCGAGGCCGCCGCCGCCAGGGTGATGAGGCGCGGGCCGCCTGGAGCGAAGATGACGTACTCGTACCCGAGCTCGTGCGTGGGCGCCCACGCCAGCTTGCGCCGGCTGGCGGTGGTGATCCAACCGGTGGCGGTCACGATGCTTTCGGAGGCGAGCTGAAAGACTGCGGCACTTTCGTTTACTCCGGCCTTGTTGACCACGGAGTGCCGCTCGGGAACGGCCAGGTCCATGTGCACCTCATAGGTGCCCTCGCCCGCCTCCATGATCACGTCGTAGAAATCCAACCGCCGCCAGATCATCTGTGCTTGCACTACGGGCTCGTCGTCCATGAACAGCACGAAACTGTGCTGAGCCTGATCGGGGATGCTCGCGCTACCGGGCTGAACCTTCCAGACGAGGTTCTGGCCTGTCAGCTCCGAGAGCGACCTCACCGCTTAGGGGTACAAGCCGCCATGCGCACAGGGTACGGCCGTGACGACGAACTGATGCGTTCTAGGCTCCAGGCTGACCAGGCGGTGCGTAGGGTAGCTGCAGCTGTAACTGTTCGTTGGCTAGAGCAAAGCCCAACGCGACCAGCGGTACGAGTTCCCGGTCGCCTGCCATCTCTGGTGCAAGCGTCATCTGGCCAGGGTTCCCACCAATATGAAGCGATGCCACCGCAGACACGGTGATAAGGCGCGGGCCGCCGGGAGCGAAGATGACGTACTCGTACACGGAGTTCACGTGAGCCCATGCAAGCCTCTGCCGGTTCGCGGTGTTGATCCAACCTGTCGCGATGATCCCTTCTTTGGACGCGAGCTCAAACCCGGCGGCGCTGTGCGTTTCGCCGGTCTTCCAGACCACGGAGCGCCGCTTGGGGTCGGCCAGGTCCATGTGCACCTGGTATGTGCCCTCACTCGATTCCATGACCAACTCATAGGACACCATCCGCTCCCAGATCGCCTGTGCCTGCACGACAGGCTCGTCGCCAATGAACAGAACGTAGTTGCGCTGAGCCTGGTCGGGGTTGCCGGCGCTGCCGGGTTCCACCTTCCAGACCAGGTACTGGCCGGTGAGCTCCGAGAGCGACCTCACCGCCTACGGGTAAAGCCCGCGCTCCCTGGTCGCGCCCGCGACGCGTGCCACCGCCCGGCAGTAGGCTGCCATGCGCATGTCGAGCTTTTTCTCGAGCTTGGTCTTCAGCACTTCGGAGAAGGCGCGGGAGAGGATCGCCTTCAACTTCTGGTTGACCTCGTGCTCGGACCAGAAGAACGACTGCAGGTCTTGCACCCACTCGAAGTAGGACACGGTGACACCCCCTGCATTCGCGAGGATGTCCGGCACGACGAAGATGTCGCGCTCGCGGAAGATGGCGTCGGCCTCAGGAGTCGTCGGTCCGTTGGCGCCCTCAACGATCAGCTTCGCCTTCACGTCGCGCGCGTTGCGTGACGTGAGCTGGTTGCCGATCGCGGCCGGCACGAGCAGGTCGCAGTCGACAGTCAGGACATCTGCGTTGCCGATCTCCTGCGCACCAGGGAAACCCTTCAAAGTCTTTTCGCGCGCGCGGTACTCGAGCACGCGCTTGATCGAGAGGCCGAGCGGGTTGTAGATGCCGCCGTAGTCCTCCGACACAGCGACCACGGTGCAGCCCGATTCTTCGAGCAGCTTCGCGCTGATGCTGCCGACGTTGCCGAAGCCCTGCACAGCGACCTTCGTCTGATGCGGAAGGCGGTTGAGGTGCTCGAGCGCGGCCATCGCGCAGATGGTCACGCCGCGGCCCGTGGCTTCGATGCGGCCCAGCGATCCACCCACCTCGATCGGCTTGCCGGTCACGGACGCCGGCACCGAGTAGCCGAGGTGCATCGAAAGCGTGTCCATGATCCACGCCATCGTCTGCCCGTCGGTGTTCACGTCAGGCGCGGGGATGTCGCGGTCGGCGCCGATGAGGATCGAGATCTCGGTCGCGAACCGGCGTGTCATGTGCTCGAGCTCGTTGAGCGAAAGCTCTTTCGGATTGACGATGATGCCGCCTTTCGCGCCGCCGAACGGGATGTTGACCACCGCGCATTTCCACGTCATCCACATGGCCAGCGCCTTGACCTCGTTCAGCGAGACGTCGGGGTGGTAGCGGATGCCGCCCTTGGCGGGCCCGCGGTTGATGTTGTGCTGCACGCGGTAGCCGGTGAAGACGCGAAGGTGGCCGCTGTCCATCTTCACGGGGAAGGTGCAGGTGAACTCGCGCTGCACGTCGCGGAGCACCTCACGCAGCCACGGTTCGAGGTTGATGATCTCCGCCGCAGCGTCGAACTGCGCCTGCGCGGTTCTCCATTCGTCGGCTTCGACGGCGGCCTTGAGCTGGATCGCGCTCACATCAGCACTGATGATCGCGGATATTCCGCGTCTGGATCACAAATTACGTTGATGCATGCCGGCAGCCCCGAGGCGAACGCACGCTCCAGGGCAGGCCGGATCTGATCCGGACGATCCACCAGCTCGCCGTGGCCACCGAGCGATTCGACCACCTTGTCGTACCTGGTCCTCTGGCCCAGGTCTGCGGCGACGCTCACTCCTAGCATGCTCAGCATCGGGTGCTTCTCTAGCGCCCAGATGCCGTTGTTGCCGACGACGCACACGACCGGGATACGGTGCCGGACCATGGTGTCGAACTCCATCGCCGAGAAGCCGAAAGCCCCGTCGCCCGCGAGCAGCACCACCTGCCGGTCGGGATGTGCGAGCTTGGCGGCCATCGCGTAACCCGGCCCCGAGCCGAGACACCCGAACGGGCCTGGGTCGATCCACAGGCCGGGCTTCTGACGCTCGATCAGGCGGCCGGCGAAGGAGACGAAGTCACCGCCGTCGCCCACCAGGATGGCGTCGGGATCGCAGAACCGATCCACCTCGGCGATGAGGCGAGCCGGGTGGACTGGCGCGGAGTCGGAACCGGTCATCGCGGCGTCGCGAGCGCGGGACGCGGTGTCGGCCTCGCGGAGCTTGGCCAGCCAGGCGGTGCGTTCGGGCGCTCCCGCAACCGCGACGGCCAGCGCCCCGAGCGCGGCCTTCATATCGCCGTACATGGCGACATCCGGTGTCCTGTGCTTGCGATGGCCGTCGACGTCGATGAAGATCAGGCGAGCGTCCTCCGGGAAGACCGGCGGCTGGCCCCAGTTGAGCCGGAAATCCAGAGGAACACCGATGACGAGGATGAGGTCGGCCTCGCCGAGCGCGGCTCCGCGAGCTCGCGGGAAGAAGAGTGGATGGCCCGGCGGCAGCATGCCTCGCGCCATGCCGTTGACGGACAGGGGAAGGTGGGCTGCTTCGACCAGCTGCTTGAGCTCGTCTTCCGCGTGCGACCACCACACGCTGCCGCCCGCGATCACCGAGGGCCGCTGCGCCTCGCGGATGAGCTGGGCGGCACGCTTGACCAGGTCGGGGTCCGGGCTCGGTCCGAGGTCGGGCGTCAGATGCTCGGTAGCTTCGGGCAGGTCCGCGCCGCCGAAGAAAGTGTCGAGCGGGACGTCCATGAAAACCGGTCCGGTGCGCCCGCTGAGCGCCGTGCGCATGAACTCCGCGGCGACGCTGTAAGCCTCTTCCGCAGAGCCAAGAGTTACTGCCTTCTTGGTCATGGTCTGCACGAATGCGACGTGGTCCATCTCCTGCAGCGAGCCCATGCCCCACCTGGCGTTGGGCGCGCGGCCGCCGATGACGAATAGCGGGCTGTCGGCCGCCTGTGCCTGGGCGATCGCCGAAGCCGAGTTGGTTACGCCCGGACCCGCAGTCACCGCCGCGACACCGACCTGGCGCGTCACCTTGGCCCAGCCCTCGGCAGCGAACGCTGCGGACTGCTCGTGGCGAGTGTCGATGATCCGGATGCCGTGCTCGGTCGCGCCCGTGAGGATGGGCCAGATGTGGGCGCCGTTCAGCGTGAAGAGATGGCTGACTCCTGCATGCTTGAGGGCGAGGGTGACGAGGTCGCCGGTGTTGGCGGAATCCGTCATCAGATCGCCACCGCGAATGGCATGGCCGCTGTATTGAAGGCGGCCTCCGGTGCGCCTTCGCGGCCGATCACGATCACGCCACCTGACGCCTTGAGCGCCTTGCCGAGCAGCGCCACCGCGCCGCGCGCGACCACCGCCGCGCTCATGCCGTGCTGCAGCTCGACCACCATCAGCCTGGCCAGCCCGAGGCGGATGAAAGCCTCGCCTTTGCCGGTGCCGCACACTGCGCCGAAGAGGTCGTCGGCGTAGATTCCGGCGCCGGGAATCGGCGAGTCGCCGATGCGTCCGGGCAGCTTGCCGTTGATGCCGCCGGTGGAAACCGCGACCGCCAGGTGCCCGTCGGAATCTCGTGCCACCGCGCCTACGGTGTCAGCGCCGTGCAGGAGCTCCTGGCGCTTCCGGTCGGTGATGAAGATCGACGGATCGGCCATCTCGACGCCATGCTCGCGGGCAAAGCGTGACGCTCCATCGCCCGCCAGCAGGACGTGGCGGCCGTCGCGCATGACCTCGAGCGCAAGGTCGATCGGGTGGCGCACGTCCTTCAACCCGGCGACGCCGCCGGCACGGAGCTCCGCGCCTTCCATAACTCCCGCGTCCAGCTCGACCACGCCGTCTGCGTTGAGACACGCGCCGATGCCTGCGTTGAGGAGCGGCTCGTCTTCCATCAGGCGGACGGCGGCCAGGGCGGCGGCCAGGGCGCCGCTGCCGATCTCAGCCCAGCCGGCGTCTCGGGCCCGCTCGACGGCAGCCTGCCGGAGCTCGCGTTCGTTTTCGGGAACGGGGCCAGCGCCGCCGTGAACGATCAGCGCCGGACGGGCGCTAGAAAGACTGCGCGCCAGGCCAGTTTTCGCGGCGCTCGAGCATGCGGCGCTCGGCGATCCGGCGGTCGAAAGGAAAGACTCCGCGCCGGCCGGCGGCCGCCCGCACCGGGTCACGCCTCTCGGAAAACCTTCTCTCCACGAAGGCTCGCCGGTCGTCTTCGCCACGCCTTTCGGGTCCTCGCGGCAGCAAAACATCACTCAAAACACTCACCCCTTCCTCTCGCGTCGACATTGGGTAGTGATGCTAAGGCACGCGCTGATCGAGCGCGGATAACTTCTCATCTAATCTGCGCTCTGACTGGCGGCGCTCCAGCTCATCGCCGGGTCCGAGGTCGACAAAACGCGCATAGCGGGCGAGGCGAGGGTGGACCTCGGCGACGCGGCGGAACATCTCTTGCGCGACCCACCGGTAGTCGGGGTGGCCTTGCGGGGTGGTCCGGAGCTCGCACAGGTGGTAGACCTCGCGGAGGTTCACCCGGAAGTACCACCGGACGCGAAACGCCAGCGGCACGATGTACTGGGCCAGCGCCGGGCCGGCGTCGCGCTCCAGCCTCGCGTGGACGGCCGCGGCGGCGTCCACCGCGGCGGCAAAACGCCCGCCCAGGCCGAGGTCGGCAATTCCGGGCGGGAGGTCGTAGCCCAGGCTCGTTCCCAGCAGCTGCCGGTCCTGGGTGAGCATGCGGTGACGGTGCAGATCCCTGTAAGCGCCGAAGTTGGCGACGATCTCGAACGTGTACTGCGCGTGCTCGAGGGCGCGTGGCACCCGCTGGCGGCGGTTGGCACGATCGCCCAGGAGTTCTTCCAGGACCTGTCCGTGGTCCGCGGTCTGCTGGTCGAGGCCCTGGTTCGAGTGCGGGAAGAGCGCCGCGGCAACGACCTTGCGCTCGGCGTCCGGATCGTGCTCGATGAGCCTGACGCTGGGTCCATCCGGAGATTGAACCTTGCCGTGAGGAGCCAGGCTCGCCGTTTCCATCCGGAGCTTTGCCATCCGCTCCGCCGACGGGCGACCGTACCGCTCGTCCAGCGCCCGCTTGACGAACGCTGGAATGACCAGGGCGAGCTCCCGGTGCAGGTCGGTGGCCACCTGGTGGCACTCCGGCAACTCGTGAGCGGCCATCTTGGTGATCAGGTACTCAAAGGCGCGACCGTTGCCGAACAGGCCGAGGTTGGTCAGGGACCCCGCCGGCAGAAGCCCGCGAAGCAGGTCGAGCGCCTTGGCCCGGGTCGCCGACTTCCACGCGCGGTCGGTCTCTCCCGGGTCGAGCGGGAAGCGGTTGCGAATGGCCTCGGTGACGGGTTCGACGAGGCCGCTGTAGGCGGTGAACAGCGCGTCGGCGGCGGGCTCGTACTCCGGGTGTGCCAGCTCGCGGCCGCGGTAGAAGAGGTAGCGGCCGTCGGGACCGGGCCTGTCGAAGCGGACGTAGCGCGTCGATTTCTCCAGCGGGGAGATGCCGATCCGGCTGTCCTCCAAAGCTTTGGCGGCGAGGATCGAGGTCCGCTCGACGGCGACGTGCGCGCCCGCGAGCTCCGCCACCGAGTCGTCCCCGTAGCCGACGAGGACCCTCTCGTAGAACTCCTCCGCGCGGCGCACGGCGACCATGTCGTCGGCGTCGGTGGGGCGGCCGGTGAGCTCGCCAAACCCAGAATCGGGCTCGTTGATGAACTCGTCCAG
>Ga0209117_1000157_pt1 | contig 42446 bp, 38 predicted proteins | sample BlaSpr_A8_OM2_M2_FD_187978 | JGI IMG/M metagenome (GOLD analysis project Ga0209117, IMG submission 187978) | Forest soil microbial communities from Thunder Bay, Ontario, Canada - Black Spruce, Ontario site 2_A8_OM2_M2 (SPAdes) (version 2) | ecosystem: Environmental > Terrestrial > Soil > Boreal... | reverse complement strand
CGCCGTCAGCGTCGTCTTGCCGTGGTCAATGTGACCAATCGTTCCAATGTTGACGTGCGGCTTACTGCGCTCGAATTTTTCCTTCGCCATTGCTCCTCTGCTCCTGTGCTCGTGCGTATTTGAACGTGGGGTTTGCCCGCAACCCTATCGCATCGCTCTTCCGGTCGCTTTGGCAATCACCTCTTCGGAAATGGATACCGGGGCCTCGGCGTAATGCGAAAAATGCATGGTAAAGCTGGCGCGCCCTTGCGTGCGGCTGCGCAAATCGGTGGCGTAGCCAAACATCTCGGCGAGCGGCACCTCAACACGGATCACATTGCTGCCGGCACGATTCTCGGTTCCTTGAATCTGGCACCGCCGCGAGTTCAAGTCACCGAAAACCTGCTGCATGTATTCTTCCGGCGTAACCACCTCTACTTTCATGATCGGCTCGAGCAAAACCGGAGAGGCTTTGCCGCAGGCTTCTTTGAAAGCCATCGAACCGGCAATTTTAAAAGCCATTTCCGAGCTGTCCACATCGTGGTAGCTGCCGTCCACGAGCACGACGGCGATATCGACCATTTCATATCCGGCGAGGATGCCGTTTTCCATGGCTTCGCGAATGCCGGCGTCAATGGGGGCGATAAATTCCCTGGGAATCGCGCCGCCAACAACTTTGTCGATGAACAGCATGCGATGCTCTTTGTCGAAACGCCACTTGCCTCCCGATCCGGCCACTTTCTTGGAAAGCAGATCAAGATCGTCGGTAGACATCTCGCGCATATCTTCGTGCGCGGCGTTCGGTAGCGGATGAACTTCAATCTTGCAATGGCCGTACTGGCCCCGGCCACCGGTCTGGCGAATGTACTTGCCTTCGGCGCCCGACTTCTTACGAATCGTTTCGCGATACGCGACCTGAGGACGGCCCACGCCGGCCTGCACATTGAATTCCCGCATCATGCGGTCAACGATAATTTCCAAATGCAGCTCACCCATGCCCGAGATGATCGTCTGCCCGCTATCGGGATCGGTGTGCACCCTGAAGGTAGGGTCCTCCTGGGCCAGTCGCGCCAGCGCGTTGCCGAGTTTGTCCTGATCAGCCTTCGTCTTGGGCTCGACAGCGACAGAAATGACCGGCGCAGGAAACTCGATTGATTCGAGGATTACCGCCTTATCTTCATCGCAAAGAGTGTCACCGGTGGTGACGCTCTTAAGCCCTACGCACGCAGCGATGTCGCCGGCATGCACTGCCTCGATTTCCACGCGCTTGTTGGCGTGCATCTGCAGCAGGCGGCCAATGCGCTCCCGCGTCCTTTTCGAGGAGTTATAAATATAACTGCCGGCTTTCAATACGCCGGAATAGACGCGGATATAGGTCAAATGTCCGACGAAAGGATCGGACATAATTTTGAATGCCAACGCGGCAAATGGTTGATCGTCACTTGCGCGGCGAAGCAGGACCTCGGTACCGTCGAGTGAAGTGCCTTCCACCGGCGGTGCTTCGAGAGGCGACGGAAGGTAATCGACCACGGCATCCAGGAGGGGTTGTATCCCCTTATTCTTGAATGCCGACCCAGCCAGCACGGGCACCAGTTTGAGCGCGATCGTAGACCGCCGAATCGAGGCGCGCAACTCCTCCGGAGTCAACGTGCGCTCGGCGAGAAATTTTTCGAGAACCGCGTCATCGTGCTCGGCAATGTACTCGATTACTTTGGCGTGATGATCGTTATAAAACTTCTGATCGATTGCCGACGCTTTCAAAGCCGCGGCGACATCGGGCCGCGAAGCCACGAATGCAGCGTCCCACAGTTTCTCGACCTCGAAGACTTCGAATTTCGCGCCCAGGGTTTCTTCGAGCCAAACAATTACTTTCTGTTCGATGAAATCAATACAGCCGATGAAGGAGTCTTCTTTGCCGAGAGGGAATTGCAGAGGAACAGGGTGGGCTCCAAGCCGCTGGCGCATCGAGCGTATACAATGGTCAAAATCCGCACCCATTCGGTCCATCTTGTTCACGAAGGCGATCCGCGGCACTCGATACTTATCCGCCTGGCGCCAGACGGTTTCCGATTGCGGTTGTACCCCGGCAACGGAGTCAAAAATCGCCACGCAGCCGTCGAGCACCCGCAGGGAGCGCTCCACTTCTACGGTGAAATCAACATGACCCGGCGTATCGATAATGTTGATGCGGTAGGTCTTGCCCGCGCGCAGCCATGACGCTGTAGTAGCGGCCGATGTAATCGTGATGCCGCGCTCGCGCTCCTGCTCCATCCAGTCCATAGTGGCGGTGCCTTCATCCACGCTGCCAATCTTATACGTCACACCCGTATAGAAAAGGATCCGCTCGGTCGACGTGGTTTTACCCGCGTCGATATGCGCCATGATGCCGATGTTGCGCGTCTCTTCGAGTTGGAACTGTCGAGCCATGGTCTATTCAGAATCCCTTACCAGCGATAGTGCGCGAAAGCTTTGTTGGCTTCAGCCATACGATGAACGTCTTCTTTCTTCTTCATGGCCCCGCCCTTGGCGTTGGCTGCGTCCATCAACTCATCAGCGAGTCTGTCGACCATCGTCTTTCCAGCGCGGTCGCGGGCATATTGAATCAACCAGCGAATCGCCAAAGACTGGCGGCGAAACGGATTCACTTCCACGGGCACCTGATAGTTCGCGCCGCCTACGCGCCGGGTCTTGACTTCCAGCACCGGCTTGACGTTTTCGATGGCCTTCTTGAAAATTTTCAAGGCGTCGTCATTGCTTTTCTTGGCGACCTGATCCATCGCGCCGTAAAAAATCCGCTGCGCGGTGGAGCGCTTGCCGTCATACATCATCGAGCAGATAAATTTTTGCACCAAATCGCTGCCGTAGACCGAATCCGGCGGCGTTTCGCGGCGGCTGATCCATCCTTTGCGAGGCATTGCGGAAATCTCCTATGGACCGACTATTTGCCTGCTTGCTATTGCGCGGCCTTGGGCCGCTTGGCGCCATATTTTGAACGCCCTTGCTTGCGGTTCTCGACGCCCGCAGCGTCTAGCGTCCCGCGAATCACGTGGTAGCGGACACCGGGAAGATCCTTCACGCGGCCGCCACGCACCAGCACGATCGAGTGCTCTTGCAGGTTATGGCCGATGCCCGGAATATACGTCGTCACTTCGACGCTGTTGGTGAGACGCGCGCGCGCTACTTTCCGCAGAGCCGAGTTCGGTTTTTTCGGCGTCTGTGTGTAAACGCGAATGCACACGCCGCGTTTTTCGGGGCAGCCTTGCAGCGCTGGCGACTTCGTTTTGTTGCGAATCAGTTCGCGTCCGAATCGGACTAACTGCGAAAACGTCGGCACGGCTCTCCCTCACTCGAGCTAAACGTTCATTTGTTGCTTCGCGCACAGAGACACAGTGACGCAAGGCTCATTTCGTTAGATTGCAGAAAGGTTCAGCTGCGAACCCGGCAGAACCAGCAAGAAGCTCCGCACGCACTCCAGAAGTTCTTTACCTCTGGTTCGACTCGGAGAGGCTTACTCGGCTTTTCGGGGCTGGCGCCCCATTCCGGCCGCTCTCCTGCCCCATTCCGTCGTTCCTGTTCCGGGGCGGGAGACCTTCCCTTTCACTACAAGGGCAAATATCCCCTGACAAAACCGCAAGTATAGAGAAAAGCTGCGCTTGTGTCAAACGGAAACTTTATGGGCCCGGTGGAAAACTTTGGCTCCCGAAGTGGCCTTTACGCCATCAGTTCTACCACACCGTACTAGTACCATATAGTATTTGGTTTCAGTGACTTAGGGCCTCAGGCCGGGGAACCGAGGGGATGCGGAACCCGGCGATTTCTTGGGCCCGGCCATCGGAACCGGCACGTGACGCCCCACAATTACGTTTCCGTTTTCAATCACCAGATAACCATCGCGAATGACAAGATCAATTTTCTTCAAATCATCCAAATCGACATCCGGTCTACCCGCAACTACCAGGACATCCGCGAGCTTTCCCGGCTCTAGCGTTCCCAGCTTGTCGCCCATGTCCAATATTTCCGCGTTCGATTTCGTCGCGATGGTCAGAACTTCGGGAACGCTGAATCCTGCAGCCACAAAATTTTTCATCTCTCGAATATACGGTTCCGGCATGTAGCGGAACCATTCCAGAATTAAATCTGTGCCGATGCCCATTTTAACGCCGGCCCTTTTCAGCTTACGCAGCATTTCGAGATTGGCCTCTCTAGAAAAAGTGAAGCGGCGCGACGTCGAACCAAAATATCCTCCCCATTGATCAAAAATAATTTGATAAGGAATCAACGTAGGATCCGCCGCGATACCCTTTCGCGCCATTAATTGAATCACCTGGTCGCTTCGCGGAAGGGGATGCTCAATCGTATCCACACCGGCTTCGACCGCCCATTGCGTATAAAAGGTCTCGACATCCGCAGTGACTTTTAACCCCAGTGCGTGTGCTTCCTCGACCGCCGCAGCGAGTTCTGCCTTGGAAAAGTGGCTGCCGATTTTTATAACGTCGGCGCCGCGTGCGAATTGATCGCGCACTGCCTGGCGCCAATCGTCGGCTCCTGAGGCTAACCGCGTGGCGCCCTCCAGCAGAACTAGATCACGAGGGAGCCCTTCGGTGGAATGACCTCCCGTCGCGGTAATGAATTGTCCCGCGGCGAAAACGCGCGGACCGGCGATGCGGTTCTGGGCCACCCACTCCTTTAAGCGAAACGGTATTTCTCCTTTCGAGGCGACATCCCGAATGCTGGTAACCCCCGATTCCAGGTAGAAGCGCAGCTTTTCCACGGCGCGCAGCGTGGAGTCGGCTTCACTGATGGCCGCGGGGATGTTTGAGGAGGCATCGACATAGGTGATGTGGGTATGAAGGTCGATCAGACCAGGCAAGATTGTTTTGCCCTCAACGCTTATCACCCGCGCATCTGCGGGCCAGTCTGTTGCGTCAGGTGGCAGAATTTTCAAGATTTTATTACGCGTGATGACCAGGGTTCCATCGCGCGCGGGAGCACCTGTAGAGTCGAAAATGCGTCCGCCGCGAAGCACCAACGATCCATCTGGACCGCGCGGCCCGGGTGGCATAGGGGTCCGCCGCGGATCATCGGAAACCTCGGTTGCGGGGTTTAGGAATTTCCTTCGATCTGAAGCATTCTGCTGAGCGAGTACACTGGGGGTGGGGAACCAGGTTAGAAGAATGAAGGCAAGAAAAGACGTGATGATCCTGGGCATGCTGCTCCTCCGAAAACGTATGCAGGCGACCGCTACTTCCATGATTGTTAGCATTGTTTCCTCCGTTGACGGGTGAGAACGAGAGTCTCGCCGTTTCGCTACGCCCTGATCGACCCTGCTGCACGTGCTCATCAAGAAACCTATTTTGCAGCGACACTTTACCGCGGACCCGCCCCGACATACACTCCGCAAAATGTGGAAAGGAAAAAAGATTGTGCATATCTCACGGCACGCGCTGACGCTGCTGGCGCTCATTCCCGCGATCCTTGCCGATGCCGCTCCACTGGCCGGGGTGTCGCCGGCACTTCAGTCACCGGAAGGCAAACCGGTACTCCCGCAGAAACCCTCGAATTCTGAAGACTCCCCGTCCTATATCATCGAGCAATACTCTACAAGTTTTCGATTCGAGAACGACGGAACAAGCCGCCGCGAACTTCGCGTCCGCGCGCGGGTCCTTTCCGATGAGGGTGCCAAGGAGCTTTCACGATTGGTTTTCGACTATGACCGACAAACCGAGCAGCTCGAGATCAGTGACGTCGAGATTCACCAAGCCAACGGAGGTTCGATCGGAGTGCTTCCCCACGCCGTGGTGGACCGTCCCGTCGCAGCGACCAAGGATGCACCGGCCTATGAAGATGCGCGCGAAAAATCCGTACGAGTGCCTGGCCTGAAAAACGGCGACGCTCTTCGATACACCGTCACTTTGAATGTCATCAAACCTCCCGCTACGGGCCACTTTTGGCTGGAACACTCGTTTTTGCGCGACGGACCAGTGAAGGAAGAGTTGTTCGAAATCAGCATCCCGCGAGGCCGACCGATCCTATTCAAAACTGCGCATGGTTCCGCATCTTTTACCACCACCGACGATATCTCCGGTCTCGGGCCTCGGCGAATCTATCGCTGGAACATAGCGCACGATGCCCGCCCCGCCAAGCCCCGCGAACCACGCTCAGACGATACCGCTCCGTCTTCAGAGAACACTGATGAACCGGACATTCAGCTGTCCACATTTCTAAGCTGGGACGATTTAGCACGCTGGTATCAAAAGCAATGGGCTGAACCGGACGGAAGCGACCCTGCGGTACGCGCCAAAGGGGCAGCCCTTGCTGTTGGTCGGGCTACGGTGAGCGAAAAACTCGCATCTCTCTATACCTTCGTTTCGCAAAAGATTCGCACCATCGAACTTTCAGCCGATGCCGTTGGATATCGAACGCAGTCACCGGTTCAAGTTCTTACGCAAAGCTATGGCACGGCATTAGATAAACACATGCTGCTGGCCGCGCTCGCGAAGACCATGGGGCTTCGAGCGATCCCCGTGCTCATTGGCAAGTCACGCGAGATGACCGAACGCGTTCCATTACCGGCGCAATTCACCCAATTAGTCACGGCCGTACGGGAAAACGGCGAATGGGTGTGGCTCGACACTGGGCCGCAGGTAGCTCCGTTCCGCTTGCTTGCCGCGAATCTGCGCAATAAACGCGGGCTCGCTATTCAAGCGCCAGCCGACGGCGGCGACGCTCGATCGGAATCACCGGCCCAATGGATGACCACGCCTCCCGATCCGCCGTTTCCGGCCACCCAAATCGTTACCGTTCGCGGCGAACTGAACGCCGAAGGAAAATTAACTGCGCGAGTTCATTACGCCGTACGCGGAGATACCGAATTGCTTCTTCGCGTTGCGTTTTATCGCGCACCGCAAAATCAATGGAAGAATCTCGCGCAACTTCTGGCTATTTCTGATGGCTTTCGAGCAGAAGTCACCGGCGTGACCGCCTCGAACCCGGAGGAAACGGAAAAACCGTTTGAAGTTGAATATCGCATTGCGCAGGAGGGCATGGTCCGTTGGAAGAATCAAAAGGCCGGCCTGCAATTACCGCTTCCCTCCTTTGGACTTCCCGAACTCCCTCTCGGCACCGGTGCACGAAAACAAGGTGGCCCGCCCATCGACCTAGGTACGCCTCTTAGCGTCAGCGCCGTCGCGATTATTTCGCTTCCCAACGGCCTGACCACGAACCTGCCCATTCCCATCGCAGTAAAAAGGGATTACGCCGAATATCGTTCCACGTACCGCGCCGAAGCAAACAAGATCACCTCGACACGCGAGTTGCGCTTCCTGCTGCGCCAGCTTCCTGCTGAACGGGCGAGCGACTATAGCGCATTTGTGCGGGCCGTGCGAAGAGACGAAGCTCAACAAGTCGCCTTAGAGCGTCCAGCGCCTGCGCAGCAACCCCAAGCCACATCTGCCAAAACGCGCGCAGCAAGCAGGCCGAATCGCAGCCTCCGATTCCGGCCAGAAGCTCGCGGGGACAGCGCTGGCGGCTTACCTGATTTCGAGCATTTCTTTTTCTTTGGAGGCTGAGAGGTCTTCGATTTTCTTGGTTTCCTGGTGGGTGATTTTCTCGAGATCTTCCAGAGTTCGCTTCTTCTCATCTTCGCTGATCTTCTTGTCTTTCTCTAATTTCTCCACGGCCTCTTTGATATCTCGGCGAATATTGCGCATCGCGGTGCGGTGATTTTCCAGCACCTTGTGCAGATGCTTGACCATGTCTCTCCGGCGCTCTTCGGTAAGCGACGGAATGGGAATTCTGACGATCTTTCCATCGTTGGTGGGATTCAACCCAAGATCGGATGTCCGGATGGCTTTATCAATCAGCGGAACCACTCCAGGATCCCACGGTGAGATAACGATCATCGTCGGCTCAGGAACCGACAACGTGCCCAGCTGATTGACGGGCATCGATGTGCCGTGATAATCCACACGAATGTGATCGAGCAAGGTAACGTTGGCTCTACCAGTGCGCAGTCCGGATAACTCTTTGCGAAAATCCTCTACTGCTTTTTCCATGCGGGTCCTGGCTTGCGCCATAGCGTCTTTGCTGCTGGAGATTATCGTCATGCCATCCTCCTCCTGTTTTACCTTAGCGTTACACTCGAGCCCACCCGCTCGCCGCGCACCACGCGCTTGATATTGCCCGCGACATTCAAATTGAAAACGATGATTGGCATGTCGTTATCCATGCACAGGGAAATCGCCGTCGAGTCCATCACCTTCAAATTTTTTTGCAGCACCTCACGAAAGGTGATGTTCTCAAAGCGCTTTGCATTTTTAACTTTTTCGGGGTCGGCATCATAAATCCCATCCACGCGCGTCGCCTTTAAAATGACTTGTGCCTTGATCTCCATGGCGCGCAGCGCCGCTGCGGTATCCGTGGAAAAGTAGGGGTTACCGGTTCCCGCAGCAAAGATCACCACGCGGCCGCGCTCCAGGTGGCGCGTGGCGCGCCTGCGGATGAACGGCTCGGCTACCTGATGCATTTCGATGGCGCTTAGCAGACGCGTGATACAGCCTTGTTTTTCGAGGGCGTCCTGAAGCGCCAACCCGTTGATCACAGTCGCAAGCATGCCCATGTAATCGCCGGTCGCGCGGTCAATGTCCATGGACTTCTGCCTGGTCCCACGAAATATATTTCCGCCGCCGACCATAATGGCGACTTGCACACCGAGATCGTTGATTTCCTTAATTTCACGCGAGATCGACGCAACCGTTTCGCCGTGAATACCGTACCCCTGCGAACCTTGCAACGATTCCCCGGAAAGTTTCAGCACAATTCGCTTGTAAACTGGAGCTGCCGTCCCATCTTCCCGCTTGGTTCTTGCTGCTTTGGTGGCTGCTTTCATGAGGGTTTTGTGGACAGTAGGATTTCCGCGCACAACTGCGCCGCGGATTGTGCCGCAGGATTATAGCAGGAGCACGTCTGTGGAATCGCGCGCAAACGATGCTCAAAATGGCTCGAAAAAAAAAGCGCTCCCGATTCGAAGCGCTTCTTGAGTACTCGAATGCGGCGAGTTTGCTTCACTCGCTTGAACCTGTTACCGGACTGCCGCTGACTTCGCCGACTTTCAATCTTACAAAACGACGCACCGAAATGTTTTCGCCAAGGGTGGCGATACACTGCTGGATCAACTCCTGAATGGTTAGCGACTCATCCTTGATGAAGTGCTGCTCGTACAGGCAGTTCTCTTCGTAGAACTTCTCCATTTTACCGGCCACAATCTTGTCGATTACCGCATCGGGTTTCCCCGTCGCACGCGCCTGTTCACGGTAAATTTCACGCTCACGATCCAGCATTTCTGCGGTTACGTCTTCGCGCCGGACATATCGCGGATCGAGCGCCGCGATGTGCATGGCCACATCATGGCAGAGCTGTTGGAAAGCTTCGGTGCGCGCCACGAAGTCAGACTCGCAATTGATTTCGGCGATCACGCCTATTTTTCCGCCGGCATGGATGTAATGGCCCACCAGTCCTTCACTCGCTTGTCGTTGCGCTTTTTTCTGTGCGGCCGCTTGTCCCTTTTTCCTGAGGATGTTGATGGCCTTTTCGACATCGGCCCGGGCTTCCACCAGAGCCGCGCGGCAGTCGCTGAAGCCCGCGCCGGTCCGCTCTCGCAGCTCCTTAACGAGCTGCGCGGGAACATTAATCTCGTCCGGCTGTTGTTCCGGTTGTGTACTCATCTCGGTTGCGGATCCTTTTTGCAGAGTCATCTCTTGTTGGCAGTTGATCTCTTGCTTTGCCGGCTGTTGTTCAATCCTTCGTCTAGCCCATTAGACTGCCGGGAAGATCGGGGGTCATTTCCGGACCCTGCGCTTGCACAATTACCGCACTGCTCAATGGGGATTCAACTCTAGCCCGGCGGCGTTCACGCAGATATCCAATGGCAACTAACTCTTATCGTCATCACTCGGCACAACCGGCTCGGCAGTCGCAGCCTCGAGATCCACGAAATCGCCTTCTTGCTTTTCGTAAGCTTCGTAAGCGCTCGTGTCAACGTATTCGACCACCTCGGAAACTTCCGCGTCTTGGGCAGCCTTTTCTTCGGCAATCTGTGTTTGCTGAAAGGCGTTATGGCCTTCCAGTACCGCGTCGGCAATCTTTGAGGTGAACAGGCGAATGGCACGGAGCGCGTCGTCATTTCCGGGGATCACCCAATTCACCAGGTCCGGGTTGCAGTTGGTATCCACCACACTGACCACCGGAACACCCATGCGCCGGGCTTCGCGTACAGCGATATCCTCGGCGTTGGAATCAACCACAAACATTGCGTCGGGTAAAGCGTTCATGTTTTCGACGCCCTCGAGGTTGTGATTCAAGTGTTTGAGCTCGCGGTCCAGCCGCGCTGCTTCTTTTTTGGAAAGTTGCGCCATGCGGCCATCTTCAATCATGGCCTTCAGAAGTTTCATTCGCTTGATGGATTTTTGCAGTGTCGACCAGTTCGTCAGCGTGCCGCCCAGCCAGCGGTGGTTCACAAAGAATGCGCCGCAGCGGTGCGCTTCCTCGGCCACAGCTTCTTGCGCCTGCCGCTTGGTGCCGACAAATAAAATCGCCTTGCCCTGGCTGGAAACTTCGCTGATGAACCGGCTCGCTTCGCGGAACATCTTCAACGTTTTTTGCAGATCGATGATGTGGATGCCATTACGCTCGCCGAAAATATACTCTTTCATTTTCGGGTTCCAACGCCTCGTCTGGTGGCCAAAATGTACCCCCGCCTCCAGCAGTTCTTTCATCGTGATTTCAACTGCCAACATCCCTCCTTATTGGACTGATTGTTTGCGGTCACAGCGTACTACTGCGGTAACCCAACAATCTGTTGCCGGCTCCTTGCCGGCCGTGAATTTGGCTCCGCACAGCGGAGCCAGAGCCTGCTGCGTTAGCGCTTGCTGAACTGGAAGCGCTTTCGGGCACCCTTTTGCCCGTATTTCTTGCGTTCCCGCATGCGCGAATCGCGCGTCAGAAATCCGTGCTTACGAAGGCCGTTGTGCAGCTCGGCATTAAATTTTACAAGCGCGCGCGACAGACCCATACGCACCGCGCCTGACTGTCCGCCTGCGCCGCCGCCCTTGGCCGTCGCCAACACGTCCACCTGGTTCAGCGTCTCGCTGAATTTCAGCGGTTCGATCGCTGCATTCTTCCAGGCCACGTTCTTAAAATAATCTTCCACGGGCCGGCCGTTCACCACGAACTTCCCCGAACCCATGCGGATGAACACCCGCGCAACTGATTCTTTGCGCCGTCCGGTGCCGTAGAACCATGTCTTGCCGCTGCCCTCAACGGGCGATGCCGTAGAACTCACCACTCCTCCTGAAGTTTCCTGCCTGAAGCTTCCACGCAGGCTAAATTCCCGCAACCGGCAGGAAGCAAAAAATAGAAGGGTTGACTGCGTGACGCGCTTGCGTACCGTATTTCTTGGGCTGGCTAAAGCGCAAGCGCCTGCGGCTTCTGCCCCAGATGGCGCTGCAGACCTTGCGCATCCAGATAGACGCGGAGCTTACGGGCTCGGCGAGCACGCAACTTATTTTTTGGCAACATACCAAGGATGGCCTCACGCACCATCCAGTCGGCACGCTGAACGCGAAGCCGCTTTGCGGGTACTTCTTTCAAGCCTCCGGGATAACCGCTGTGGTGCCGGTACACCTTCTGCTCGAGCTTGTTTCCGGTCAAGCGAATCTTATCAGCGTTAATAATCACCACGTGATCACCCGAATCGAGATAAGGCGTGTACGCAGGCTTATCTTTTCCGATCAAAACGCGAGCCACGCGCGTGGCCAGCCGCCCTAGAACTTGATCGGTCGCGTCTACAACGAACCAAGAGTTCCCTTCCTTGAGTTGTTCGGCCTCGCGACCCTTGGCCACATACGTGCGCATGCTCTCAGTCCACACCTTTCCACTAGAGACAATCGCTAACAATATTAGATTCATCGCGCTTTGTCAACGGACTGTTTAACAGCGCCCGCCGCCGGCAGACCAGGGCTCCAGACTCATCCTTCGAGATTGGTAGTGTCCTAATTTGAGCGATGGGCCACTGCCAGGAGGTGAGCTCTCGCGCCCTGAATCGAGGGTTCTCGCTCAATCAACGATAGAAATTCCATGAGGCCGTGTCGTTGTACCGGGTCATCCCATGACTTGCGAAACTCAGCCGCGCTCCACGCCGGACCTTCCAACGAAAGGATGTGGGCATCGTCAAAACCGGCGGCGCGAACTTCGGCAGCCAGCTCCTCGGGACGGTGAAAATAGGCAGTCGTGAAGTAAGAGGGCTGGTTTGTCGGGTTGCGGTGCTGACCGGAAGCGAGATCCGCCGCAACGATTCTGCGAAAATCCGGGTCTTGAAAGGTGCCGAATGAGAGGCCCGCCATCAGTGAGGCAAAACGACTGATCGCGGCCGCGAAAAGGACGCCCTTATGATGCTTGAGTACGCGGCCGGCCTCACGAAGGGCTTGCAGGCGATCCGCAGTATCAACGAGGGGGTACAAGGGCCCGAACAGAAGAACAGAATCGGCACTGGCGGAAGGGGTCTCTAGGTGGCGAGCGTCGCCACGCGTGATCGATGTCAATCTGATGCCCGACGCATCTGTATAAGATCTCGCTTGCTCCAAATGAGGTCCACCGGATCGATCAAATGAACCTCGTATCCCTGCGTCGCGAGCGGAAAAGCATAGACCCGGGATGCGCCGCCGACATCTAAGATCACTGCCGGAGGCGGCGGAAGATACCGAGCGAGAATCGCCTGGGTTCGAAGCCGCTCTAGTTCACCCAGCGGGTTGGTCAGACGCTCCGATTCTTTGGTCTCCAGATAATGTGCCTCAATTTCTTGCGATATCAGGTTCATCCGACGCCTCCGAGTACCGGCTCCGCGCCCATCGTGTAAACCTTCAAGATCAGGATTATTGCACCGCTTTCTCTAGGAATGGGGAATTAGGACACTATCGAGCGGTTGCTTGCATTTCAACCCTGGTCGCGACAAGATACTTTTGAAGAGCCGACGAAGAACTCCAAAAGTGACGCCATGCTCAAACCTGGCCAACCCGTTCGTGTGAACCTGGCAGGCCTGCAGGTTGGCAGCGTGCTCTTCCACGCCGCGGTCACCGACGCGGTCGGCCACGTGCTGAAGCAAACCTCGGAGAATCCGGAAACATACATCGTCAAACTTCTGTTTTCGTTTAAGGGCGTGAACGAAGTTGAGGTTCCCGCCGATCGCATCAAAGCGGGTTGAAGCCGTTCTAGCATTCGCAACCGCAAAATCAGTTACAATGTTGGAGCGACTGCATTTGTCGGGGGCTGCTTGATTCACAGCAACATTTTTCACAACGATCGTGTTCTGCCCATCGAAAAAGTTCGACTCTCGCCGGGGCAGGCGGGACTGCTGAGCGGCTGGGGAATTTTCACTACCCTGCGCGTCGTCCAGGGCGAAGCCTTTGCTTATGAACGCCATTGGCGTCGCTTGGAGAAAGATGCCGCCAGAATCAATCTGCCGTTCCCTTTTAATTCCGCCAAGGTCCGTGTGCACCTGCGGGAGCTTCTGCGCGTCAACGGCGTCACTGAGGGTACCGCGCGCATCTACGTTGTTTACAATCAAGTTAGCTTCTGGCAAAGCGGTGAGAAATTTCCTCCCGTGGATTTGATTATCTATTCCGCCGGTTTGCCGGAATATCGCGAGCCTGTGCGATTAGCGTTACGCGAGCATGTCCGCCATGCCGCCTCGGCCCTCGCGGGTGTCAAAGTTATTTCTTGGCTGAATAACGTTTGGACCCTCGCGGAAGCTCAGAAACGCGGCTTCGATGAAGCGGTTTGCCTCAATGAGCGCGGCGAAGTTGCGGAGTGTACCGCAGCAAATCTTTTCTGTGTCCGCGGCGCCAAAGTTTTGACCCCCCCTCTCAGCAGTGGGTGCCTCGAAGGCGTTACTCGCGCCGTGCTGCTGGAAATTGGGGGTGAGGCGGGGGTGCAATTCGCCGAGCAGGCATTGCGTCCTGAGGATCTTTACACCGCCGACGAGGTGTTTATCTCTTCCACCAACAGGAATCTTCTTGGAGTCGGGGAAATCGACGGACACACGTTTGCTGGTGCGCCCGGGCCGGTCACCGGGCGCCTCGAAAAAGTGTTCGCAGCCTATGTCGCCGCCTATGTGCACCGGCGTGTCTCATCGTCCGCGAGTGTTCCCTCTCGTACTTGAATGCTCAGGGTGGTAATTGGTTCGGCGGCACGCCGTGCTAGAATCACCCCACACGGATGTGCCTATGCTTGATGCTCCAATCGCCGCCGAGTCGGTCCTCGAAGTTGTCGCTCCGGACGGCGCGCGGCGTGTCGTTCGCATTTCGCACTTCCCCTTCCTGATTGGCCGAGGCTCGGAAACGGGCAATCATCTGCAACTTCCTGATCGCCGGATCTCGCGTCAATGTGCCGCGCTGATTCTCCAGGAAGGCCAAATCCAGATACAAGACCGGGGCCAGCGCCGCGGCGTCTTTGTCAACGGGGAAAAAATTGAATGCCGCGCGCTTTCCGACGGCGACCTCATTAATTTCGGACTGAAGGATTCCTTTGAGCTCCGGTTTCGTTCCGGTCCCGCCCAGGATTCTCTTCCTGAGCTGCTCACGCGCATGGATCATGTTACCAGCAGTGACACCGGCCCTGGCGGCTTGCGCAAGCTCAACCTGCTTTTGAAAGCCACCGCACTGCTGCATTCTCATCTTCCGCTTGATTCGGTTCTGGCGGAGATGGTGGACCAGGTAATCGCGCTCGCCGATGCCGATCGCGGTCTTCTGCTGCGCCCCGATCAATCAGGCGTAATGCGCACACGAGTGGCGCGCCAAAAGGGTGGTCACCGTCTTTCGATCGAAGGCCTCGAGCCAAGCAAAACTGCTCTGCGCCTGGCCCTCGAACACAAATCCGCGGTAGTCACCGAAGACATTGAGCACGATAATTTCGATCTAAAAGCCGCGCAAAGCATTATTGCGCAACAGCTCCGTTCCGTGGTGGTGGTCCCTCTTTTTTCGCTGCCGTCTAAAACAGACACGCCCAAGCCTATGGCTCGGGGTGAGCCTCTCGGCATGCTCTATCTCGACAGCCGGCGTCCCGCAGCATTTTCACGCCTGGAGCGCCAAATCCTTGACGCGCTTGCCGATGAGGCCGCCAGCATTATCGACAACGCACGACTGGTCGAGCTCGAGCGGGAACGCGAACGTCTCGAGCAAGAAGTTGGTATTGCGCGCGAGATTCAGCAAGCTCTTTTGCCTCGAGAGTTTCATCATTTCCCCCATTTGCAAGTGATCGGCGTCAATCAGCCGTGTTATGCAGTTGGCGGCGACTACTTCGATGTCTTGCAGCTGGAACAGGATCGTACCGCGTTTCTCATTGCCGACGTTTCGGGCAAAGGACTGGGCGCCGCGCTGCTCACCACGATGCTGCAGGGAGCGCTCTCAGGGATGACCCTTGGTCAAGAACCTGCGAAAGTCTTTACCCACATCAATCGCTTCCTGTGCGATCATTCCAACGTTGGCCGCTATGCCACGCTTTTCTTTGGCGTTCTCGAACGCTCTGGGCGCCTGGAATATATTAACGCCGGCCATCCTTCTCCTTTGCTTCTCCGCAATGGGCGTGCGGAATCCGCTTTCCCGGCAAGTTCCTTCCCGGTCGGACTAATACCAGAGGCTGAATTCAGCAGTGCGGAGGTTGAGCTTGAAGCTGGCGACACTCTGGTTCTTTTCAGTGACGGAATCACCGAAGCCATGGACCCCGAGGAAGCCCAATTCGGCGCCAACCGCCTAAAAGAAACTCTAGATGGTCATGTCAATTCCCCGGTCGAGGAGCTCCAGCGCGTGATCTTGGGTGCCGTTGAGAGTTTCACGCGGGGCGCGCGTCAGGCTGACGATCTAACCCTGCTCCTCGTGAAATATCTCGCCGCCGGACAGACTGCCACAGCCCACGCCGGATGAACAACGTCGCACCCCATTGGCTTGAAATTCACGCCGCAAAAGCGTATTGCTATACCGCTTCATTGCTGTGCCGCTCTGGACATGCACAGTGGGATAGAAACCGAATCATGTTACCGGGAGGTTTTTATGCGCACCAGCATTTTCTGCCTTATCTTCGCGTTTCTGATCCTGTTGGCGACCGCCACAATGCAGTCGCAGAGCGCGCCGGCCGGGCAGATGATCATCATTCGAGCGGGGACTCTGATCGATAGTAAGAGCGACCACCCGAAAACAAATCAAGTGATCGTGGTTCGCGGCAACAAAATTGAAAGCGTGCAGGATGCCGCGGCCGCTCAAATCCCGGCGGGAGCGAAGGTCATCGATCTTTCGACATTTACCGTTCTTCCCGGTCTGATCGATTCTCACACGCATATTTTTCTGTGGGGCGAAGATCCCGCCAAGGGCGGTTATGACGCCAACATTCTTCGCGCCGGTACCAGCCTGCGCGCTGCTCGGGCCACGGTTGCCGTGCGCAACGCTCTCGAGCAGGGCTTTACTACACTGCGCGACGTCGAGACCGAAGGCGCAGGCTATGGAGACGTTGAGATCAAGCAAGCCATCGAAGAGGGCGTGATTCCAGGGCCGCGGCTTTTTGTTGTTACCCGCGCTATTTCTACCACCGGTGGATACCCCCTCGAGGGCTACGCCGCTGAATTGGATATGCCCAAAGGTGCGCAACTTATCGATGGTCCAGTCGAAGCGCGAAAAGCCGCGCGCGAGCAACTCGACCATGGCGCCGATTGGATTAAGGTCTATATGACCCATCGCTCTTGGCTGGATAAGCGCGGCAATTTAGTCTCGCAGCCCACCCTTACCGTTGAAGAGTTGCGAGCCATCGTTGATGAAACCCATGGTTGGAAAAAAAAGGTGGCCTGCCATGCGTACAACGGGATCGGATTGCATCGCGCGCTCGATGGGGGCTGCGATTCAATCGAGCATGGACTCGAGCTCGACGAGGCGGCTATCACCCAAATGGTTCGCCAGGGCACCTGGTATTGCCCCACTCTTTCGCCGTATTACAACTGGTGGGCGGGCGAGGATACTCCCGAGGGTAAACGCGACCGCAAACGCGTCGCCGTCCACGGTCCTTCGTTTACGAAAGCTCTTCACGCCGGCGTCAAAATCGTCTTCGGGACTGATGCGGGAAGTTTTCCATGGAATGATTCCATTGCCGAGGAATTCGGGCGTATGGTCGAGTTTGGCATGTCTCCGATGGACGCCATACGATCGGCGACATCCCGCGCCGCAGACATGCTCGATGCGCAGGGCGAGATTGGCGTGATTGCTCCTGGGGCCTATGCTGACGTGATTGCCGTTGCCGGCGACCCGGTTAAAGATATAAAGGAATTGAAGCGCGTGCGTTTCGTTATGAAAGATGGCAGTGTTTTCAAAAACGAAACGCACTGATTGCGCAGGAGCTACGGTTCGACGCGAACACCTTTCCAGAAAGCGACGCGATCTTTGATTTCGCGCGCCGCAGCGCTCGGCTCCGGGTAATACCATGCTGCATTTGCGTTTCGCTTGCCGTGTACCTCAACATCGTAGTAATGCGCGGTTCCCTTCCAGGGGCAAATGGTTGTTTGGGTGTTTGCATGAAAGTAATTGCGTTGAATCGAGGTCAACGGAAAATAGTAATTGCCCTCAACGATCACGCATGCGTCGCTCTCCGCTAGAACCGCCCCTTCCCAGGTCGCCTTGGCCATTGTATTGCTCCCCTCCCGCGCCAGCCGCGTACGTTCCTGGGCGAGGTCACCTCGTCAAGGAAGATTGTACTAAGCAACAGGCCATGCCGCCGCGAAACTCTTTCCTAGCATCCAAGTTATAATGGAACCAACGATTACGCGGAATTGGCGACGAAGGAGCATTCCCGTGCGCCGGATACCTCCGAGCAACTGCAAACCAGACCGTCCCGCGGCACCCGGTTTTCCATGGTCCTTTAAAATGGTTGCGCTTTCTGGTTTTCTGGTCAGTGTATCCGCTGCGTTGCTCTCCGCTGCCGCACCTAACGGTGATACTTCGGCTTTTTCCGCCTTACACGTCACGAGCCCCTTGATTGGTTTAGTCAGCTACGCAACGACCGAAGCGCAGCCGGCAACCACGCCTGTTCCGCCGCTTTCCCGCGAATTCAAGGGTCACCTGCCCATCACCGAGTTGACCGAAGACGAAGCCGTGGTTCACGTCTTGAATCGCATCGGATACGGCCCGCGCCCCGGCGATATTGAGCGTGTCCGTAAACTGGGTCTGGAAAAATGGATACAGCTGCAGCTTCATCCGGAGCGCATTGACGATTCGGCTCTAGCGGCGCGGCTTGCTGACTACCGCACGCAGCAACTGTCGATCTCTCAGCTTGTCGACCAATATCCCACTCCGCAAATTGCTGCCAAGCGCCTGAAGATCACTGTCGAAGAGTACAACCGGCGTCTTGCTGAGAGGACCAAGAATCCGGATAGCCGCGCTGCCCAGAGCCAAGCGCCTCAGCGTATCGTGGATGAATTAGCCATGGCCAAGCTGACGCGGGCCATTTACAGCGACCGTCAACTCAACGAGCGACTCCTCGATTTCTGGTTCAACCACTTTAATGTTTTTATTTACAAGGATAATGAGCGCTATCTGGTTCCATCGTATGAACGCGATGTTCTCCGTCCGCATCTCCTTGGCAAGTTTGGCGACTTGCTCAGCGCCACTGCCGCAAGCCCAGCGATGCTTCGTTATCTCGACAACTGGCTGAGCGCTGATCCGGCGGCATTCGAGCGCTGGAAACACCCTCTCGCGCAACCGCACTCTCGATCACAAGGACGCCACAAATCCACGGTGCAGGGTGCACCAAGAGCTCCAGCCAAATCCAATCCGAAGCAAGCAATTCCGCTCGGAGCAAAGCGCGGCCTCAACGAAAATTATGGACGCGAGCTGCTCGAGCTCCACACCCTTGGCGTGGATGGCGGTTACACGCAGCCAGATGTGATCGCCGTCGCTCGCTGCTTTACCGGCTGGACCCTGAGCGCTCCCAATGAAAACGCGGAGTTTATTTTTGACCAGCGCATCCACGATCCCGCCGAAAAACGAGTTCTCGGTAAAAAAGTTCATGCGGGCGGAATACGCGATGCCCAGGACGTCCTCAAGCTCTTGGTCCACCATCCCAGCACGGCCAAATTTATCTCCCTGAAGCTCGCGCGCCATTTTGTTTCTGACACTCCTCCCCCTGCGCTCGTCGACCGCATGGCCAAAACCTTTCGGAAGTCCGATGGGGACATCCGCGCCGTTCTCTGGAAGATGATCGATTCGCCGGAGTTCTGGTCCCGCGATAGCTACCGTTCCAAACTCAAGAGCCCCTTCGAGCTAGTCGTCTCCACCGCACGCGCGCTCGCCGCGGACGTCAGCGCTCCGCTACCGCTGGCCGCCTGGGTCTCGCGCATCGGGGAGCCGCTCTACGCTTGCCAGCCCCCGACCGGATACGCTGATCGCTCCGAGAATTGGGTGAATACCGGTGCGCTGCTAAATCGCCTCAATTTCGCCGTCACGCTGGCCAGCAATCGGATTCGCGGGACCCATGTCGAATTAACCTCGCTAGTGGGGCAGGACGTCGTGAGGAATCCACGCGAAGCGATGGATCGAGTTGTGGAGGAATTTCTTGGCGGTCAAGTGTCTACGCAAACTCGCGCCACGCTCGAAGAGCAATCGAGTAATCCGCAAGTGCTTCGTGCCACACTCGATGACCCGGTCAAGCAGGTTGATCTCGGCGTGGTCACCGGGTTGGTGCTGGGTTCTCCTGAATTCCAGCGTCGCTAAGCATAAACGTACTGGCTACTCTGTCGCCCGGGCTTACTTTTAGCGCAAAAAAAAAATAAATACTTTCAATCCCGCAACTCCGCGAATTCTGGCTCTGGTAGACTTCTCGGCATGAACCGCCATCGCCAAGTAAGAGTGCTTTTCCTGAACATTGTTATCGTCGCGAGTTTGCTCGCGACTCCGCGTCTCCTGCTGGCGCAATCCCAAGAGCCGCTCCCCGCAGCAAAAGTCCGCCGAGGAGCACCCACGTTTCACAAAGACAAATTCGATACCTCCAACATCGCACGCGACCTTGACGAGCGCCTCGCTAAGTTCAAGCCTGTGAAAATGCCGTTTAACGGCGAAGGCCTGACCGCTCGCGAAAAGCAAATGATTCGGAAACTAGTCGATGCCGCAAACGAATTGGAGCAAATTTATTGGCGCCAAAGCGATCCCGAGGGTTTGGCGCTCTATCGCTCTCTTGCCAAAAGCAAGAATTTTCGCGACGACAAACTTCGGCACTTCTTGAAAATCAATGGCAGCCGGTACGATCTCGTCAGCGAAAACCGCCCCTTTGTCGGAACCGAGCCGGCTCCTCCTGGTCGCGCGCTTTACCCGAGCGATCTTACGCGCGAAGAAATTGAGCACTATATCAAGGATCACCCCGAACAGAAAGCCGCTCTTTACGATGAGCACACCATCGTGCGTCGAAGCGGCAAAGGAAAAGCACTGGAAGCGGTCCCGTACCACGTCGCTTTCGCTGAATTTCTCAATCCCGCCGCTCGCGACCTTCGCGAAGCCGCCGAGCTTAGTGACGATCCCGCATTCGCCAAATTTCTTCGCCTTCGAGCCGACGCCCTTCTAAGCGACGACTATTACGCGAGTGATATCGCCTGGCTCGATCTGCCGGATCCCAAGGTTGACGTGATCATGGCCCCATACGAGTCCTACTTGGATAATTTGCTGGGAATCAAAACGTCCTACGGCGCGGCGGTGATGATTCGCAACGATGAAGAAAGCAAAAAGCTGGCCCTCTATCAAAAATATGTTGCCGATCTGCAGGACGCGCTGCCCATTGATCCTGCCGACAAGCCTTCCAAGCGCGGCCACCTCACACCCATGGAGGTCATGGATACTCCCTTTCGCGCTGGCGATTTGCGCCACGGCTATCAGGCTGTCGCCGATAATCTTCCCAACGATCCGCGCATCCACGAGGCCAAGGGCAGCAAGAAGATTTTCTTCAAGAATTTCATGGACGCGCGTATCAATGAAGTGATTTTGCCCATCGCCAATCGCCTCATGCGCCCCGATCAAGCCGCGCTCGTTTCCGGCGAAGGTTACCTCGCGTCCACGCTTATGCACGAAATCGCCCACGAGCTCGGTCCCAGTTATGCGCGCACAGCCAGCGGCCAAAAAACAATCCGCGAAGCGATTGGCCCTTCGTTCTCAGCCCTCGAAGAAGCCAAAGCCGATGTGCTGGGGATGTTTGGTCTGAAATGGTTGGCCGACCATGGTGCGGTAACGCCTGAGAAATTGAAAATCGACTACGCATCCTATGTTGGTGGCATTTTCCGCACCGTGAGATTCAGTATCGCAGAAGCGCACGGCCGCGCCGAAATGATGGAGTTCAATTATTTGTTTGAGCAAGGCGTAATCGCTCGCGATTCGACCAGCGGCCTCTACGCGGTCGATTGGGACAAAGCTCCGGCCGCCATCGAACAACTCACGCGCCAGCTCCTCGAAATGGAAGCCAGCGGTCAGCGCGCACTTGTCGAAGCCTGGTTCGCAAAATACGCAGTGATGCCCGACCACTTGATCGAAGCCCTCGAAAAAGTTACCGGCATTCCCGTAGATATCGAGCCTATCTTTTCGTTTCCGGAGGTGATTCGATGACCGCGCAACATTACAAAAATCATCGCATGCTCGTCCCCGCCTTCCACTTTTTCGTCCTGCCGGTCTTCGGTCTGAACTTCGGTTATTCCCTTTACCGGCTTAAGCAAACCTCCTCCTCGTTTGACTCCATCGTCGGCGTTCTTGTCGCCGCGGCGTTGCTTATGGGGGTTTTGTACTCCCGGCTCTTTGCTCTTCGCGTACAGGACCGCGTCATCCGCCTGGAAATGCAACTGCGTCTCGAACGCATTCTTCCGTCCGACCTCAAGTCGCGTATCCATGAGTTCGCGCTCGGCCAACTGATAGCCCTGCGTTTCGCAAGCGACGCAGAACTGCCGGAGCTTGCACGCTTGGTTCTGGCGCAAAAACTCACCGGCCGCAACGCCATCAAACAGTCTATTCAGAATTGGCAGGCTGATGTTCTGCGGGCTTGATTTGGCGTACTTCGCAACAAACGCGGGATCCAACGCAGGAACCTCGCGTAAACCGGCTCGGGCGCAAAGTAAGTGATCTCCCTCCGCGCCCGGACCAGTGCGATGCAACCTTGAAATTTAGCTCTTCTGTGTCACGGGCGGTGCGTTCGCCGCACGCGCGAACGCCGAGCGGTCGGTATCCTTGTCTCTCTCCCGGCTCGAGTCTGTGGCTTTTTCGATCTCGATCGAGCCCTTGAAGTAAGCACCGTCCTCGATCATGATTCGCGCCGTCGTCAAATCACCCACCACCGAGCCGTCCTTCTTGATCTCGATTCGGTCGCGGGCGCGCAAATTTCCTTTTACGCTCCCATACACGACTACCTCGCGCGCCACCACATCGGCCGTTACTTTCGCTGCGGCGCCGACAGTCAGCTTGCGATCCTCCAAATTGACCAGGCCTTCCACTGTACCGTCAATTTGCAGGTCTTCGTTTCCGGAAATCTCACCCTTGACGTGTAAGCTTGCTCCCAGTCGCGCACTGGCGCGGTCAGAAGTTGCGCCCAGCGGGCGCATTGCATCGGTGCTCATATTTGTATTCCCCTCCCAAGTAGCCGAAGCTGGCTTCGGCGTTATATTTGTGCGTGCTTCGGCAGGTACAGGCGCCGATTGCGATTGTGGCTGCTGCTGTTGCGGTGAATCAGGTTTCTTATTGCTCCACATCGACCCTCCCAAGGCAAATGCACACCTAACTCCCAAAAGAACGAAAACAAGACAACGTTGGACCGGGGTGCCCTACTGTAGTCCTCCAAGGGGATGTGAACAACTGAATTCGACACGGGCTCGTTCCAACCAGTAACCAGCACAACTGAGGGAACAGCGCGAAGTTGCTCATTCCCTGCGCACCTACCCTTCAAACAGCGTAGCCGACGCTTGGCGATCGGTGCGAAGGTCGCCTCGCATTTGGCGGTGGAGGAGTCCCTATTCGATTTTTGTTCTTGTATCGCGGCGCAGGCCATCGCACAAGGAAGGGTATTCTGCCCATTCGGGCACTAATATTTGCGCAGCACACTCACGACTCGGCCTTGAATTTTCACTTCGCTAGCAGGAACAATGATGGGATGCATCTCCGAGTTTGCTGGCTGCAAGCGGATTTTCCCTCCGGCCTCGCGATAAAAACGCTTCAGGGTCGCTTCGCTCTCGCGAACCAGCGCAACAACAATTTCGCCGGGGTTGGCCACCTGGGTCTGCTCGACAACAATATAATCCCCGTCAAGAATATGGTCGTCGACCATCGAATTGCCCTTCACTTGAAGAACAAAAGAATTTCCCGCGCGCGCAAAATCTCCTAACGACAACGTGTCATTCGCTTCTACCGCTTCCAGTGGACGGCCCGCGGCAATTCTTCCCGCCAGAGGGAGTTCCATCATTTGCCGGTCGCTTACCTGTTCACGCACGGGCTTCGGCAATTGCATGATCTCGATGGACCGGCTTTGGTTATAGCCGCGTCGGATGAATCCCTTCTTCTCGAGCGTGGTAATGTGTTTGTGTACCGTCGCAAGCGAAGTCAACCGAAGCGATCGCGCAATCTCTTCGAAACTTGGCGAGTAACCGTGTTTGTTTAGAAAACCCACGAGAAAATCCAGAACTTCTTTTTGCCGTTTCGTCAGTGCCATCCTGCACCTCCGCGCACCACAGAATCTTAGGCGAAGCAAAAGCGAAAGTCAAGACCTACCACGCCGGAATCTGCTCCCCGGTCAAAAAGTCACTTGCAGCCATTAGACTTACCTGGTGCCATTTCACCTAAAACCTTACGTACTAAGCTCGACCGGTTACACCTTCGCGTCACGTTCGGTTTCTTTCGCCCGCCGTGCCCCGCTGTGGTATCTTGGAAGATGACAACTGGCCCCGCCAGTCCGTCATCACATCCGGATGCACGCGGTTGAATAGGGCGAAGGTGTCTCATAATCCAGCGACTGTCTCGCTGCTATACGTCCGCCCTGACACGGCATCCTGCCGGTTTAGAATGAATATCGCCATCGGAGACCTAAACGATTTATGGCTACCATTACGCAACGACCGGTTTCGGAATCGCAAAAGCGCCGTCGCGAAGTAATTGACCGCGCTGTCATCCGCTTTTGCGGCGACTCCGGTGACGGCATGCAGATTACCGGCAGTCAATTCACCAACACCGTAGGTCTTTACGGCAACGATCTTTCCACATTCCCAGACTACCCTGCTGAAATCCGCGCTCCTGCCGGAACGCTTCCCGGAGTAAGCGGTTTCCAAATCGCCTTCGCTTCGACCGACGTTTACACTCCCGGTGACGCGGTGGACGTCTTGGTGGCTATGAATCCCGCGGCGCTGAAGATGAATGTTGCCGACCTGAAGAAGAACGGCATCCTCATTGTCAATAGCGCCAGTTTTGAAGCCAACGACTTGCGCAAAGCGCAGATGACATCGAATCCTCTTGAGGATCATTCTCTCGACGGGTATCGCCTTTTCGCCGTTGATTTAACCAAGCTCACACGCATGGCGCTCCAGGAATTGGGCCTGGATGCCAAGAGCATGGACCGTTGCAAAAACTTTTTTGCCCTGGGAATGTGTTACTGGCTCTACAACCGGCCAATGGATTCGACCTACCGGTGGCTCGAAGATAAATTCAAGAAAAAACCGCTGCTCGTCGAAGCCAACAAGCGCGCGATGAAGGCCGGTTACAGCTATTGCGAGGCCACCGAAGCCTTCCAGGTCACTTACGAAATCCCTCCCGCCAAGCTTACTCCTGGAGTCTATCGCAATCTCAGCGGAAATCAGGCTCTAGCGTTGGGCTTCGTGATGGCGGCGCAAAAAGCTGGGCTCACTCTGTTTCAAGGTTCCTATCCCATCACGCCGGCATCGGACATTCTTCACGAACTCTCGGCCTACAAGAATTTTGGCGTGATGACTTTCCAGGCCGAAGACGAAATTGCCGCAATCACATCTGCGATCGGCGCGGCATACGGCGGGGCGCTCGCGATTACCACCACGTCCGGCCCAGGTATGGCCCTTAAAACCGAGGCTCTTGGACTTGCAGTCGCAATCGAGCTTCCGCTCGTCGTCTGCAACATCCAGCGCGGTGGGCCTTCGACCGGTTTGCCGACTAAAACCGAGCAAGCTGACTTGCTGCAAGCGCTATTCGGTCGCAACTCCGAAGCACCGATTCCGGTGATTGCTGCATCGAGTCCCGGTGATTGCTTCTGGGTTGCCATGGAAGCATGCCGCATCGCTATCAAGTACATGGTTCCGGTGATCATTCTCTCCGACGGGTACTTGGCGAATGGCGCTGAGCCTTGGCGGATTCCGCGTGCCAGCGAGATCCCGGAGATTCCGGTGAAGTTCGCAACGGATCCTTCGAGCTTCCTGCCGTACAAGCGCGATCCGCAAACGCTTGCGCGTCCCTGGGCGATTCCCGGCACCGCCGGACTCGAGCACCGCATTGGCGGAATCGAAAAGCAGGATGTAACCGGCAACATCAGCTACGATCCGCTGAACCACGAAAAAATGGTTCGCTTGCGTGCCGCCAAGGTCGAAGGCATTGCGCAAGACATTCCCGAGGTTGTCCCCGCTGGCGATCTCGACGGAGATTTGTTGATTGTTGCTTGGGGCTCGACGTACGGGCCCATTACCGCGGCGCTGCAAACGCAACGCGCGCAAGGCCATCGTATCGGCCATGTTCACCTGCGCCATCTCAATCCGTTCCCGCGCAATTTGGGCGACGTGCTTAAGCGCTACAAGAAGGTTCTGGTTCCGGAGATGAATATGGGTCAGCTTTCCCTTGTACTGCGCGCGAAATATCTTGTGGACGCTCAGAGCTACAGCAAGATTCAGGGTCGCCCATTCAAACAATCGGAAATCGAGGCAAAAATTCAGGAAGTGATCGAAGAGACCCCGAACCCTTAGGATCTGGAGCAAGTAGCTCCAGCTAGTTCTGCAAGACCAGGAGAATCAGGATGAGTACGGCAACGCTGCCACCGATTTACACCAAGAAAGATTTTCAGACCGACCAAGAAGTACGCTGGTGTCCCGGCTGCGGAGACTACGCAATTCTTTCCGCGGTGCAATCGGTGTTTCCTGAGCTTGGCATTCCACGCGAAAAATTCGTGGTCATATCCGGAATCGGCTGTTCCAGCCGCTTTCCGTATTACATGAACACCTTCGGCTTCCATACGATTCACGGCCGTGCGCCAGCAGTTGCCACGGGGTTGAAAGTCATCCGCCCCGACCTTGAAGTGTGGGTGGCTACCGGTGACGGCGACGCGCTCTCTATCGGCGGAAATCACACGATTCACATGCTGCGCCGCAACGTCGGTCTGAAGGTACTACTGTTCAATAACCGGATTTACGGTCTGACCAAGGGCCAGTATTCGCCGACCTCGGAATTGGGGAAGAAGGCCAAGTCAACCCCATTGGGCTCGGTCGATCGCCCTTTCTATCCGTTGTCGCTCGCCATTGGAGCGGAAGCTACCTTTGTCGCACGCTCGGTCGACGTTTTTCAGCAGCACCTGAAAGACGTGCTGCGAAAAGCTGCCGCGCACCAAGGATCCGCTTTCGTTGAGATTCTTCAGAACTGCAACATCTTCAATGATGGCGCCTGGGAAGGCATCACTGAAAAAGATGCCCGGAGCGAACAGGTAGTGCAGCTCGAGCATGGCAAACCACTGATTTTCGGCAAGAATCGTGACAAGGGCATTCGCCTAAATGGTCTCGATCTGGAAATCGTTTCGCTGGGCAACGGCATCGCCGAAAAAGATCTTCTCATTCATGATGCGCACACTCCCAATGCGGCCTACTCCTTTTTGCTGTCGCAGATGGAATTGCGTCCGGGCTTTCCAACGCCGATCGGCGTGCTGCGCTCAGTGAATGCTCCGCGCTACGAAGATCAAATGAACAACCAGGTTCGCGACACGATCGCGCTGCGCGGCGCAGGCGACATCACCAAGCTTCTGCATGACGGCGACACCTGGGAAGTAAAGTAGCAACGGGTCGGCGCCGAATCGAAACATTCCTGGCTGATGCAAGATCTTGTCGCACTCAAACCCCATGACCACGTGGGACCCGCGAGCTTACCTGCAATTTTCTGAGGTGCGCTTTCGAGCGGGCCTCGATCTTCTCGCGCACATTCCGCCGGGTTCGTATCGCACCATTTACGACCTGGGTTGCGGCACGGGCCACCTCACGCAAATCGTCGCAGAACGTTTTCCGGGTGCGCGGGTCACCGGAATTGATTCCTCCCCGGAAATGCTTGCCGAGGCTCGGCGGGGATTTCCGGGCATCACCTTCGCCAAGGCCGATATTTCCTCGTGGCAGCCGGAAGATGTTCCCGACCTGATTATCTCCAATGCCGTTCTGCACTGGGTTCCTTCCCGCGAGACGCTTTTGCAATCATTACTGCGAATGCTTGCGCCTGAAGGCGTGCTTGCGGTCCAGGTACCGCGGCATTTTGAGATGGTTTCGCATTCCGTGCTCACAGAGGTGGTGCAACAAAGTGCGTGGCCGGCTGTACTCGAGCCGCTGTTAGTTGCGCCTTGGGCTTCACCAGAGACGATCTGGAAGTTGCTCGCCCCAGACGCGTCCAAGCTCGACATCTGGGAGACCGTTTATCTACAAGTCCTGGAAGGCCAGGATGCAGTGCTCAACTTCATGCGCGGCTCAACTTTGCGGCCGCTCCTTTCGGCACTCTCGGCGGAAGACGGGACCAAGTTTCTTGCGACCTTGGCCGCGCGCTTAACGACCGCGTATCCTCCCCAAGCTACGGGCCAAACTCTGTTTCCGTTCCGGCGCTTCTTCCTCATCGCTCGGCGTTGACGCTCCTCACTCCCACAGGTACCGATGCGGGATTCTTTGACCCGAAACGCACGTCGTCTTCCGCGTTCGGGCAAGCCTCAACACAATTCAACGGGAGATGGCGTGATCGGCTGGAATGCTCTGGCCGCTCCAGATTCTTTGCGAGGTCCATTGTTTCGCTGGATCGCTCCAAAACGGATCGCTAGGCGGCAGACCGAGCGGCAAGAGAACCGTCGAGCAGAGGTAGAGGCTGCCCGTGGATATATAGCGCTCGCCGATCTCAAGCTGATGACCACAGAAGCCGATGGTAAGCCAACCCTGCGCGTCGAATGTTCCGGGAGCCTCGATCATTCGGCGGATGACGGCCGTCAACGCGGAACGCAACTGCTCGGGCGCAACATCCTCAGGAAGCTGCCGCCGCAACGCCATCTGCGACAACAGCTGAAACGCGCCGAAGCGATACGCAAGCGAGCGGCCGACTGGCGGAAAGGTCCCCTCCGGGCTGATGAGCCGCTCCTGAATGGCTGCGTATCGCTTGGCACGGGCGGTAATTGCCGGCAGGAAGGACTCCCATGCGGGCGACTTTTTGCCCACGGCCTCAAGCACGTCGATCAGCATGGGCTGGATGACGAAGCTGTTGTAATAGTCCCAGTGAAACTGAGCGCCATCGCCGTAAACGCCGTCGCCTTTGTACCATTCTTCATGGTGGCGCACAGCGTAATCGACGCGCACAGGATCCCACTGTACACCCGCGTGACACAGGGCGGCCTCGACCATAGCGCTGAAAAGCAGCCAGTTACTGGGACCCGGCTTGATCACGCGAGTCGCGCGCAACGCCTCCACCAGGTGAGATCGTGTTTTGGCTTCAAGCTTCTGCCATAGCTCGGTGGGCGCCCGCAGCACAGCGTGTGAAAGGAAGGCGGCATCCACCAGAGGTTGCGAACCGCGCGAGAAGTTCATGTAGTCAGGAGATTCGGGATCAGTGCCGGCCTCAATGGCATGGCGCGCCAAATCCGCATACTCGCGGCGAAGCTTCCCTTCTTCACCTTGGCTGCCTCCCGACTCCAGCCAAGGAGCGATGCCCGCCAGGAGGCGACCTAAAGCCTCGAGATAGGTATACTGCCGCCGCTCGTCAGCATTGTTGTGCGCGGTCTCGACAGGCATGCGCAATCGTAATTTGCGCTGACCGAGGGCGCTCAGAACGGGGTGGGCGATTCGCTCGAGCACGCCAATCCAGTACTGCCGGTCGGTGACCGCGCTTTGCTGCGCGGGCCTAGCGGCCAGAGACTGCCAAGAGGATTGTAGGAACGCGGTCAACGCTATTGCTGCTCGCAGGAAACTTCTCCGCGCAGGGTCATGTCTTGATGTGCGAATGACGTTTTGAGAATTCGTCAGCGGGTCTCGATTCAAGGTTGACAAGTCAGTGCTTGGACAAGCGCGGGTCACTCGCCCAAGACAAAATCTAAATCAAAATCCGCACGTTGCCAGAACCGTCGATGGGGCAACCCAAGGCTTCTCACTCATTCCATCTGAGTCGCATGCCTGATGCCACGGCCGGGCAGAACCGGCAAACAGGTCTCATGATGGAGCTGGTCCCGGGCGACATTTCCGCGGCCGCGACGAGTGCATCGAGAGCCGAGGATTGGCTTGCGGCATTGCCCGAATCGAACGGCCCTGACCATACCAGACCGAATTGGTAGTCCGGCCCTTGATCTAGGTCCCAGATACTTTGGGCATTCGCGCGCGTGAACTGGACATAACGCTCATCTGGAAACACGTCGTTGAGAGCCATTAGATTCCTGACGAAAATGCCTTTGAACTGGACGCCATCGGCGCCGCAACTTGGCTCACATCGATCGTGCAAGATACCGCCCGCGTCGGTCAGATTGACTATGGTCGCTTGCGCGATGTCATGAGCTGTCTGCACCAGTGACCAATCCGGATTCTGTTGGTACAACTCAACCAAGCCTGCCAGGATGACACCCTGATTGTAGCTCCAGGTGGTTCTATGATTGTTCTGGCAGTTGCTGTCTAATCCATCGTTGATAAGATGCTGTGCGTTGATCATTCCAGACTGCAAAAACCACTGCCATTCCTGCTGGGCCCAATCGCGATATCGCGCTTGCTCGCCGGGATCGGTGACGCGATTGGCCAGGTGTGCCGCGACAGACAAAAACAGCTCATTGGCAATGGCGTTCTTGTACCCCCTGGCTTTGCTCCACCAAATCCCGCCGCCGCAGACCTGGTCCCAACCAGTGGTCATATCGTCGAAGATTGAGCCCGCCATGTTCAAGTAGTCGAGGTTCTGGGTCCAGTCGTAAGCGCCGATCCATGCCAGGGCCCACCAACCTTCGTCGTCATAGTAGTCATTCAAAAACCCGCCGGATGCGTTCACGCTCAATGTGTTCTCAACCGCGGGCTGGTACACCGTCGAACCGCTTACACTAGAATAGTTCACCAGCATGGTTAGGGCATTCGCGGCATTCCACCAATTCGTGGTTCGCCACAGGCCGGTGCGCCAGTCGTACCAGGTCTGGAGGGTCTGCACGCCCAACTCCACTTTCTGAAGATCGCTCACATTGGAGATCTGGGCACGCCTCGCGTGTCCGGCGGAGGTAGAAGGGATTGCAGTGCTCAGTGAAACGATCGCGCACAATGCGGATATGGCTAAACGGCGAACCAGCGGGGTCGGTGACATGAGTGCTCCGCGACCAATTCTAGTGCATTTTCGCTGACCTAGAGAACTTTGTTTGCGGCTTTGAAATTAAGGGATTCGCAGGCGTTGGACGCGTGGGGCAGTGAGCTAAACGCTAGAGTCCCACGCCGGAGTCAGAGGCGAAAACGGGAGTCGGTTTGGCGTTCCATTCGGCGAAGTAATTCCGCTCACGGAGCTTGCGGTAAATGCGGCCGGCAATTTCAGCGGCCGTGGGTCCCATGACGCGGTGACTGTTGCCGCGCAGCAGAACCACGAGAGAAATGCGCGGATTTACCTGGTCAGCATAGGAAGTGAACCAGCCGATGCGCGAATTATCGTCGGAGCACGTGCCGGTCTTGCCGAGAGGCTGCTCTTCACCGAAGCGATCGTAGCTGGACTTGGCCGTGCCGTAGAGTACGGCGGCAAGCATGCCTTCACGAATTTCCGACAGCAGCGGCTCGATATCGAGCTTACGCTTAATGCGGGGGGCAAATTGCTGTTGCGCCTCGAGGGTGCGCGGATATTGCAGGTAGTAGAGCGTACCTCCGTTCGCCAGGGCCGAGGTCAGCGAGGCCAGTTGGAAAGGCGTGATCTGGATGCCTTCGCCAAAGCTGGACATGCGGGCGATGCCGCCCTTTTTGGGAGGTTCGCTCGGAAATGCACCGGGATGCTCGTCAGGCAAGTCGTATCCGGCAAGCTCGCCCAAGCCCAGCATGCGCGCGTATCGCGAAACTGTGTTGAAGCCCATGCGGCGCCCCAGCTCTTCGAAGAATTCATTGTTGGAGTGCGCCATGGCCTCTGTGAGGCTCATGTACCGGCGGCGGGAAACCTTGATCAGGGTGTCGCGATTGATGACGTTTTCCTCAAGCGCGGCAAGGGCGATGGTGGGCTTGATGGTCGAGCAGGGGATAAATCCCGCAGAGTAAGCCAGCTTCTGATTGACGACGCTAAGGATGCGGCCAGTCTGGGGATCGGTGGCTACGACGGCGCCATTGTAACGGCCGAGAGCCTCAACGGCGGCCTCGCGGACAATAGGATCATCGAAACCAAGCACATCCTCTTTAGTAGAATTGGCAAACGTGGGGACGCCGCGGAAGCGCGCGATCGGTGCGCGGTGAAGGCGGCCGATGGTTACCCGATGCAGGGCGCGAGTCTTTAGCCTGGCATGCGGACGTGCTGCAACTGCCGGAAGCACTAGGCTTAGTGCGATAATTGACGCAAACAACGTTAGTGTCGTGTTATGAGCGAGTTTCATCCGACTGTATGCCCCGTACTTCTGTTGGCCGGAGAAACTGACCCGGGCCGGGTAGAACTTACAGTGACGCTGAAGGAATTATACGGGGATCAGGGTACTGAAGACAATAGTAAATGTGAGCCAGTACCCGGGTAGTGTGCCCTGGTAGTACGCGGACCGTGTGGCCAGGTAGTCGGCGTCCATAGGAACAGGGTCAGGCGCGTGCGCCTTCGTATCTGGGGATGATTACGGGCGGTTGAATGAGAGCCACCGGTATCACGGATGTAGGGGAAGGGCCGGCGGGGCAATAAAGATCAGGCGACTTTTTGCCCATTGGCGAAGTGCGACCAAGGGACAGGAATAGGAACGGTTGGATGAGAATGAGAATGCTTGGCTAGCGTGCTGACTTGCCCTTGCCCGCGCTTGTGGCAGCCATCGCCGCAGGCTTCTCCGCCGCAGACCTTTCTGCGGGCTTTTCAGTAGACGAGGTATGTGGCTGGCCATTTGAATTAGTAGCGTGGGGAACGCCCATCTTCTTGCGCAGGGCCTCTTCGAGCTTGGCACAAGTGTCTTTGTGTTCTTTGAGGAAAATCCGCGCATTCTCGCGGCCTTGACCAATGCGCTCGCTTCCGTAGCTCAGCCAGGTACCGGATTTCTCCAGCACGCCCTGGTCGACTCCCAGGTCAATCAGGTCGCCTTCGCGCGAAACGCCTTCACCATAAAGGATATCGAATTCGGCTTCGCGGAATGGAGCGGCTACTTTATTCTTCACAACTTTTCCGCGGGTGCGCGAGCCAACGACCCGATCGCCGTCTTTGATCGCTTGGATGCGGCGAATATCAAGGCGAATCGAGGAGTAGAACTTGAGGGCGCGGCCTCCGGTGGTGGTTTCCGGGTTGCCGAACATGACGCCGATTTTTTCGCGGATCTGGTTGATGAAAATAAGGCAGGTACGCGATTTCGAAACGTATGCTGTCAGTTTTCGCAGTGCCTGAGACATGAGGCGCGCCTGCAAGCCCATCTGCGGGTCGCCCATGTCTCCTTCGAGCTCGGCGCGAGGCACGAGCGCGGCCACCGAATCCACTACGACGACGTCAACGCTATTGGAACGGATGAGCGCTTCGGCAATTTCAAGGGCCTGCTCGCCATTGTCAGGCTGTGAAACCAGAAGATTATCCACATCCACGCCCAGCTTTCGGGCATAGGCGGGATCGAGCGCGTGCTCGGCGTCAATAAATGCAGCTTGGCCGCCAAGCTTCTGGGCTTCGGCGACAACCTGAAGCGTCAGTGTGGTCTTGCCCCCAGACTCCGGACCGAAAACTTCGATTACTCGCCCCCGCGGAAAACCGCCCACGCCGAGCGCAGCGTCAAGAGACAGACAACCGGTCGGAATCACGCTGACCGGCACGAGAACGTCGCGGCTGCCCAGCCGCATAATCGAGCCTTTGCCGTACTGTTTCTCGATCTGAGCGATAGCCGCATCCAAAACCTTGTGTTTTTCGTCTGTCATGTTGCACCTCGGAGAGAGGGAGTTATCTGCGCTTGGACGGCAGGTTGGCGAGTGTAGCAGATAATTCTCCTAGCACAAATATCAAGCAGGGGCACTCTAGCACAAGGCGAAGAAAAAGCAAACGTTATTTTGAGCCGCCTTGGTTAGGCCGAGGGTCTTTTTCCGTCGAATACTGGCCGCCGCAGAGTGCAACGACTCATTGTGGCGGAGTCAAAATTAATTTTTGAACGCGCCAATTCAATAGCTCAGCGACATAAAGCGTGTTTTCCGACGGGCACGCCATTTCGTGGACCCAGCCGAATTGCCCGGTCTGCTTGCCGGCCTTGCCGAAAACACCCAGAATCTTTCCGTCCAAATCGAGTTTGTAGATGCGCCCTGAAGCCGAGTCAGAGGAATAAATAACTTGATGCGGCCCTGGAGTTGCGCACAAGGCCCAAGGAGCACCGACAGTGGTCCACTGCTTCAAGAAGTTCCCTTCGGCATCGAAAATTTGAATACGCTTGTTCTCACGGTCTCCGACGTAGACCAGGCCCTTGGCATCGCTGACGATTGTGTGCGGGGTGTGGAATTCGCCCGGAGCAGTCCCGCGCTTACCCCAAGCCTTGAGCCAGTTGCCATCCTTATCGTACTTGACCACGCGAGAGTTTCCGTAACCATCACTGACGTAAAGATCGCCATGGGGCCCGAAAGCGATGTCCGTAGGGCGGTCGAACTGCCATTCCGGCAGGGGCGTACGTTTTTCGCCGGAGGCGGGCGCCTCAACGGCTTCTCTCTTTCTGCCAAGCAGCATGACCACGCGTCCTTCAGGATTGAACTTGATGACCATGTTCGCACCTTCATCCACGCACCAGATGTTGTCCTCTCGATCGATGCGCACGGTGTGAGCGAACGTGAAGCCATATAGGTCGTCGCCGATGATGCGTAGAAATGCTCCGTTGGGGTCAAACTCAAGGAGCTGCGTGTGGCCACTACGCGTGTACACGAAAATGTGACCTTTGGAATTCAGCGCCACGCCCGGAACTTCACCCAGATACTGATGAGCGGGAAGCTTGAGAAGATCAGGGACTGACTGATAGAACATTTCGGACGCCGGTGGATTCTGGGCCATCGACAGCCCCGGCAGCAGAAGCAAAAGAAACGTTGCGGTACCCTTCATTGACATCTCCTTGAAACATTTGTCTGTCCTCGCAGAGCGCCCTCAGCTATTGCCAGAGTAGTCGTAAAAGCCGCGGCCGGACTTGCGCCCCAGCCAGCCGGCAGCAACCATTCTCTTTAGCAATGGGCAGGCACTATATTTAGGATCACCGAAGCCCTCCTGCAGAACGTGAAGGATATCGACGCAAATATCGAGTCCTATGAAATCTGCGAGCTCGAGCGGACCCATGGGATGGTTCATGCCGGCTTTCAACACTGCGTCAACAGCTTCGGGGGTGGCCACACCTTCCATAACGCAGTATGCGGCCTCATTGATGAGCGGCATCAGCACGCGGTTGCTGACAAAACCCGGGGCGTCGTTGACGGCCACGGGCTTTTTGCCAAGGTGCTCACAAAGAGCCATCGTGGCGTGAAAGGTTGCGTCGCTGGTTTGCAGCGCGCGAATCACTTCCACCAGAACCATCACCGGGACTGGATTCATGAAGTGCATGCCGAGAAATTGGCTGGGGCGGCTGGTGAGTGCGGCGAGCGTGGTAATGGAAATCGCAGACGTGTTGCTGGCGAGAATTGCTACGGGCGGTAAAGCTCGGTCAGCCTCCTGAAGAACAGCGCGCTTTATTTCCAGTTTTTCTGGAACAGCCTCGATGGCGAAATCGGCGCGAGTCAGCGCGCCCATGTCCGTGGTGGGATGGAGGCGGCCGAGAATCGTGCCCCGATCGGTTTCCGCTACTTTGCCCTTCTTGATTTCGCGATCCAGGTTCTGGGAGATCGTCTCGAGTGCGCGATCAAGAATTCGCTGGTCAACGTCGCGAAGAATAACCGTGTAACCGGATTTGGCGAAAACGTGCGCGATCCCGTTGCCCATTGTGCCCGCGCCGAGCACAGCGACAGTTCTGATGCTATCGGCATTCATGAGTGGCTTCATTCAGTGGCTGACGGATCGACCTGCAAAAGCGTGTCAACGGCATTGTGGCGGACGGGCTTCGGTGAGTTCGCGAACAATTTCGTTGCCGCGACGCGCTTCGGACGGGCGCACCTACACTTTCTTTTCCGAGTCCAGAGATTCGGCACGCAACGCGATTTCGTTTTCGCGCAAAGCATCCCGGACAAAGCCCCGGACAATTCATCATCGCGACCGGACCAGATTTCGAGTGGTATTCGCTCTTGCATTGCGGGCAAAACATGGTGCGTGGAGTGTACTACTCGAAGTTAGAGGCTGGAAGTTAGATGTTGGAACATTCTCAAGGGCGGGGCTTGAGGCGATTAGGCGGGAGGAGCGCCTTCGAGGACTTCGCGAATGATTTCGCGGGCGGCGGCTTCTTCCTGAGGGCGAACAAACAGACGCAACATTCCTGGCGCCCTACCTTCGGCACGGACACCGATGTTATTTTCCGCAAGACAATCCTGCAAAATCTCAGCAAGCGCTGAATCGTCGGATGCCCAGATTTCGAGCGTGGCTTGCTGTGGCTTCCAGTGCGAGTGCGACACACCAGGAACCTGCTTTTGTGGTTGCGCGCGAGGTGCAGATTGCGCGTCAGATTGCCCCGCAATCCCAGATTCATCAGGCTCGGTGAGTGAGCCAAATGGAAGCGATTCGCGGATCGGATCGAGAAGGTGCTGCGCGGCCACCGCATCCGAGGCGAATACGCGAACCTCATATCGGGGGCGTGGAATACCAAGTTCAAAGGCCAGGTGATCCTGGGTAGGCTTAACGTGATGGGGGATTCGCGCGCCGCGTAATGCGGCGATCGCGCGGCTTACCGCGACTGGGTCGCTGCCGCGCCACACGATCTGCAAGTCTTCGGAGCGTAGTTTCTCATCGAACGGCTCGCCGCGGAGCCGCTCGGGAACTAAATCGACTCCGCACTGTGTGCAATGGGTATGGCCCGGGCCGTACTCGGCATCGCAAATGGGGCAAAAGAGAAGTTCAGCGCTGGCGAGCGGCTTGGAATCCGGTGAAGCGGAATCCCTTGCGGCGATCAGCATCGTGCCGCAGCGCGGGCAGTGTGTGAAGGATGCGGATACTTCGTTACCGCAGCCATGGCAGGTTCGGATGTGCCGCGAACTGCCTGGAAGCGAGCCGGTACTGGCGGCGGCAACCCGCAGGGCGCGCTTCAGGTCGGATTGCAGGACGTGGATCTGCGAATCGGGACGCAGTCGATTCCCCAGCGCGGCGCGCGGGTGCTCCTGAACAAATGCAGGGATTCTGTTTTCCCGCAAAGCATCCACCAGGGCCGAAAACTCGGCTTCGTTTTTTCCGACCCAGAGAAGCACGGAAGTGGGCGCATGGGGCGCGTCAGATGTATTCGACGAGGTACCGCGCGTCTTATCGAGCAAGGCTACAAGCGGCGCGTCACAATTGCTGCAACGAGTGACGCCTTCGCGGTATTCGGATTTGCAGAGGGGGCAGAACATGAATGGAACCGTGCTCCAATGAGCCAAGATTTTTGTCGACGGCCTGCATTGCAGACTGGGTCGGCCACTTCGTCGCTATAGGGAGTTAGTGAACCTAAGACCTAACTCATCCGTTCGACGGCCAGGGCCACGGCGTTGCCGCCGCCAAGGCAAAGCGCGGCGATGCCGCGTTTGAGGTTGCGCCGCTGCAATTCATATAGCAGCGTGACGAGAATGCGCGCGCCGGACGCGCCGATCGGGTGCCCAAGCGCGACTGCGCCGCCATTCACATTCACTTTTTCGGGATCGAGGCGGAGCTGGCGGGTCACGGCAATCGCAGCGACAGCAAAGGCCTCGTTCAACTCGATCAGGTCAACATCTTTGTCGCGGTCCCAGCCGGTTTTTTGCAGAAGCTTTTCTACGGCGTCCACCGGCGCCATCATCACCCACTTCGGCTCCACGCCGCTGACAGCTTGTGCAACGATGTGAGCCATCGGCGTCTTCGCAAGTCGTGCGGCGTTGCGTTCACTCGTGATGACAAGCGCGGCGGCTCCGTCATTTGTTCCGGGGGCATTGCCGGCCGTGACGGTGCCATCCTTTTTGAACGCGGGCTTCAGCTTGGCAAGGGCTTCGAGCGAAGAGTCTTCGCGCGGCGATTCGTCATACTTGATGACCAGCGGATCACCCTTTTTTTGCGGGACTTCGACTGGCAAAATCTGTGCTTCGAAGAAACAGGACTGGCGCGCGCGGACCGCTTTCCGGTGACTCTGGACGGCAAACTGATCCTGTTCCTGGCGCGAGATGTGATATTTTTCGGCGACGAGTTCTCCGGTGTTGCCCATATGATAATTTTCGTAGACGTCCCACAGACCGTCCTGAATCATCGAGTCAATAATCTGGGCGTTGCCTAGCCGGTAGCCGCTGCGTGCTTGCGGCAGCAGGTAAGGGCAATTGGACATAGATTCCATTCCGCCAGCGATAACTATTTGCGATTCACCAAGTTGCACGGCTTGTGCCGCGAGGGCGACGGCTTTCAGTCCCGAGCCGCAAACTTTATTGATGGTCATCGCAGCGACGCGAGGCGACAGGCCACCTTTGAGTCCCGCCTGCCGCGCCGGATTCTGCCCCAAGCCAGCCTGAACGACATTGCCCATGATGATTTCGTCCACTTCTTGGACTTCAATGCCCCCCCTACGCACCGCTTCAGTCACAATCTTGGCGCCCAGCTCGGTAGCGGAAAAAGACGAGAGGCCCCCCAGGAATTTACCGATAGGAGTGCGTACAGCACTAAGAATGACTGGAGTTTCCATGGTGGGTGCTCCTTCAATGCAGAAATGTTTCCTTTAGAAGTATAGGCGCGGGTTGTAGCGGGGTCAATTTCTCGGGGGGGTCTTTACGCATTGAGGGCGTTTTGCTACACCCTCCCTGTCGGCGAGCGGCGGCGAGTGTAGGAGCGCCGCAAACACGGGTCAATTCCATGTAGGGGTAGTATCCTAAGGGAAAAATTCGGCTACACCCTACGGCGTTACGCGCGAGCCGATCTGCGAAACGCACGAAGGGCAAGAGACTCGGACGCCCGCGCACCGTCGTGGACGCCACCCAGTAACCTAGCTCGTCGGCGATCTCGCGTATTGGAGCGTCCCTGATCCGCCTACGTGTTTTTGAGGTGCTTCACGAAAAGTGTGGGCCACCAAGATTCGGCCAGCCCGCAATTGCGCTGTTCCTTCGGACAGCCGTGATATGACTTTTTCAAGCTGTCTGATAATACTCGCTTCCAACCCTGTTGCGGAATCTGGGCGGATTTCGTTGTAAGCAATAGTTTGAATGACCAAGGTGGAATGTCGAACAACCGTACCCTTAAAAAAAAAACCGAAGGGATGCAGCGCCCGAAAAACCTGCTAAGGCTGGGCCCCCCCTCCCTTTCTGTCCCGCGATCCACCGAATAACTTCGGTGGAGCCGGTGCTTCCATCAGCTCGCAGCAGTCAGCTGCTTGATATACTCGCAAATGACATTGCGCCCCTGCTCGTTGCAATATTCGTTCGGGTGCTCGGGCGGATATTCTTGGCTTAGATTTGCGCACCTTATTCGAATGTTTTCTAGATATTCATCCTCAAATGACATTCCCAAAGTGAAGCCGTCCCAAGCCAATGGCCTACCCCTGCCATCAAGGAAATCCTGGAGAATTTCAGCTACTTCTTGTTTGGTCAGCCTGTATTTCTTGATCCAAGGTGTCATGCTTGTCCTCACTTCTGAGCATTTCCATCGACGGGACGCACAATTACTGCTTTGCTTGGTCAGCGAGTTTCGCAAGCAAACTAACGAATGCTATGAATTCAAGCGCCTTTTCTGGATCATCTTTAATAATCTTGTGTGCGCGTGGATTGCGAAGACCTATGACAGCTCCGGAAAACAACATCATGAAACCCCTTTGCTCATCCATATCCGATGCGTCAGCTAGGTTGTTAAATTTCAGAATTGGATTTTTGGGGCTGAATACGTGTTCCATTAGGGACGAGCCATCTTTATCCTCCACGCCGCCGTTCAATTTTACGAGTGCATTGAGCGCCTTAACTGCATCCTCGACTGCATTTGCATAATGACCATCGTGAAATAATTTCCCTGCGGCGCGTTGAATAGCCGAATGTAATTCAAGGCCCTCATATGCCTTTAACGTTTTTCCGGTTGTGGTATGTCCAGCGTCACCAAGCTCTTCAAGAAATCCTGTTCTGATTGTCTCAAGGTGAGCTCTTGCTGTGGCGATGCCTTGTCGTAGACCATCGCGAATTTCTTCAAGCGGCGTATCATATAACGCGTTGACTAACGCAGTATCCAATCTCGTGATTGCCCAATGGTATCGCTTGTACTCTACGGTCCCGGCTCCGAAGATTGAGACTAAGAGTCCGTCGAGCTGCTTCTCAAGCGCGTCTATTCTCGGATCGCCTCGGTCGTTAACGGAGTTCACATCAAAATTGTTGAGGTCAACAATTCTGCGATCCAGCTTCGGGATAGCCAACTCCATCTGTTGCAAAGAGAGATTTGCCGATTGAGGTTCGATTTTTCTGGGTGCGCGCGCCATATATTTGTTTTGATCTTACCTCGCGCTAAAAAGAAGTCAAAGGTCGATCACCATGTGATTCGATAGCATGAAACAAGAGGATCTCCTTGTGGCCCGATGTGCCACATTTCCGCTTAGGTCGAAGCGCAAACCGTTATTTTCCGCCCGTGGGTTAGCTCTTGTGGATGGCCACAGAGGAATTGCGTACACGCATTCGGCTAGTTGCACTTGCTATGTCCCTGGATTACAGGTCATCCAATTCCAGGATTCTTCGCCATGATCTTGCGTCGAATGCGAGATATGAATTGTCGCGAGCGGCACGAGGCAGAAGCCACCTCTCGCGCCAGAATGTGACGATTTCGGTAAGAGGCCTCTGATACCAGGACAGTCTTGACGCGCTACCGTTCAGAAACGCAGCAGTGTTGCGAGCGAGGGGAGCGACGTAGACGCCTCTTCGAATTCCATGACGCAGGAGTTCGGATGGAAGATTGAGGCGTTCTAGAGCCCTCCGAACGACTCTCATTCTGTAATTGGGCCCATTTCCAAATTTGTAACGTCGAGCTTCCTTGTCCTTACATGTAGTGAGGTAAGCTCTGATTTTTTCGAAGGTGCCGTTTGCCAGATGGAAATGGCCGTATCCTTCGGTAAATCCCACGGGTTGAAAGACATCGACACTTCCAAAACGAAGCCTGTTCAAGATCGAAGACCTTCCTAACGCACTTGTAGTTGTAACTAGTGCCAAGCGTCCGTCAAAGTTTCTCTTGCGAATGATTGATTTCTTCTTCCCGTATCGCTGCTTGAAGAGTTGTCGGGTGAAGTTACTCGCGGCCAGGAGGCTTACGAATTTCGCGCCCAGCAGGCAGTTGTACGGAGGTACCGCACCAAGTACACAGGCATCCATCACGTGCGCTAGCATATTTTCGCGAGTGCGGACCTCCCAACCCACCCATGCATCCCTCTTCCTCAGATTGAAAACTGGGTCAGTGAGCGCCAGTAACCCAAAAAGTTTTCCATTTGATCTGTCGAAGATCAAAATTCGAAAGCGGCGACCGTACCCTCTTGAGACTGGGACGCTCCACCACAAAGACGCTATGCGAAATAGAGCTGCGTGCACTTCATTGTTCTTAACTAGGACGGGGTAAGGATCGACTCGTTGAGGGTCGATGTCCCTCCCTGAGGCAAAGTAGTGTGAAATTCTTGGGTACCATTTTCGAACGAAATCTTTCTCTTCGTGAAGTCTGTCTTCCCTAAAATGCACGTGAATTGCACGGACTGTCTTCTTGCTCGTGCCGTGCATTCTTAATTGGTGCTGCGGACCCATGGTGAAGCCCTGTTCGCGCAGGAGTTTTAAGAGAGAGAGGCGGAGCTTCTTAGCGTTGGGCATCAGTGAACTGTTTGCAGTAGCTGTTGTAGTGCTGATCCAGTTGTGGGGTCATTTATAGAGCTTGTTTGCAACCATTTTGTCAAACTCCACGACCCTTATAGGGATCACAAACGGGTGTGAAGAAGTTACGAAGTACAGATTGCCGGGTATCGTTTCCCTCTGAATGAAGGCACTGACCACTCCCTCGTAGTTGATATTCGATCTGACGAGCGCCTTAATATCATCAGTATTGCCCATATAGAACGCAAAGAAGTTTTCCGCTTGGCTCCGAATTTCCTCGGAAATTGCGGATGGTCTTTGTGTGATGGCAACCAAGCCGATCCCAAACTTCCTGCCCTCTTTTGCAACTCTTACGAATGGATTGCTGGAGGATCGAACCTGCTCATCTGAGAGTACATTTTGTGCTTCTTCGACAACGATCACGCACGAGATCACTTGCTCTTCATGGGCCTCGGTGAAGTTCTTCTTGTTATCTTCGAAGAGCTTTCTAACAATCATGGTCGAGATTATCGATGCGTCGACGCTGTCACGGAGCGAAAGGTCCATGATGACGGTCTTCCCTTCCTGTAATGCTTGAAATGTGTCTTCTATCAGCGTTGAAGTTGAAGAGTGTACTCCCCCTTCGTCGATGAAATGACGGATCCTTTTTCTTATTGCCATAATCGTCCCGCGAGCGCTCTTATCTTGCTTCTTGTCGTCGCCTTCGGCCTTAGCACCAAAGAAATCGGGGAAATCCATGTAGAGTTTCTGGGGTGATTCACAATATGAATCAATCTTCTTGATGAATCCTTCGACTTGTTTGTCGTCCAGGTACAAAAGGAATGATTTCATTACCTCGGAAAAGCCGGCGGAGAATGCAAGAATATCTCCCACCGTCATGTGTTTATGGGTGTTGATCTGGACCTTGCCTCTATACGTGAACTTTGCGCCCGCCGGTATCTTCCTATCAGAGTAAACAACCAAGTTCTTCCTTACCTGCTCATCATCGATATCACCAAGCCCGATAGTCTGTGAGGCGGTCTTCGAGTAGTATTCTCCATTCTGGGGATTCCGGACGATGGTGATCACCGATTCCGGGCGATCGTGATCGCGATTCCGGGGTGATCGTGATCAGGATTCCGGCGGAAGGTGATCACCGATT
>Ga0209117_1000156_pt1 | contig 42505 bp, 40 predicted proteins | sample BlaSpr_A8_OM2_M2_FD_187978 | JGI IMG/M metagenome (GOLD analysis project Ga0209117, IMG submission 187978) | Forest soil microbial communities from Thunder Bay, Ontario, Canada - Black Spruce, Ontario site 2_A8_OM2_M2 (SPAdes) (version 2) | ecosystem: Environmental > Terrestrial > Soil > Boreal... | reverse complement strand
GGGATTGAATGCGATTCTCAGGCTCCCGCCTCTGCCAGTTAGGATCTGGGCGTCGACGACATCCTTGCTCGGCGCAACTTCAATTCCCAGTAGAGTGGCGAGCGCAAATGGGTCGTACGGCGGTCCGGACCAACCTGCTTCAAATGCGTTGAAAACAAGCGCACGCACTTTGGCGGTAAGGGCTTCTAGAGGGTCTGAGTCGCCGGCCAACGCCAGCACAGAAGAGTTTGTCCAATGTTGGCCGTGCTGGTCTTTGTCAGTCATGTTGACTCGAGCATCTGCGTAGTTGCATTCGAGGTAAGTCCATGAAAAGGTATCAAAGGAATATAGGTAGTAGCAACGTCATTGTCTGACTGTCGTGCGCAGCCGTAAATGGAGGCTCCGTGATTGATCCCATCGCGATTCAAAACCAACTCTATGATGCGAGTTCCGGTCTTGCTGACAGAATAGGCCGCGACATTGGATCATACAGCACGGCACTGCTATCGGTTACGGGAGCGGGAGAAAAAGAAGAGCTGCGCCTCTGCGGCTCAGCGTCGTTAGTTTCCATAGAAAATGAAGTTTTCATTCTTACCGCCACGCACGTATGGAACACGATGAAAGCCTCGGCTGGAGTCGGCCTAACATTGGATGAGGAGGATGTAGACCATAAATTTTTTATTCCAGTCGGAGCGATCACTACGTACGGTCCGGAACTGGTTTCGGAACGCGATCCGTGGGGTCCAGACATGCAGCTTCTCAAAATTCCTTCTGATTACGCCACCCGTTTGAAAGGGAAAAAGCAGTTTTATCCCCTTACGTCGGAAATACCGGAGCCTCCAAACGTAAGTTCGCTGGAGGTCTGGATTCTTATGGGTTCTCCAGCGGAGCAGAGCAAGGTTTTGCCAAAGCACGTTAGCCTCACGATGAATGGAATTTTCGCAACGATTCGCAGCGAATATGACTTCAGCGGATTGGACTACTTCGATTTGGATATGAGAATCAGTTTCCCCGGCATACCGAAATGGTTTTACGGCGTAAGCGGCGGAGGTTTGTGGAGTGTTCTTCTCTACGGCTCGCCCGACGGGAAAATCCGCTGGATACCCACGTTGGTTGGCATGGCGTGTTGGCAACTTCCTCTTCAAGCGGATATTCGTCCCGTGCGGTGCCTCGGCTCGAAGAGCATTCGCAGACTCATCTCGGAAGTTGGGCAAACCTGAAAATTCTGGCGTTCGCAACCTGTGTGTTAGCCCTGTGACGCCAACCCTCAAGAGCTTTTATGTTCTGCCCACCTCAATCGTCGACGCTAAGTGATTGAAGAAGCCGTCGTTGGCTAGGGTGCGGGTGGAGGAAGCGGACATTCAAGCGGACATTTATGCGGACATTAAGTCTCTTGAAATCACCATAAATCTATGTTATATATGCTGTTGTTATGAAAAATGAATCGGACATTAAGGCGGACATTCTAGCGGCAGAAGACCGGGGCGAAACCACGGGGCTCATGGAGCCCTTGCTTATCGGAGAAACCTCCCGTCACCGGGCCGCTCTCACGGACCTGGCGGTTGAGCTGGCGCAAAAAACGGCAGGCTTCCGGCGAAGCCTGCCGGAAAGCCTACTGACTTCACTCGCCGGGCTGGTGCGGGCGATGAACTGTTACTACAGCAACCTTATCGAAGGGCACGACACTCACCCCGTCGATATCGAACGGGCCCTGAAGAACGATTATAGCAAAGACTCGCGGAAGCGCGATCTGCAGCTCGAAGCAAGAGCGCACATCACCGTCCAGGAATGGATCGACGGCGGCGGCCTGAAAGGCCGCGCGCTCACAGGCGACGGCATTCGCGAAATTCACCGGCGCTTCTGCGAGCTTCTGCCCGAGGATCTCCTCTGGGTGGAAGATCCCGAGACGAAAGAGCGCGCCAAAGTCGTTCCGGGAGAGCTACGCCGCAAAGACGTGATGGTTGGGAGCCATGTTGCCGTCAGCCCCGGCGCCATCCCGCGCTTTCTGGCACGTTTCGAGGAAGTGTACAGCCACCTGAGTCGGACCGACGCCATCCTGGGGGCGGCTGCGGCGCATCATCGACTCGTTTGGATTCACCCGTTTCTCGATGGCAACGGCCGGGTTGCACGGCTCATGTCCCACGCGATGCTGCTGGAGACGCTGGATACGGGCGCCGTGTGGTCGGTCGCGCGCGGACTGGCCCGCAATGTCGATGCCTACAAAAGCCATCTTGCTGACTGCGACAGTCCGCGACGCAATGATCTGGACGGGCGCGGCGCGCTGAGCGAGGAGGCGCTGTCACGCTTCGCGAATTTCTTTCTCTCCATGTGCATTGATCAGGTGACTTTCATGGAGGGGCTTATGCAGCCCGAAAAGCTGCGCACGCGCATCCTTTCGTGGGCAGAGGAAGAAATCAAGCTGGGCGTGCTGCCCGCGAAATCGGGAAACATTCTCGAAGCCATTCTCTACCGTGGAGAATTGCCGCGCGCGGACGCCGCGGCTGCGGTGGGCGCAACAGACCGCCACGCGCGGCGCATTGTCTCCGCGCTGACCGAGCGCGGCGTTCTGACCGCCGACGGCGCGCGCGCGCCGCTTCGCCTGGTATTCCCGGCGACGCTCGCGTCGCGCTGGATGCCGGGCCTATTTCCCGAGCGCGTCTTTCCTGCGGCGCGCCGAGGGAGAGAACTTACGTTTCCGGATCCGGACGCGAGATATATTTTTAATCGCGAAGTCGTCATATTCTGGGGAAAAGACGGAGACACGCGCATCCGCTGCGAGATCAGCGAGGAGGCTCTTGACGACCACTTCGGGGGTGATAGGAAGGACGAGTTGAAGGCCTTTCTCGCCCACCAAAGCGAGATAGAAGAGATTGCACGCAGAAAATATCTGGCGGATCAGCTAGAACGCGACGGGTCTGTCTTAATTCACACGAACGAACTCTAGGGCCGAATTCATTCTGGCTGGAATTGGGAGTCTCCATGGATTGGATGTGGACATGGGGCGGTGAATGTTTCGGATATCGAAACGGGGACAGCTTGTTCACGTATTTTGGCCGGGAAGTCGGAAGGTTCCACGATGATGAGATTTACGGAAGCGGCGGCCGCTACCTGGGCGAGGTAAAAAGCCGCAACCGGCTTATCACGCACCGTTCCAAGAGCAGTTGGGTGAAGTCGAGCTTTGCTCCAAGAACGGGAGGCTCATACGCGCGATATGCGAACTATGCCGGCTACGCGATGTACGCCGGGTATGAGGATTTTCCGGCACCAGACAGTTTTCGATGAGGTTCTGACCTTGTCTAGTCCTTGTGCGGCTGGCGCGCGTCGAGGATTGTCTTGTAGTCGGCCTTGAGTTCGTCGAGCGTCGGGCGGATGCCCTGTGTTTCTATGGGCTGGGAGTGGGACGCTATGTAGCGGCAGGCCTTCTCGAACACAGGCACAATCGCGGCCATTCCGTCCTGGAGCTTTCCAACATTTATCTTGTCGAGTTTCGTCAGCATGACGTTGGGGGCGTATCTCTGGACCACGCCCTTGAACATTTCGTGCTCAACAACGATTTCGCATAAGGCGCGGAGTTCTTCGTAGCCCTTTTCGACCAGGGCAGCCCTGATCTCTCCATCCTGTTTCTCAGCCCCGTCGATCATTTTGCTAACGCGAGCGCTGACCTGGGCGATGGTATCGACGCGCGGATGTGATGCCGCCGTCACCACACCTGCATCGCTTCCTTCCAGCCTGATGTCGTAGTATTTCCAGTTCTTTTTATCGGCCTTGCTCAGCAACTCGGCGGCGAACCAGATATTGTGGGTAAAGATTATGATCTGGTGGTCCGCGGCCAGCGCGACGATGCGGTCGCAGACTTCGTGGATACGGCGGTAGTCCATGCTCGTTATCGGGTCATCGAAAACAACAGGCGAGGACACCGGCACAGAAGTCACCTCTGCAAGAAAATCAGCCAGGGCGAGCGCCTTCTGTTCTCCTTCCGACAAGACCTGGCTGGGCTTGTAGGAAGCGAGCAGCTTTCGCCGGGTCACCTGCCCCTGGCGGGCGGGAAAATTTAATGTCACGTTCGGTGCGCGCAGGCGCCCGCACTCGGTTTCGAAGCGCTTGCCGAAATCCTTGTTGAGCAGTTCTTCGCTTGCGTCCTTTGCCGCCTCAGTGAGCGTCCGCAGGACGCCCGTCAAATTGTTCTTGACGATGCTGGCTCTGGCGACCCACTTCGCGTCTGACACGCGCTTTTCGATTTGCGGCAGAAGGGCATTTGCCATTTTCTTCGCTTGCAATTCGATCAGTTCCGCCTGCTTCGCCTTGAGCGCCGTCTGCCGCTGTTCTACGGATGCCTGGAGCCCCGCGATATGCTGGGTCAGTCTTGATTCCTCGCTCGATAGCACTTGCTCCGCCGCCGCGAGGGTAGGGGTTTTGTCCTGCCAGTCGAATGGAGCGTGAGACGCAACGGCTTCGTGGAGATGTTTTATTTGCTCCACGACAGACGAGATCGGGTTCAGAACTTCTTCCCCGCCACTCACCTCCCCAGTGAGCTGCTGCTGGAGGAGGTCCGGTTTGAGATCGAGAAGGGACGCGGCGTATTCGCGAAGCTGGCGTTCGGCGTTATCGAGGGCGGTTCTGATCTGGTTGTTGGTGAAATCGCGGTATTTTTTGACCAACTGCACAGCGGCTGCGTTCAGCGGCTGCCGGCAATAGGCGCAGGGATCGCCAGTGGCCGGATATTCCGCTGCCGTGTTCTTCTTAATGTATTCCTCGCCGGCCTGTATGAACTGGCGCCATTCCCGGCCCAGAACGCCCGGAATACCCGACATTTCGAAGGCCTTGCTGCCGGCCTCGTCATTCCGCATGGCGGCATCGTCCCGCGTCTTGACGTGAGCTGCGAAAGTCGGAATATCAAATTTCGTTGCTGTTTCAACCGATGATTTGATCGCCTTCACCACGGACAAGCGGTCGCGCGAACGCTTCAGTTCATTCTGGATGTTCGATGACTTGAGGGCGTCGATTTCGACGGTAAGAGATTCACTCGTGGCATCGATATTCTCGGGCAGGGCGGCGTATTTCCTGATCTCGTCGAGGTCTGTTGCGGCTCCCAATGTTTCGATGATCGGATATATCGAACAAGACCGGACGAACGAGGCCAGGATGACATTCGCTCCCGGAGTCCTTGCGGTTACCGTCGTCTCAAGGGCCATCCGAACACGCTCAACGGCTCCCTGAACCAACGGAAAAAGCGTCAGCTCGCCCGGAGTGTAAACATATGCAAGATCATCCTCTACGTGGAGCCGGGCTCCCCGCGCGTCGAATATTCCAACGCGATTGAGAGGCGCGATGCCGAAATCGTTGTTCCACTGAACCGTGCCAGGTTTGGTTCCTACCGTGACGGTGAAGGTTCCGCTCGGCGAGGGCCGCTTGTCCCCACGCACGTTGTGGAGGATGTCTTCGGCAGTTCTCACGCCAGCGGCGCGTTTCAATACGCGCACGAAACCGGATTTTCCTGAGCCGTTTTCTCCGAAGATCACCGTCACACCGGGAGCGAAGTCGATCTGCGTGCCGCTCTTGAGCGCATTGATCCCGTCGCCCACTTTGAGGGAATCCAGCCGCACGGCCTCGAGGGGGTTCCCGGCGAGTTGCTTTTCTTCTATTTTTGCAACGGCCACGAAAGCTTCTTCCGAGAGCTTTTTTTCCGACAGCAGGAGTTTCAGGTAGCGGTCGATGTCGAGGCCGGCGGGCTGAACTCTTGATTTGAGAACATCACCCGCGATCGTCCGGCACCATCCGTCTTGTTCATTTGCCCACTTGGGCAGGAGCGCGCGGGAGGCCGGAGCAGTTCCTTCTGGCTTGACGTTTTGCATGGCGCCACGTTACCAGATCAGTTCATCGTTGTCAGGCGCGGCCGCCTGAGACGGCTGGTCCGCAGCGTGGAGTGACTGCGTCATTCAGATTCTCACGGAAAACCCTCATGCAATTCGGCGGACCGAAACTTCAGCGAGATATCACCCGACGTGCAGCGGCTCGTCCAATAGGGGCCTTCGAGGGCAGCCTGAGGTGTGGTAACCACGCGTAGGCTGGCGGCGCCGTCGTGCATCGTGCTGCGGTCGCGCAGCGTGGCTTTCGGTCGGTTGGTGTAGTTGTAATTCAGGCGGACCACTCCGGTCGATTCATCCATCTGTGCGGCCGTGCTATAGCTCTCAGATTCTCTCGTGTACATGACACAGCTGATCGAATTGAATGATTGCGTTATCACGAGGACTACCCGTATCGGAGGCGGCACAGCGCCAGTCTTGGGGTCCTTCCAGCCGGTTTTGAGTTCTCCTTGCCATGTTCCCTGCAAATCCGGGAACGGCACCAGCCAACCTTTGAAAATGCGCCAGCGCCAGAGCCACTTCGTAAATAGGAAGGAAAGAATCACGTAAACAGTGACGACATCGGGAAGTTTCCGCAGTGCTTCCCAATTGATTGCTAGGCCTGTGCCCGTGAGATACAGGATGGCGGTCCAGATGAGCACGATGCTCACGATGTGAACCCAGAGCAGGATTTCGTGCTTTATGTTTCGCATGAGCTATTCAAACCCGACATAGTCCACGCGACCGACGTGAAGGCGTGAGCCTCCGTAAGTGTCCATGGCCGCGATGAGCGAAACAGGTACTTGCACTCGTTCAATTCTCCCCACTCCTTGCATTGCTCGAATTCACGGGTGTTGTTAAAGAGGTGCGCCAGCACCCAACAGACATCCGCAGTGTAGGTATCGTGCCCGAATCCTTCGTTCGGTACGTTCCAGACGAGGCACTCAATCAGAAACGACGGGGCCGGACTGGCGGCGGCAATATCATCGTCCTCCATCTTGTACTTCAGCCTTTTGAGAATGCGCACGAGGTCCTTGAACCGCCCGCCTGTCTCGGTGTTTTTCTGGACGCCGTTCGCGTAATTCTGGCCAGGATAATTCTTTATCCTAGTGCCCTGATCGGGATCGAAGGCTGTTCCTTCGCGATATGTTGAGTCCTTCCAGTAGTAACGATATTCGAAGCAAGGAACCGCGTCGGCATCCACCCTATATGTGTTTTCGTGAATGTCGAAAGCTTTCTTGCCGCGGGTGACTCCGTTCTTGCCAAAATAATCGGTCAGGGCCGTTCCCACGTCATTCTTGTATTGTGAGTAGGCGTATGTGGCCGGCGTTGAAATGTCGAACTTAGCCGCCTGAATTCCTTCGGGCAGGTCAAAGAAGAAAGTTTCGTCGCAAAACACGCAGATATCGACGTCGCTTTCCGTTTTCAACTGGTTTCCAAGTGCCCGCGAAGGGGTCACCTTACAAACTGGGAACAAATCGAGAACAAATTGGGAACAAACTACCGAAGAACACCAGTGAAATAGGTCGATCAACATATACGTAAGTCGTTGAGAGGCAAAGACGGGCTAGTATTTTATCCGGCTCATAACCCGAAGGTCGTCAGTTCAAATCTGACCCCCGCAACCATTCTTCTAGTTTAGATACCACGGCTTAGGATGCTCCAATCCTGAGTCGTTTTTTTTCGTCCACATTGTGACGGAGAATTAGTTGCTGTACTGATCGAGGATATCGTTTTTGAGTTGAAAAGTTCGCCAAGTGACATTTTTTAGCTGAGTCTAATAAAACGTACCCCCCTCCCCCTTTTTCATAAGTGCGGAATATAAAGGACTTGAAGTTGATTGGAATGAATACTTACGAAGTGCGGATTCTAAAGGGGTTGTAGGCGGCAGTGAGGCGCTGGCGGTACGTACGATTGGATGATAGTGATTGTAGCAAAAAGAGTAGTTTGTCAAGTGGTAATATTAAGATGTCCAAGCGGTAAAAAGGGTCACCACGTGTTGTAGGGTGTGCCTTCCGTGGAGACTTGCTCGGAGTTCGAATGCACGTCATCGAGACCGGTGCCGGTTTGATCGGGACTCAGGACGGTATCTCCCTGGTGAGGAACCCAGTCGGCTGCCCCGGTGATGGGGTCCACGGGGAGGGTACGCAAATAATGAGCATCGACCAGGTCTTGCAGGGATTGCGGCGCGGTTTGTTTGTCGAGGGTGTAATTGTCGATGGCCACGCGCATAACTTGAAGGTCATGCTTCAGGCGCGACTCACGAGCGATCTTGATGGTACGCTGGTAGTTGCCCACCGCCACGCCAATCAAAATCAACATGATGGTCATCACGATCATCAGCTCAAGAACGGTAAAGCCGCCGAGGCTACGGCCAGGTGACGGGCTGCCGGCTCGCTGCTGAAATTGGCGCAATTTAAATTGCAGTCTGTTCATGAGCATTAGTGTCGATTACCAATCCGCGTACTGAGTGTTGTCGGACGCGGTGGCCGTCGACTTTGAGTATACGTCGAAGACGTTGCCGCCACCCCAACTGCGTGAATCTGGATCGTCCTGCACGGCGCGCAATCCCCAATCGGCGCGGCCGGTCATTGGATCGGCGGGAATTTTGCGAAGGAATCTGACTTTTCTATCGCCAGCACCGATTTTCACGCCATCGACAAGAGTTTTTAGGTCGGGCGGATAGCCTTCGCTGCCCACCTCGACGCGTATGAGATTCTTGTCGGCTTTATCCTTGTAATTGTCGATGGCGGTTCGCATTTCGCGCAGGTCCAGGCGAAGCTCTCTTTCTTTTTGCCGAATAATGCTGAACCGCGCGATAGGAATGGCGGCTGAAGACAGAATCGCTAAAATGAATGCGGCCATGATCAACTCGAGAAGGGTCATGCCTGCTTGAGCAGAAAGCTGACGAGCTGGATAACGAGCTGTTTTGGGGCGGCGCATCTCGACTCTAGTATACGACTACGGTTGCACTTGCAGCGTTGCCTCGCCAGTCATGAGCGGAATGGCCTTCTGCTGCGAATCTTTGGCGTTGACCTGCACGATGGTTAAGTTTGAATTTCCTGGCGCTATTCCTTTAATTACGAGACCAAGCAACGTACCGGTGCCATTAACGCCCGGCGTATTGGGCTGCCGCGTGGCGGAAATGATGGCTTGCCCATGTTCTTTATCCACGCGCTGAACGATGGCGATCTCTTGGGTTCCGCCGGACAAAAATCCGCCGTGTTGCACTTCTTCGATGCTGACTACCGCGGGATTGTATTGCACCAGCAACGGGATGGAGAACAAGTCAGTGACGTTGTCCACGACGATTCCAACAACCGCGGTCTGACCGGGCTTTAAATTGAGGGTTTGCGGCTCGAAATGCAAACGTGGAGCAGTGGGGGCACCCGGAACTTGCGGCGCAGTACCGGCGGGAGGCGTTTGCGGCATTTTAGGATTTTGTGTTGCGGACGGCGGGGTTGCACCCGGCGTTCGCACGTCCACGTCGCGCCTGACCTGGATATTCGTTTCCGAGCCGGAATAAAGCGGCCGCAAATTTGCCTTGGTCCAATCCGGCATGCGCACGATGCGCGGCGTAAGAACGATCAACACTTCGTTTTCCTGATGGTCAGTGTTGTCTTCGGAAAAGAAGTAGCGCATAAAGGGAATCTTGGCCAAGCCCGGCCACCCGTTTATTGATTTGGTGTCGGTGCGCTCGATCAAACCCCCCAGAATATTCACTTCTCCCTCTTTGAGGCGAATGTCGTGCTCGATTTTTCGCTGGCTGATAATAGGCTGATCAATTCCGCCAATCAGGGAGTGTCCGGTAACGGAAGAAACTTCGATCATCACCTTCATGCTGATTTCGCGATTCGGGTGCACGCGTGGAGTTATGTCTACGTTCACGCCCACGTCCTGATAAGTGAACTGGGTGTTCACCAGGGGGTTGATGCTGGAAGTTCCCACGCCAACGCCGGCCTGAAAACTTCCGGTGGCAATGGGCACGCGGTCGCCTACGCGAAGCTTGGCGGGTTGACCGTCGATGGCGCGTATCTCGGGATTCTGAATAATTTTTGTGTAAGTATCGGTGAGAACCGCGCTCGCCGCGGCGCCCGGCAAGGTGATGTTGTAATCCTTGGTACTCAGATGTCTTAGACGGTTCAACGGCAAGGTGGCTGGTGGCGTTGTGCCCGAGCCCGCTGTTGTGGTCGCTGCGGAAGGGGCAAAGGTCAGAGAAGCACGTTGCCCGGGTAAAATGCCCAAATCGCGAAGGCGGTCAGTGCGCGCCTGCAAAACTTCCACCTGAATGATTACCTCGGGCTTGGCTTTGTCGATATCGCGAATAACCTTTTCCGCCAATAGCAATTTGTCCGGCGTGTCGCGAACCACGATGGCATTTTGTCCGTTGACCTGCTGGATGCGCTTTAAATCAAGCAACTGGCGAAGGCCGGTCACGATTTCAGTGAGATCTTGCGGTTGCACGGTGTTGCTTAAATAAAAAGTTCGAACGACCTGCTCTTCATTTTCGCGGCGTTTTTGCGCCTGATCGGGGTACACGAAAATAATATTTTCCGTAACCGGCTTCCAGACCGCCTTGCTCTCTAGTGCCACGATGTCCAGCGCTTGCTGCAAAGTCAAATTGCTGAGATTCGCAGAGACGCGGCGCGCCGGAAATTCAGGATCATAAATCACCGTCAATCCCGCGAGCTTGGCGATGGTGTCGAAGACGATTTTGGCGTCATTGGTCATATTTAAATTGATCGGAGCTTGCGACAGGGGTTTGAGTTCCGGCGGCATGGACGCGAGAGCGGGCTGGTTGGGATCGACTTCAGGCTCAGCGGCGGCATCGGCGGCGCGACTTTTTTCGGCGATAAGTTCCAGTAGTCTGCGCAGTTCCTGGTCAACGATGGGGCTGGAAGGATCGATCACCTGAGCGCGCTGGATTTCCGATACAGCGCCCTGCAAGTCACCGGCTTCCCGCAGTTTCTGCGCCTTTTTGACGTGAGCCTGGCCTGCCTCAAAGCGCGCCTGATTCAATTTAATCTTGTAATTGGCGTTGTAAGGCTCGGATTTCAGGGCTTTGAGATAATATTCGAAGGCGGCGTCGAAATCCTGGACGCTCTCCGCTTTTTTGCCCAGGTTGTAGTCGGTATGAGCTTTTGGGCAACCCGCAGCGAGTATAGTGATGCCCACGCACAGAACTAGACTCCTCAAACGGTTCATGAACTCTCCGAAACCCTCGACAAACGGCTGGCAGCGTAGGACTTGCTAACGCAGTCTAACATTGGACGTTAGAACACCTCAAGCAAAGGAAGGTTGGCTGTCTAATATTGGGCAATGCCCGTACGAATGAGATTTCATACCGCGCTCAGGTATGATGGTATGCCGTGACCAAGCAGCCGCCGCCAAAAGCAGGGAAGTCCAAGGACTCCAAGGAGAAAGACGCCAAGGAGGAAATCGTCGCACAAAATCGCGCGGCTTCTTACAACTATCATATTCTTGAAAAGATTGAGGCCGGGTTGGTGCTGCACGGCACGGAAGTGAAGGCTCTGCGCGAAGGGAAAGCGAATATCCGGGACGCGTATGTGGATTTTAGAGGTTCCGGAGCATTCCTGGTGAATGCGCACATCGCGCAATATCTTGCCGGGGGCCCCTGGAATCATGAGCCGCTCGGTACGCGCAAGCTATTGCTGCACAAGCGGGAAATTCGCAAATTTTCGGGGCGCACCGAAGCCAAGGGCCTGACGGTAATCCCATTAAAGATTTATTTTCGCAAGGGCATCGCCAAAGTGGAAATCGCACTGGCACAGGGCAAAAAGTCGTGGGACCGCCGCCAGGACGAGCGCACCAAGGAAGCCCGCAAAGATGTGAACGAGGCAATGTATCGCAATCGGAGGCGATAGCAGAAATATGCAAATCACGTTGGAAACAAAACCGTTCGAGACCATCGAGACGGAAGCTTTGGTTACTTACGCATTCGAAGAGCCGGGTGTGCAGGGCCGCATCGCGGAGCTGGACAAGTTCGCGAAAGGGCTGCTCGGCAAACTTTCGCAAAGTGGGGAGCTTACCGGCAAAACGTTGGAAATGACGCTGGTGCACGCGCCCGCTGGTATGTCCGCCGCGAGATTGCTGATTGTTGGCGGCGGGAAGCGAGAACAATTTAATAGCGCGGTGCTGAGAAAAGTAGCGGGAGCTGCGCTGCGTTACTTGAAATCGCGATCCGTGAAAAACGCTGTTTTCCTGGTGCGGGAAGACAGCGCGCCGGAGGAGAGCGCCCAAGCCATAGCAGAAGGCGTAATTACGGCGGCGTTCGAAACCGACAAATATAAAACTGATAGAAAGAACGACAAGAGCTTGGAAAATATTTCGATTGCGGGATTTTCCGAGGAGGACAAATCTTCGGCTGAAAAAGGATTGAATTGTGGTCGCGCCATTGCGGACTCGCAAAATTTTGCGCGAGACCTGGTGAATGAGCCGTCGAACAAACTTACGCCGCAGATTTTGGCTGAAAAAGCCGTGGCCATGGCCAAAGAAGCGGGATTGGCCATCGAGGTACTCGACGAAAAAAGGATTGCCGAATTAAAAATGGGCGCGTTGCTCAGCGTGGCGCAGGGAAGCGTGGAGCCACCGCGGATGCTGGTGCTGACGTACACACCGGAAATGGTAAAGCCGGGCGCGCCAGTTATCGGGCTAGTCGGCAAAGCCGTTACATTTGATACTGGCGGAATTTCCATCAAGCCGGCCGACGGAATGGAAAAGATGAAGTACGACATGGCCGGTGGGGCCACGATGCTTGGTGTGATGCGAGCACTTGCGGCGCTGAAACCCGGCGTAAAAGTGATTTGTATCGTGCCCGCCACGGAAAATATGCCCGGAGGCAAAGCGCAAAAGCCCGGGGATATTCAGACGGCGATGTCCGGCAAAACGATTGAGGTGCTTAATACGGATGCGGAAGGCCGGCTGATTCTGGCGGACGGCATTCATTACGCGAAACAGCTTGGCGCTACGCATTTGATCGATGCAGCGACGCTTACTGGCGCAATCGTTGTGGCGCTGGCGAACGTTAACGTCGGCGTTTTTGGCACCGATCAAGCTTTTACCGACAAATTATTGGCAAGCGCCAAAGCCGCCGGTGAAAAAATGTGGCAGATGCCCATGGACGACGAATATCGCGAGTTTATTAAGGGAAGTTTTGCGGACATTCAAAATATCGGCAGCGGTAAAGGCGGCGGGGCGATCACTGGAGCGATGTTCATTCGAGAATTTGCGGGCGACACTCCGTGGATTCATCTGGATATTGCGGGGACCGCGTGGAACGATGACGCGAAGCCGTGGCTGGCAAAGGGACCGACCGGCGTGGGCCTGCGCACCCTCGTTCACCTTGTGACGTCGTACTGAGTGCGGGAACGAGATTGCCCAGAGAGTTTTGTCGTGACTTCTTCTACGGAAAATAATTTGCCGCTTGCTGGACGCGTCGCGCTGGTCACTGGAGGCGCGAAGCGATTAGGACGAGCTATCGCGCTTCGACTTGGGCGAGAGGGCGCCGACCTGGTAGTTCACTACGGCCAGTCCGAATCAGAAGCACACGCGACAGTTGCGGAACTGGAAAGTTTCGGTCGTCGCGCGGTAGCCATTCAGGCTGACCTCACCAATTTATCCGCCATCAGAGAACTTTTCGCCAAGGCGGCAAACCAGTTTGGGCGTCTGGACATTCTGGTGAATAGCGCGGCGAACTTTATTCAGACCGATTTTGCTGCCACGACAGAAGAAGTCTGGGATGCATCCCTGGATACCAATTTGAAGGGGCCGTTTTTTTGCTCGCAGGCTGCGGCTCCCTTGTTGAAGGAATCAAGGGGGGTCATCATCAATATGTCGGACATGGGAGGCATCCTGGCCTGGGCCGATTTCCTGCCGCACTCCATAGCCAAGGCCGGCGTTATCCATTTAACGAAAGGCCTCGCTAAAGCGTTGGCGCCGGATGTGCGCGTAAACGCCATCGCGCCCGGAACCATCACCATGTCTGGCGACCCGAAAAATTGGGAAATAGATTTTGCGCGCCGAGCGCCGCTTGGCCGTACCGGCACGCCCGCGGAGATTGCCGACGCTGTTTTGTTTCTGATTCGCTCGGAGTTCATGACCGGACAGGTTTTGATCATTGATGGCGGTCGCGTTCTCTGACGGCTTTCAAAGGACAGGCAGCTACAGGCTTTTGTTTGATGGGTGCAGAGTTTGGCGCGGCGGTGTATTCTATTCTTCTTATCGCGAACATAAGTTTTTTGCGCCGGGCGATTATCGCGAAGCAATCCCAAAAGGGGACCTACCGAAGTTATGAACAACGATACATACGTAAAAACGCAAGGCATGGAAGATGCCGGACTACACGAATGGCTGGAGTCTCTTGATTCCGTCTTGGAATCGAATGGCGCTGAAGTGGCCACGGAAATTCTGGAGCGCCTTCGCGCGCACGCCACCGTCGCCGGGATTGACTTGCCGTTCTCCGCGAACACTCCTTACGCAAATACCATTCCGGTTCGGCTGGAGCCACTGTTCCCCGGCGATCAGGAACTCGAACGGCGAATCAAGAGTCTGATTCGATGGAACGCGCTCGCCATGGTGGTTCGTGCAAATCGCGTCGAGCACAATATCGGCGGGCACATTTCCACTTATGCGTCGGCGGCCACATTGTACGAAGTGGGTTTCAATCATTTCTTTCGCGGACGTACCGAGAATTTCGTCGGCGATACCGTGTACATGCAGGGCCATGCCTCTCCGGGAATTTACGCGCGAGCATTTCTTGAAGGTCGCCTGAGTGCGCAGCAGCTCGAAAATTTTCGGCGTGAGCTGAAACCGGGCGGCGGCCTTTCTTCTTATCCTCATCCGTGGCTGATGCCAGATTTTTGGGAATACCCGACAGTGTCCATGGGCCTCAGTCCGCTCATGGCGATTTATCAGGCACGCTACAACCGTTATCTCGAAAATCGTGGGTTGATCCCTGTTACTGACGCCAAGGTGTGGGCGTTCCTGGGCGACGGAGAAACAGACGAACCGGAATCGCTGGGAGCAATCACGCTGGCGGCCCGCGAAAAATTGGATAACTTAATTTTCGTGGTGAATTGCAATTTGCAGCGCCTTGACGGACCGGTCCGTGGGAATGGTCAGATCATTCAGGAACTGGAATCCGCTTTCCGGGGCGCCGGCTGGAACGTAATCAAAGTGTTCTGGGGCAGCGAGTGGGATCCCATACTTGAGCGCGACACCGAAGGCCTGCTGGTCAAACGAATGGGCGAACTGGTGGATGGCGAATACCAGAAGCTGGTGGTCTCTTCGGGCGCGTATGTTCGAGAACATTTTTTTGGAGGCGACTCGCGGTTGCTGAAACTTGTTGAGCCATTGCCGGATGAGGCGTTACGGCGTTTGCGGCTTGGGGGGCACGATCCACGCAAAGTTTATGCGGCGTACAAGGCGGCGGTTGAGTTCAAGGGGCGGCCGACGGTGATTCTGGCGCGAACTATTAAAGGATACGGTTTAGGCGAGGCTGGTGAAGGAAAAAACGTTACGCACCAGCAGAAAAAATTGAACGAAGACGAGCTGCGCGAATTTCGGTCGCGTTTCGGAATACCGCTGAATGACGAGGATTGCATCGAGGTGCCCTTTTACAGGCCCGCGGAAGACAGCGAGGAATTGCAATATTTGCGAGCGCGCCGTGAAGCACTGGGTGGTTACGTTCCGACGCGTAAGGTCCGCTCTAAACCGCTGGTTGCCAACCACGACGAATTATTCAGGGAATTTTTCGACGGCAGTGACAGCCGTGAAGTGTCCACAACTATGGCCTTCGTGGGCATGCTACGGAAAATGCTTAAGGATGAGGAAATCGGCAAGCTGGTTGTGCCGATCGTTCCCGACGAAGCGCGCACTTTCGGCATGGAGTCGCTGTTCCGGACCGTGGGAATTTATTCCAGCGTTGGACAACGCTACGAACCGGTTGATGTGAACACGCTGCTCTATTATAAGGAAGCCAAAGACGGCCAGATTCTTGAAGAGGGAATTACTGAAGCTGGATCGATGGCGTCATTCATCGCGGCAGGTTCTGCCTACGCGACACACGGCATCAACACCATTCCATTTTTCATTTATTACTCCATGTTCGGTTTCCAGCGGATCGCGGATTTCATTTGGGCCGCTGCGGACATGCGCACGCGCGGATTCCTGCTTGGCGGAACATCCGGACGCACCACGCTTTCCGGCGAGGGATTGCAGCACCAGGACGGCAACAGCCACGTGCTGGCTTTGCCGGTCCCAAATTTGCTGGCGTACGATCCGGCGTTCGCCTACGAGATAGCGGTAATTATTCAGGATGGCATCCGCCGCATGTACAAGGACGGCGAGAATATTTTTTACTACATCACGGTAATGAACGAACCTTATGCCATGCCCGCGATGCCCGGCGATGTGAAAGAGGGCATTCTGAAAGGTATGTATCGCTTCCGTGCTTCGGCTGACAAGAAATCTAAGTTGCGGGCACAGCTTTTTGGAAGCGGCGCGATCCTCAACGAAGTGCTTCGCGCGCAGGAAGTTCTCGAGCAAAAATATGGAGTTGCCGCGGATGTGTGGAGCATCACCAGTTATAAAGCGCTGTATACCGATGGCATCGAAGCCGAGCGCGTCAATCGATTGCATCCCGGGAATAAGCCGCGCGTGCCGTACGTTTCGCAATGCCTGGCCGATGCGCCGGGCGTTCTCGTTGCGGCTACCGACTATTTGAAGACCCTTCCCAACATGATCAGTAGATGGATGCCGCGCCGCCTCGCGAGCCTTGGGACGGATGGTTTCGGTCGCAGCGAAGGGCGGTCGGCGTTGCGCGATTTCTTTGAAGTAGATTCAAAGTTTATCGTGCTGGCTACACTGCACGAACTGATGCAAGAAGGTCAGATCGAACGCAGTGTGGTGGAAAAAGCCATCAAGGATTTGGGCATCAATCCAGATAAGCCCAATCCAGTTACCGCCTGACAATTGATTCGCGACGGCCAAAACGTTTTTCAAGCCGGCTCGGCGATCATTTCACCGGGTTTGATTTTTCCGGTCGCCAGTTGGGCGATCAATCCGCGATTCGCCGCCAAAAAATTATATTCACCCAATTCCTTGGGCAGCACCCACGCGACAGCTTCGAAGGCTTGCGGGACGACATCGGTTTCCGCAATCGCCGCCGCAAAAAAGCGAATTTCCAGTTCTGTAGACGACTCGGCGTAGCTGTGATTTACCCGTCCGATTTCCACGCTTCGTATCAGGGTTGCGCCCAGCTCTTCTTTTAGCTCCCTGGCCAATGCGCTTTCCGGTGATTCGCCTTGTTCCATCTTTCCACCGGGAAATTCCCACTTCAGTGGTGAAGTGTCTTCCTTCCTGCGCTGCCCGATAAGGAGTCGTCGATCCGCGCGCTCGATTACTGCTACAACCACCACAATCTTCATCGCTCCCTCTTCTGCTACTAGTTTAACGAGCATACCAAACGTTGATTACAATTCCAGAATAGGGCATGTGTTGACTCCACCGCTGAGCTGTGTTGCACTTCCGTTTCGATTTCAAGGAGGTTCTCATGCGCTTTTTTAGTGCATTTCTATTTCTCGTCGGGGCTTTACCTGTGAGCGCTCAAACGAATTCTGCGGCTTCCGGGACTGTTCGCTATCAGGCCACCAATGACAACGTGAAATTTGTTTTTGGTGTGGCGCCCCCAGTCGCAAGACTGAAGCCCGGCAATATTCTTGAGGCGAATTCGCTTGATTGTTTTGGAAATGGAATTCAGAAGCCGGGCGACACCGGCGCTATGGCGAAAGGCGACAACCCGCTTACGGGGCCATTTTTTATCGAAGGTGCGGAACCCGGAGACACACTGGTCGTGCATATTTTGGATCTGCAAGTGGACAGCAATCAGGGCGTGGGCACATTTTCTCCTGGTTTTGGCGCGATCAATTCCACGCATTACACTCCGATGCTGGAACACAAGCCGCTCCCGGAGCGTGTCTGGTTTTATCCGATCAACCATAACGACAACACCGCGACATTTCAGGCGCTGGACTCCAGTTATAAGGTGAGAATTCCGCTGCATCCCTTTTTGGGTTGTATTGGAGTGGCCCCGGCGAATGGAGAAGCGCGGAGTTCCATTGTTCCTGCGGAGTTTGGCGGCAATATGGATTCGCCCGAGGTTAGCGCCGGAAATCCTCTGTATCTGCCGGTCAACGTGATCGGAGCATTGCTTTACTTTGGAGATGGTCACGCGGCTATGGGCGACGGCGAAATCGCAGGGAGCGCGATAGAAGTGCCGATGCGTGTGCGTTTGCAGGTCGACATTATAAAGGGCAAACAAACCGGTTGGCCACGTTTGGAAAATGAAAAAGAAATCATGACTACGGGTATCTATCGCCCGGTGGACGACGCTGTGCGCATTGCATACACTGAGCTGGTTGGCTGGATCCATCGCGATTATGGCCTTTCGGAGCTCGACGCGTACGAATTACTCTCGAAGGTAGGCAAACTCCATTTGAACGAGATGGTTGATCCCAATTACGTGGTTGTCGCGTCCGTGAAGAAAAAATACCTTCCGGCGAAAAAGTAGCCTAATGCTGACCAGGAATGAAGTTGGAAAATATTCAGAAGCTTTGCTGGATCACTTTCAGAATCCGCGAAACGCTGGTGAACTTCACGACGCGAATGCAATCGTGGAAGTAACCAATCCTGTTTGCGGCGATGTGCTGAAGCTCTCCGCGCGGATCGAAAATGCACGCATCATGGAAATTCGTTTCTTATGTAGGGGCTGCACAGCGGCCATCGCTTGCGCTTCGTTGCTCACCGAATTAATCGCGGATAAATCGAGGGCAGAAACTGCCGGAATTACGGCGGAGCGCCTGTCGCAGAACCTGGGCGGCCTGCCCGCCGCGTCATTCCACGCCGCGGATTTGGCTATTGAAGCGTTGTCGCAACTTTTTCAACAAGTCCACGCGCGATAGTGCTTAGCGAGGTTCCTTCGTCGCTCGCGCCAGTGTTTCAGGATCATTTAAATTCAATACGCAACCCTCTTCGGTTGTAGCCACCTGCACGAGATCGTTGGCATGCGCCCAAACTACAGTCCGCGCGCCCTCGTGCAGCGGCGCGGCCAGCAGTTCATCGAATGTTTTCGCCGAAAAAATGACCGGGTGCCCACGCTTGCCTTGGAATACCGGAAGAACGACAGCGGCGTTGGTCGAATAAAACGCTTGAATCAGCTCCGTTATCAGATCCCCACTGATCAGTGGATGATCGATCAGGCAAAGCAAAATTCCATCCACATCCGAAGGCAAACTGCGCAATGCGGCATGAATCGAACTCAGCTGCCCTTTTTGCCAGTCTTGGTTGATTACAATTTCGTCAGCCGCCAGTTTTGTCTCACGGGCGATAGACTCCGCATGCGGTCCAAGCACCACGCGCCGAACTCCGATTTTTGGATGCCTGGTGATTTCGAGCAAGTGGTCAAGAAACGGGCGTCCTTGATAAGGAAGCAATGCTTTCGGCGAGCCCATCCGGGTGGACGCACCGCCCGAGAGAATAACGGCGGCAAGCATAAAAATTTCCTACAAAGTTTCCATCCCCATGCGCGCTTCAAGTTGAATTTTCTTGTGCGCCGCGCCTTGCGCTTTGCGTCGCACGGCAATTAACTCAGCCGCAATGCTGACAGCAATCTCGTCCGGCGACAGCGCGCCAATCTCCAAACCCATCGGGGCGTACACGCGGTCGAATTCTTCTGGGCGGTACCCTTCTTTTTCGAGCGCACGATACACGGACAGCACTTTGCGTTTGCTTCCGATCATGCCCACGTAGCGGGCTTCCGTGCGGACCGCCCAACTCAACACCCGCATGTCTTCCTTATGCCCACGAGTGACGATCATCAGATAACTCGCAGCATTCGGACGAATGGTTTCAAACGCATGCTCATAACTGGTGAAAATTTCCTGCGCCATCGGAAAGCGCTCTCTATTGGCAAATGCTTCACGATCGTCAATTACCGCTACACCAAATCCTGCGTCCGCGATGGCGCGTGCAAGCGACATCGAAATATGGCCGCCGCCAAAAAGATAAGCCACTGGCTGCGGCAAAATTGGTTCCACAAATATCTCTAGGGTGCCACCGCAAATCAGGCCATTTTCATAACTTGCTTCGTTGTTCAGATGAAAGACCATTTTGCGGGGCTTCTCTTTCAGCATCACTTCTTTCGCCGCCGCCCATACGTCGGCCTCTACACATCCGCCACCCACGGTTCCAACCATCGAGCCGTCTTCGCGTACCAGCATTCGCGAACTTTCATAACTGGGAATCGAACCATCGGTGTGCACGATAGTAGCCAGCGCGCCGCGTTGTCCCGCGCGCCTCATTCTTACAATTTCTTCAAATAAGTCCATATTTGTTTTTGGCGCACCACCTCTGGCCGCGCTCTTTCCGAGCCCTCAGCCTACGGCGCACCTCGGCCCTCTGTCAACGCGACCTTTCTGGACATGCCTGCAACGCAATGTTATTTTGCCTTCGCATCCAGCGTGGAGTCTTGATGAAGGCAATTCGGTTCGAGCGGCATGGTGGTCCTGAAGTGCTGCAATATACGGAAGCCCCCGGTCCAGTTATCCTTCCGCACGAAGTTTTGGTGCGCGTGAAAGCCTGCGCGCTCAACTATCTTGATATCTGGGTTCGCCGCGGTCTCCCGGGGATCAACATTCCGCTGCCACATATTCCCGGTAGCGACATTGCCGGTGAAATTGCGCAAGTCGGGGCAATTGTCACCACGGTCAAGGTGGGCCAAAAGGCTGTGCTGATCCCCGGAGTTACATGCGGAAAATGCGCGGCGTGCCTCGCGGGCAACGACAATGGCTGCCGCCAATACACCAATCTTGGTTACTTGATTGACGGCGGCTGCGCGGAGTTCGTGCGCGCGCCGGAGGTCAATTGCCTTCCGTATCCAGAAAATCTATCCTTCGAAGAAGCCGCCGCGGTCCCATTAGTCTTTCAAACTGCATGGCACATGCTAGTCAAACGAGCGCAAATTCAGCCGGGCGAGGACGTGCTGATTCTCGGCGCGGGCAGCGGAGTGGGCTCGGCCGCGATCCAAATCGCAAAGTTTTTTGGCGCGCGCGTCATTAGTACGGCTGGTTCGGAGCAAAAACTTGGTAAAGCCCGACAGCTCGGAGCAGACTTCGTCATCAATCACAAATCGCAGAAAATTCGCGATGAAGTCCGGCGAATCACCAACAAGCGTGGCGTCGATATTGTGTTCGAACACGTCGGCACCGCAACATGGGATGAAAGCCTCGCAAGCCTTGCGCCGCAAGGCCGCTTGGTCACCTGCGGGGCCACGACCGGCTACGATGCCAAAATTGACCTTCGCTTCCTCTTCAGCCGCCAGCTATCCCTTCTGGGGTCTTATATGGGCACCAAGTCTGAACTCCTCACAGTGATGAAGCTTGTCGCCGCGGGGCGTCTGAAACCGGTCGTCGACCGCGTATTTCCCCTTTCGGAAGCAGCTGCCGCTCACAGGTACCTGGAAGCCGGTTCGCAGTTCGGCAAAGTTGTTCTTTCTGTTTAGCCGACGATTTTGTTACCGTTCACGTTTGTGACAGAATAGAGTTGTACGAGGCCTCATGAGCACCTTGCTAGGTAAACACGTTACCCTCACCAAGCCTGATGATTTTGGCAGCTTACTTGAGGATGAAGGCATTATTTTCACGCAACTGGATAAAGCCGTGAACTGGGCGCGCAAGAGTTCTATCTGGCCGCTGGGCTTTGGCCTGGCCTGCTGCGCCATCGAAATGATGTCCATGGCCGCGGCGCGTTTCGACGTCGCACGTTTTGGCGCTGAAGTCTTCCGCCCGTCCCCGCGTCAGGCAGACCTTATGATTGTCGCCGGCCGCCTTTCACAAAAAATGGCTCCGGTGATACGCCAACTTTACGATCAAATGCCCGAACCCAAATGGGTCATTTCCATGGGAGCCTGCGCGACGTCTGGCGGCGTTTTCAACAATTACGCGATCGTGCAAGGTTGTAACCAGGTGTTGCCCGTCGACGTTTACGTGCCCGGGTGTCCTCCACGGCCGGAAGCGCTGCTATATTCCATCCTGCAACTGCAAAAAAAGATCGATAGCGAAAAAGGTTCGTTCAAGCGCGCGTTAAATCTTGATTAATCGCCGCCTGTGCTCAAGATTGCTTTCGTAACGGGAGACTGCTCAGGATGAAGCGAATTAAGTTTTCTGCTATTACCTCGCTGTGTACCTTTTCCTTATTTTTGCTCAGTTGTAATGGTGGGGCTACGGCTCCGCCACCGCCTCCCGGCGGCAGTGGCTACACCCTGGTTTGGAGCGACGAGTTCAACACTGCGAACGGTTCGCAGCCTGACACTTCGAAATGGGTTTACGACGCGGGTGGCGATGGTTGGGGTAACAACGAGTTGGAGTACTACACAAGTCGGCCACAGAACGCGCAAATTCAAGACGGAAATCTAGTGATCACCGCGCTAAAGGAAAATTACACCGGGCCCGGCGGTGTAACGAGAAATTACACGTCGGCGCGGTTGAAGACGCAAGGGTTGTTCGCGCAGGCGTATGGCCGATTTGAGGCGCGGATCAAAATTCCGAAAGGGCAGGGAATTTGGCCGGCTTTCTGGATGCTCGGCAACGATATCGGCATGATTGGCTGGCCGAAGTGCGGTGAAATCGACATCATGGAAAATATTGGCAAGGAGCCCGGCATGGTGCATGGCTCATTGCATGGACCGAGTACTACTGCGTCGACAAGCGATCTGACTTCCACATTTGCATTGCCAGCGGGGCAGAATTTTTCTGATGATTTTCATCTGTACGCCGTGGAGTGGGATCCGACCGTCGTGCGCTTCTATGTTGATGCGAACCCGTATGCCACCTTCAATTCCAGTCAATGGCCCGCGGGCGGAAAATGGGTATTCGATCATCCCTTCTTTATTATTTTGAATGTGGCGGTGGGAGGCGATTGGCCGGGATCGCCGGATAACGGTATTTTCCCGCAAACCATGCTTATCGATTACGTACGGGTCTACAAGAAGAACTAAACCGTAGCGCCTACGAATGCAGCGGAGGTTCTATAACAGTTGCGCTTCCACCGGCATAGTTGAGCTCGCTGCCTACAGTACTTTTCTCTCTCCGCACGTAGCTCATACCGATATTGGTTTGTAGTTCCGGGGAAAATCCTGCGCGCGTCACATATCCCACTTCTTTTTCTTGAGCAAGGAACACGGTGCCCGATTCCGGCGCTGTGCCTGCAAATTTCATAAGCACGCGCACACGATTGGTTTGCCCGCGCGAACGCACGCGTTCCACGATCTCCTGACCGGTGTAGCATCCCTTGGTATAGCTGATGTGGCTGTCTTGCAGGCCAGCCTCGTGAGGAATCTGCTTTTCGCCGAAGTCGTAGCCGAACCATGGTATGCCCTGTTCCAGCCGCAAAGCGTTAAGCGCTGCGTAGCCCATCGCTCCGCCGCCGTGCTTTGTTACAACTTCACTTAACAAACGCCACAATGTTTCAGCGCTGGCGCGATTCGTTATAAATTCTGCTCCAGCGACTCCCCTTGGCGATCGCTTGACGATTCTGCAGGGAACGATTCCCACCGAAGCTTCGTGCGATTCCAAGTCAGCCATTCCGGCCAGCGAGATTCCCGAAACTTGTTGAACCGCCTCCGCTGCCAACGGTCCTTCCAGGGCCAGAGTTGCATATTGCTCGCTCTCGTCGGTCAATGTTACGTCGTCCATGATGATGTATTTATCCATCCAGGCGATAAGCCGCTCGCGAATCATGGCGTAAGACACGCAGAATAATTTGTCGTGCAGCGCATAGGTTTCGACTTCTGCCAGAATGCGGCCCTGGGGATTCAACAGCAGCGAAACCGTTCCGCGGTTTTCTAGAAGATTTTTTACGTCGCTGGTCAAAATGGCGTTGAGATAACGCCCGCGATCCGGGCCTATAAACGAAAGGTGCGCGCGATAATTCTTGTCAATCAGCGCGACAGTTTCTCTGGCAAACGAATATTCCGTGCGCCATTCGCCGAAATCATCCGGCAACGCACAGCCGAACCACGTCCCCATCCTGGCATTGACGCCGCGGTGTAAATGGGCCAGCGGTGTATCAATGGTTGGTAACGCCGTCGTTTCCACTGTTCTCCTCTATTTCACAATCTTGCTTTTAGAAACATATCCTGTACTCGATAGGGCTTTCTACTGCAATGCTATACTCATCTCATGTCCGAGGCGAAACCTGCATTCGAGGCAACCTCAACGGGAATGATCTATATCAAGATCCCCGTGGGAATGCTTCAGTGTAACTGCTCCATCCTGGGTGACCCAGTCACGCGAGAGGCGATTGTCGTTGATCCCGGCGACGAAGTTGGCCGCATCCTTGATCTTCTGGGGCGCCACAAGCTTACCGTCAAAGCCATCATCAGCACGCATGCGCATATCGATCACGTAGGCGGCCTCAGTAGATTGCATCAATGTACTGGCGCGCCGGTGATGATTCATCGCGACGACTTGCCGCTATATAAGGGATTAGATGAGCAAGCCGCGTTCCTCGGTATGCCGACCCCGGAAATGGCCGAAATCGACCACCTCCTACGGGAGGGCGACCCACTGCGCTGGGGTTCGTACGAAGCTCGCGTAATTCATACTCCGGGTCATACACCTGGGAGCGTTTGCCTATATATGCCGAAAGACCCTTCGAATGTTACCGTTCCTGTGCCACAGCTTTTCGCGGGCGATACGCTTTTTGCGGGAAGCATTGGGCGAACGGACCTTTGGGGAGGCTCAATGGAGCAGATCTTGGCGTCCTTGCGCGGCAAACTTATGGAATTGCCTGACGAGACGATTGTTTATCCGGGACACGGGCCGGCAACTACCATTGGGAGAGAACGCGACAGCAATCCGTTTTTGATTTGATGAAAATAATTGCCTTTGTGTCTTTATTTTGGCGGATCGTTGTTGTCCCGTTTCGTTCGCATGTCCTCCATCACCGCTTGTATCAATTCCTTCGCGCTTCCCAGCTCCTGTACTACCATTCGTACATCCATTGCAGGCACCGCGGGGTTGCGTAAGCTGGTGCAATAGACACCATGTTGTCCCACCAAGACCATTGCATTTGTCAGCCGGTCGAGTGATACGGCGAGTCTGCCACGGTCCCGGCCGAACATCTGTTCATACTGCTCCAATTCTTGCTGGTGCTCTTCAAATGCCGACATAGTGGAATGATCCTCCGCAAAACTTCGCTGAAGCGTTTCGCAAGGCGGGTTGCAAATCGGGCACACCTGTCACGCGTCAAACTTTACCGTATTGCGCGGGCGGAACATAATCCCTTGAAGACGTAATAAAAGTTTGGCGGTCTTGATAGTGAGCAATTGCCGACTTGGCGTGAAGAGTTTGACGCCCGCAACAGCCCTCAACGGGCGCCTGGAGCCTCAACACATGCGACGTTCGGACCTGGTTCAGCATAAAGAAAAGGAAAAAGGGGGTATTACGCGAACCTCGCAAATTGTCTTTGGCGAGCGGCAGCATCTTTTGCGCGTGCTAGATTCGCTGGAAGCTTCTGAACTCCCCATCGCGCGAATGCAGCAGGAGCGGCGCGTTATGGAGGAATTGATTCACGCGCGTACGCGAGAACTTAACCAGATCAATACCGCGTGGGATGAAAAAATCGGCCTGGTGCTCAGCGCCGACGCCAAACCCGAGATGCTCGAAAAACTGATAAAGCAGGCGCCTGAAGAAGATTTTTACTTGCTTCGCCTGATCAGCGAGCATCCTCGTTCAAATGCAAAAACTTTAAACAAGCTGGCGCGCCATCCTTACGGCGCCATTCGCGAAAACGTTGCGCGGCATCCGAACGCCGACGCCGCCACGCTCACTTATCTCAGCAAAGACAAGACCCAGCCGTTGTGGTACCTGGTAGCCTTTAATCCCAACACGCCGACTCCGCTGCAGCGCCGCCTCCGCGACCGCCTCAAGCGCCTGGGCGAAAATCAAATCGCTAAGTAGCCTGTTTCCCAGACAGTTCAGCTACAATTCAGTTTGTGATTTCATCGCAGCATGCGCCTCCGCTGGCGTCCACGAACGCCAGGCATAATTCTCCAAATTCCCAGCTCTCTGCGGCATTTTCTTTTTTTAGGACTTTTTGGCAGCGCATCATTGTGGTTTCTGTCGCCATGATTTTACCCTGCTTGTGGCACCGCCACATCGAAGCGGGCGACCTTGCAAGTCACACTTACAACGCGTGGCTCGCACAACTTATCGAAAAAGGTCAAGCGCCTGGCCTCTATTTCTCCACGCAGTGGAACAATATTCTTTTCGACTTAGCCCTCAGCAAAGCTGGCAATTGGTTTGGGTTTCTCGTTGCGGAAAAAATTGCGGTTGGCTGCTGCGTGCTTATTTTCTTTTGGGGAATCTTTTCTCTAATCACCGCGATCACGGGGAGAGCGCCCTGGGTTATTACCCCGGCCATTGCGATGCTCATCTACGGCTACGTTTTCAACATGGGGTTCTTTAATTATTACCTTTCGATCGGTCTCGCGTCTTTCGCTTTAGCTCTTTTTTGGCGCGGCCGCAATCGTGATCAATTGTTCGCAGCATTATTTATGCCTTTCGTGCTTCTTGCGCATCCACTTGGTTTTCTTTGGCTTATAGGCACGGTTATCTACAAATTTCTAAGCACTCGCTTGCATCGTCCAGCGCGTTTTTTCTTACCGGTCATGGCCGTCGGTTTAGTAGCAACACTGAGCTGGTATCTCGCGCGCCACCCCAAATACCAAGCAGACTGGCCCTCTCAGCCGTTCATTCTTTTTAATGGTGCAGACCAACTTATTTTGTACTCCAACCGTTATATTGTTCTGGCTGTGATCGCTTTTCTCGTTGCGATCGTTTTCGCCGTGACCGGGCTCTTTGGGCAGGGCAGGGAATTGACCGATCGAAAAAAGTTTCGCCTGGCCCTCGAATTCTATCTGGTGTCAGTCGCAGTAACTTCGTTATTGCCGCAAAATCTCCGCCCCACGCCGGACGGTGCTTGGATAGGACTGCTGGTCTCGAGGCTCACCATCATTTCCGCTATCTTCGGCCTCTGCGTCATCGGGACGCTCCCGCCAAAGAAATGGCTATTTGCGGGCTGGGCATGCTTGGCCACGGTTTTTTTCTTTTTCCTGTATCAAGATACTTCTCGCCTCAATCGGCTCGAAGCCAATGCCGAAGCGCTGGTTAAGACTTTGCCCCCGGGTACGCGAGTGCTCAACACCATTTTTGCTCCGCCCGATTCGCGCATGGAGTTCATCGGCCACGTTGCCGATCGAGCCTGCATCAACCATTGCTTCAGTTATGGAAATTACGAGCCGTCCTCTGGACAGTTTCGCATTCGTGTTCGCCCTGGCAGCCCGGTTGTCACCTCGTCCTCTGATGACACCGAGGACATGGCCGCCGGGTCATACGAAGTGCAGGACGAGGATCTGCCGCTGAAGGAAATCTACCAGTGTGATGACAGCGACCTGACCCGCCTGTGCATTCGCGATCTGGTCGCGGGGGAAAAGAATGGACGGCTCGGCTACCGTCCCTGATTTGTTGAAGACTACGGCTTGGCAATGTTGGCTGCGTAAGCGTCCATCACGCGCGCCGAAAATACCAGGGCGGCCCCGGCGTTTAGTGCTATGGCAACGCCCAATGTCTCGGCAATTTCCTCTTTCGTCGCGCCCTGTTTGATCGCAGCATCGGTGTGCACGGTGATGCACCCGTCGCACCGGGTGGTTACTGCCACGGCCAATGCAATTAATTCGCGCGTCTTGGCATCAAGCTTTCCTGTTTTCGCCCCGGCCCCGCTTAGCACACTGTAACCGCGAACGGTGTCCGGGCTCAGAGTCGCGATTTGGCCGATCGTCGCCAGCAGCTCTTTGTGATATTCCTTCCAGTCGAGCATCATGGTTGCTCCTCCGTTTTTTTTTACAAAACTTTCCCGCATCCTTTCTTCGGATCGCGGCGCCTGCCTTTTTAGTTCTATTCAACGCATTGGTCAATACCGGGCAAGGCCGAGCAAGGCCGAGAGTAGAAAGACAAATTGGCTCTTGCACCAGTCCAATGTCTGTTACAATTGACTCAAGGTGAGAGTCAATGTTGCCTTTGCATCTCCAGCCGGAAAGCCACGTCCCTCTCTACATACAGTTGCGTGATCAGCTTCGCTCGCTGGTCCATGCGGGCGACCTTCGTCATGGCGACCGAATTCCTGCCAGCCGGGAATTGGCAAATCTGCTCGGCGTGCATCGCACCACGGTCGCCAATGCTTACGCGGAGCTCGAATCCGAAGGGCTGATTCAAGGCCACGTCGGACGCGGCACATTCATTTGTAGCAACGGCAACGGTCTCAAGATTACGCCGCCGGCTCCCGCTGTTCTCGACGGCACTGACGGCATCCGCTGGGAGCTGCTTTTTGCCGACGAGCGTGGGGAGGAAATTCTCAGCCGGCTGACTGCCAGCGCTCCCGAAGATGCACTCTCATTTGTGATGGCCCGGCCAGCTCCGGAATATTTCCCTGTTGAAGAGTTGCAGAATTGCGTCAATGCCGCGCTGCGCCGCGAAGGCACCGACGTTCTCAACCTCGGCCCTTCGGACGGCTACCCACCGCTGAAAGAAGCATTGCTCGAATTGCTTCGCCGCGATGGTATTGCCGCCAAGGACGACACACTTCTTATCACCGACGGCTGCCAGCAATCGCTTGATCTCATCAGCAAAGCTTTCGTGCGGCCTGGCGATTGCGTCATTCTAGAAAATCCCGCGTACCCTGGGGCTATGGCGATTTTCAACGTCGCTCGTGCGCGATGCCTCGGCGTCCCGGTTCGCACTCACGCCGAACCCGGCACTTCTTTGGGCGTCGATCTGGAAGCGCTGGAAGCCACGCTCGCGGCAAATCGCGTTAAGCTTATTTTACTGACCCCGGATTTTCAGAATCCCACCGGTGTTTCGATGCCGCTGTCTTCGCGCCGCAAAGTTTTGGAACTAGCCTCACGACATCGCATTCCGGTTGTCGAAGATCATATTTACGCGCGACTGCACGCCCGTGAAGAACGCATCCCTTCGCTCAAACAATTGGACCGTTCCAACCTGGTTATTCACATCGACAGTTTCGCGAAAGTAGCGTTTCCGGGCCTTCGCGTCGGCTGGATCGTCGCGCCGGCCGCCGCCATCGAGCGCCTCCGCATCGTTAAACAAATCACCGATCTGCACACCGATCAGCTCGCGCAAGCGACACTTGCGGAATTCCTTCGCCGCGGACTTTTTGCCAAGCATCTCGTACGCATGCGCAAGGTGTACGCGGCGCGGCTGGCTGCCGCTGATCAGGCGCTGCATAAATTCATGCCGCCCGAGGTGCGGTGGAATCGTCCCGAAGGAGGCATGTGCCTGTGGGTTGAGCTGCCGCCTGGGTATGACGCCAGCGAGTTGTTGATTCACGCACGCGAACGCGGCGTACTCTTTGCGCCGGGACGATATTTCTATGTTCAATCGCCGATGCCCAACACCTTGCGTCTTGGCTTTGCCGCGCTGAACGAAAAACAAATCGCGCACGGCATTGGCATCCTCGCGGAATTGTTGCGCGTCGAAATGCGTAAACGCCAGCGCGGAGTGCGGCGAGCGGAACGCAGCCGCGTCGCACTCGTCTAGAGTCAGGCATCAGTCATCATCACAGGATTCAGTTTCGGAGGAGCTAGGAAGATGGCAACGAACAAAGCGAACGGAAGCGGAAACGGCGCGGGAAATTCCAGCGTCAACGAATGGCGAGTTAAAGTCGGTTTGGCGGAAATGCTTAAAGGTGGCGTGATCATGGATGTCACCACCGCGGACCAGGCTCGTATTGCCGAGCAAGCTGGCGCTTGCGCGGTTATGGCGCTCGAACGCGTGCCCTCGGACATTCGTAAAGAAGGCGGCGTCGCGCGAATGGCATCCATCAAAGTGATTCGCGAAATCATGAAAACGGTCACGATTCCAGTGATGGCCAAGGTGCGCATCGGGCACTTCTCCGAAGCAGAAGTTTTGCAAGCGCTTGAAGTTGATTTTATCGACGAAAGCGAAGTGCTTACCCCCGCCGACGAAGAAAATCATATTTGGAAGCACGACTACCGCGTCCCTTTTGTTTGCGGCGCGCGTAATCTGGGTGAAGCTCTACGCCGCATTGCCGAAGGCGCGGCCATGATTCGCACCAAGGGTGAGGCGGGTTCCGGCAACGTTGTTGAAGCTGTCCGGCATATGCGTACCATCGTCAGCCAGATGAAAAAATTGACTACCATGCGTGATGACGAGTTGATGCGCGAAGCCAAAGAACTTGGAGCTCCGCTTGATCTTATTCGTCAAATTGCAAAAACCGGAAAGCTTCCCGTGCCGAATTTTTCCGCCGGCGGCATTGCGACCCCAGCCGACGCTGCTTTGGTCCGCAGTCTCGGCGCCGAGGCGGTTTTCGTTGGCTCAGGCATTTTCAAATCCAGCGATCCCGAAGCGCGCGCCAAAGCGGTCGTAAAAGCGACTACGCACTTTGAGGACGCGAAAATCGTGCTCGAGTCCTGCGAAGAATTGGGCGAAGCCATGCCAGGACTTGATGTCCGGCAGATGGACCAGAAGGACATGCTGTCCACGCGCGGCTGGTAATTCAGGAGTTTTTCATTGAAAGTTGGCATCCTCTCGGTTCAGGGCGACTTTGCTGCACACGCCGAAATGCTGCACTCTCTCGGCGCGGAGACTATCGAAGTACGGACCTCCGCGGATTTAAGTTCCTGCGATGCACTTATCCTTCCCGGCGGCGAAAGCACCACGCAATTGCAATTTCTTAAGGAAGAAGGCTTGTTCGAATCGATTCGCAGATTTGCTGCCGAGGAACATCCCGTATTTGGTACATGTGCGGGAGCCATTTTATTGGCCACCGAAGTAAAAAATCCAAACCAGGATTCTTTACGTCTACTCGATATGACAGTTCTGCGCAATGCTTACGGGCGCCAGCTCGCCAGCGATGTGGTTTACGGTACAAACAAATTCCCCGCGCACGAAAACTCTCTTGAGATGGTTTTTATCCGCGCTCCCATTATCGAACGTGTTGGATCCGATGTTGAGGTCCTCGCCCAATACGACGGCAAACCCACACTGGTGCGAAAAGGGAATATACTTGCCTCCACATTTCACCCGGAACTTACTTCTGATTCCGCTGTGCATCAATATTTTTTGGATCTTGTGAACGTCCGCGACAAGGAAGCCTCGTCCGTTTCCGCGCGTTGACACCGGAGGAATTGTTTGCGGCGGGAGAAAACCAGCGTATCGCAGGAAGATTATCTGAAGGCCATTTGGGAAATGCTGGAAGAGAATCAGACGCCCATAAGCGCGCGCCTGGCCGAGGAATTGCAGGTCACTCCACCCGCAGTCACCGCCGCGCTGAAACGAATGAAACGTCACGGGCACGTCAGCGTCGAGCGCTCCGGACGAATCGATCTCACCCGCAAAGGCCGCCAGGTTGCCGAAAGGCTTTCTCTGCGACACCAGTTGGCCGAGATGCTGCTCACCGACGTCATTGGTCTTTCCTGGGTCAAAGCGCACGATGAAGCCGAACGCCTCGAACATGCCATCTCGCCGGAAGTCGAAGCGCTGCTGCTGAAACGTTTTGCAAAGTCCAAAGCTTGCCCCCACGGCGTTCCGATGAACGGAGGCATTTCAAAACTTCGCCGTCAGGGCGCGCTGTCTCTCGCGGATCTTCGCGCCTCGGACAAGGCTGAAGTTCTGTGCGTGTATGAAAAAGATGCGCAATTTCTGGAATTCCTTGATGGGCTACATTTGCGTCCTTCCACCAAGGTTGAAGTGCTTAACCGCGAGTACGATGAAACCATGACCCTGCGAATCGCGGGCCGAACCGTTCATCTAGGCAAGCCCGCCACTAGTCGTATCTGGGTGCGCCGCCTCAATTCGTAGCGCGGAACATGCGACAATCGCTTGCAGGTGCAAGTTCGTGGAAATTTCAATAGTTTAAGAAAGACCTTCTTGTTGATCTGGGCATGATATTGAACCTTCTCAGTTATTACTGGATCGCTGCAGGCGGTTACCGCTTGAATCCCTGGCAAAGTCCGTATGTACGCTGGCGTTTTGAAACATTTCTCGGCCCCGAGGCCGCAAATCTCAACGCAGCCAATTTTTTTCGAATGTCCTGGAAATACCGCCTGCAGCTCGGAAAATTTGCCGACTGGGCCGCGCAACGCCGTCGCGCACAGCGCCACGCTTGAGGAACACCGCGCCTCCGCCAATCGATTACAATTAACCTTCGGGCCTAGCAGCTCCCGGGAGGAAGCATGTCTTCACCGCACCGCGTCGTCATTCTTGGAGGCGGTTTTGGCGGCCTGCTCACCGCGCAAAGGCTAAAGCGTGCTCCCGTTGAAATAACGCTCATCGACCGGCGCAATTTTCATCTTTTTCAGCCGTTGCTCTATCAAGTTGCCACCGGCTCGCTTTCGCCCGGTGAAATTGCCGCTCCTCTGCGCGGAGTTCTCAGCCGGCAGAAAAATACCCAGGTCCTTCTGGGCGAGGCTTTCGATCTCGATCCCGCGAGCCGCCGCGTCATGCTGCGTGACGGCGCGGTTTTTGAGTACGATACGCTGGTCGTCGCCACTGGCTCACAAAGTTCTTATTACGGCCACGATTCATGGCGTGCATGGGCGCCCAGCCTCAAATCCGTCGAAGAAGCCACCGCGATTCGTCACAAAATTTTGTACGCTTTCGAACGCGCTGAACGCTCCGCCACACCTGAAGAAACTCGATCATGGCTGACGTTTGTTATCGTTGGTGCTGGGGCCACCGGAATAGAGCTTGCCGGCGCGCTTGCGGAAATTGCACGCGAAACTTTGCGCCACGATTTCCGCCATATCAACCCAACAAGTGCCCGCATTATTTTAATGGAGGGTGGACCCCGGATACTCCCCGCGTTCCCTGAAGATCTTTCGACCAAGGCTGAGAAATTGCTCGTGAAGCTCGGCGTTGAAGTCGTCAAAAATGTTTTCGCCACTGATATCGACGCCAAGGGCGTCACATACAAACAGCAAGATTCTCATAAACGCTTGGACGCCAAAACTATCCTGTGGGCTGGCGGCGTCACGACCACCGAGTTTGGCAAGAAACTCGCCGAGCGTATCCAGGCTAAAACCGATCGTAGCGGCCGCATTGCCGTTAGCGCGGACCTCACCCTTCCCAACTTTCCCGATATTTTTATCGTCGGTGATCAAGCGCTGCTCGCGCGTGAAGATGGTCACCCCCTCCCGGGCGTCGCCCAAGTGGCCATGCAAGGCGGCGCGTATGTGGCGAAAACTATTCGTGCGCGGGTAGCCGGGAAGAAAACGCCACCACCGTTTCATTACCTAAATAAGGGCGACATGGCCGTGATTGGCCGTGCAGCTGCGGTAGCCGACATTTTTGGCCTGCATCTTTCGGGGATGCCTGCCTGGCTGGTCTGGCTCTTCATACATCTTATGTATCTTGTGGAATTTCAAAGTCGTGTGCTGGTTTTCATACAGTGGGGCTTCGAATTCATTACCTTCAATCGCGGCGCCCGCCTGATTACCGGCACCGCGGCGACGGACTCTATCGATAACTGCTCCGAATTGCAGTCGCCTTCGGATGGAGCCTGAGCGTTGACGCCAGTGAAACATTCTTCGAGCAAAAGTTTCTGCCGCCTGACGTCTCTTGTTACGCTTTATCCATGCCGTTTCTTGGAGCTCAATTCGGCGAGTGGAAGCCGATTTCACGCATCTCCGGCATCGCATGGCTTTCCATGTACGGGCTGTTTTTGCTTTACGCCGCATTTGATCGTAGTGGCTTCCTCTTTCTGGATTATGCCAACTTGATGTTCCATGAAGCCGGCCATGTCTTTTTCAGTTGGCTTGGCCGCACCATTATGATTCTTGGTGGAACGCTCGGCGAACTTCTGGTTCCACTACTGTGCGCAATTTATTTTTTTACCCAACGCGAAGTGTTTGGCGTGGCCTTCTCCGCATTCTGGTTTTTTGAAAATTTTCCCTACATCGGCACGTACATGGCTGACGCACGGGCCGGCGCTCTCCCGTTGGTGGGCGGCGGCGAGCATGACTGGGAAACATTGTTCACACACTGGGGACTGATTCTGCAAGATCAGTCCATCGGCGCTGCCGTGCGTTTTCTGGGCTGGTTGGGAATGCTCGGAACTATTGCCTGGCTTGCCTATCGGATTTTTCTGGCTGATCGCGCTGCATCGCCGGCGCTTTCCGCAGAGCCGCGGCGGCTAGACTAAAATCAGAGTGTCACTCAAATTGCTTTTTAGATTCGGCCATTTGTGCCTGCAAATCCGCCAATTCTTTTCTCAGCTCAACGACTTCTTTTTCCAAGTCCATAAGGCGGTTACCGTCACCAGGGTCGTTCGCTTGTGCGCGAAAATGTCCTTCTTCGGATTCAGCACCGTTCACGCTAGGCTCTCCCGTGAGCAATTGAGCGTATCGCGCTTCCTTCCGCCCCGGTTGTCGCGGCAGTACTTTTACCAGCGAAGGCTCGCGCTGCATCAGTTTTTGCAAAGTGTTGTGTACCACGCTCAAATCATCGAAGTGTTGAATTCGTTCGGCCCGGCTGCGCAGCTCGCCTGGTGTTTGCGGGCCGCGAAGCAGCAGTTCGCATAAAATCGCCGTCTCCTGGCGGCTAAAGTTGAAAACTTCCTGGAGGCGATGCTCATACTTTGCCACGCGGCTGTCCGACGTCGTTCCTAATCCAGCCATCCCCTTATCTTGCAGTTCGGTCAATGCTTCTCGCGCCGACGGCTCGTCTACGTGCATAAGCGGGTCGCGATTGGATTTCTGGTTGCACGCATTGATCAGCGCATTCAATGACAGCGGATAATATTCTGGTGTGGTGATTTGTTTCTCAATTAAGGCGCCCAAAACTCTCGCTTCTACTGCGGTGAGAACTATCGTCATGAGCAAAATGATACTCGCGGTTTTTCCCATTTGCCAACGCGGGAAAAACACTATAGCCCTAATTCAATCGTGTGCGCCTGCCCTCGCTAGCGTCAGCACGCTTTCGTTCCCGGCCGGCGTCGCGCCTCGCTGCGAAGCCACCCACGCGCCCATGCGGTTTGCCGCCTCATTCATCGCTGCCAATGACGATCCGCGCAAATAATGGTGCACCAGCCCGGCAGTGAACGCGTCGCCCGCTCCCACCGTGTCCAAGGGTTTTAGCGCAAACCCCTGATGCACATCCATGCCGTTTTCGCTAATTAAAATACTTCCGTGATCTCCGCGCGTTAGGCAAACTATCTTCAACGCAAACTGCTGGCGTAGCCAATTTGCAGCCGCGAGCTCGTCGCCTACTGGCCCTCCCAAGAGCCTCATCACCACGGGCAGTTCTTCGTGATTCATTTTGACTATATGCGCCAGTTCCGCAGACGTTATGAAGACGTCGGCGGAGTAAAATTGCTGTCTGAGATTTACATCGAAGATACGGACCGCATGTTTACGCATGGCTCGCAGAAAATGATAAATCGTTTCTCGTGAATTTGTTGCGCGTTGCGCGAGGGATCCAAAACAGACAGCATCGGCCTGCTCGGCAAGCTGTCGCCACGCTGGAGTCCATTCTAGAAAATCCCATGAAACATTTTCAGCGATTTGATATCGCGGCTGATTATTTTCGTCTGAATCCACTTCGACGATTCCCGTCTGGTGCCCGGGGTCATGTTGCAGATACTTAACCTCCAAGCCCAGCTCGCGCAATTTTGCTCCAAGTGCCGTGCCCAGCGCGTCGGGCCCAACCCTGCTCGCTACGATTCCCGTGTTCCCAAGCAGACTGCTCATGTATGCAAAATTCGCCGGCGCTCCGCCAACTTGCTTTCCACTCGGCAATAAATCCCAAAGCACTTCACCCAATCCGACCACTGTAAATTTCTTCATCGCTATCCCGCCCATCGATTCGCACTACGGCTTGTCCTGCCAAACGCAAGCGCCCGCCCCGCCCATCCCAGCGTCTTGTTTATTGTTAAAAATTACATTAAGATTCGCTGCCCCATTACTTTGCATCAACCTAAGGAGAAACATCGATGACCAAGCGCGAACGCGGGACTACTCCGGTTCAAGTAATCTGGGCGGTAGCGGGTCTGCTGGTTATCGTTCTCGCTGCGTATCATATTTTTAGAATCATTCATAAATCATCTGTCAAGTTCACGACACGATATCAAGCTGTTTTGTTCAGCAATGGTTCCGTGTATTTCGGCCATTTGGAGGGTTACGGCACCCACAATCCGGTGCTCACAGACGTTTTCTATGTACTAAGCCAAACCAATCCAGAGACCAAGCAAGTCACAAATTCGTTGGTGAAACGAGGTAAAGAACCTCACGAGCCCGACCGCATGTACCTTAATCCCAATCAGATTGTTTTTGTGGAATCGGTAGGCGCTAATTCCAAGGTTGCGCAACTAATGGCGCAACAACCCGCCCATTAACTTAATATTCTCTTCCTACGAGGATATTCGGTCTCTCAAGTTTGAATTACGTCCTGTTTGTGCAGCTTCGCGTCAATCGCTTGGCCGAAAGCGAGCAGGTTTCCATCCGGCGCAAGCACCAGCAGCTCACGTTGACCGTAGCTCTGGTCCACTGGCCCATAGGCATCACCTTTGGGAAGGGTATCGAGTTTCGGCTTGAGTTCAGTGTATAGCCGATCTACATCGCGAACGTCGATATAGTACGCGAAGCGCCGGTTACCGGGAGGAGCGCCGTCGGCTCCAGTTTGCTCCAAGATGCGGAACCCGGCCGTCTCTCGATGCACATACGCGTAATTGTTGGCGCGAAAGAGCGTTTCAAAGCCCAGTATGTCAATGAAGAAGGATACCGCTCGCTCAAGGTCTTCCACATGCATGAAGGGCGTGACCTGTATGAAATTTGACATAACTGTTATCCTCGCCAATCGAGGACGACCAAATCCATCCTATGACAAGTCTGTCTACCAGACCAGTCTGCAACCCAAGCTGAATCTGGCGTGAAGAAGCGAACGTGGAATCAATCACGCTGGCGTTCCTCGACACACTTCCATCCGGGTTGAAGATCGAGTTGTTCGAATCAGTTAAGAAGTTCGGCGCTGCAAAGTTTGGATGATCCAGAATATTGGAGAACTCCGCGCGAAACTCCCGATTGACAGCAATTCCTGTCTTTAATATTAAGCGAACATTTACATTTGTTTATTTTCGCGAGGACACTAAACGCGCCAGAAACTCCGCTCGTATAGCTGTTGCGGGAGTTAATGAATAAAGCTGTTCGTCCTAATCGCTAGATACAATTTGCTTTCGAGCTATCTCAACATTCGATTGGACATGCAAAGGCAGATTCTCTAATGTCACCCCCAACCAGGTCGTGGACCAAACCCTCGGTGAGCTGCGCGGGAGATGGGACACGCAGGGGCCCCGAGGAGGAAGTCGATGGGTTTTGTTCGCGGTCTTTTGCTTTTCGTGTGTTTGTCACTCGCGGTTTTTATTTCTACTCCGGTACGCGCACAAGTGGCGGGAGCGACGCTTGCCGGGACGGTGACGGACGCCGCCGATGCGGCGGTTCCTAATGCAAATGTTTCCATAAAAAATACGGCGACGGGAGTGGTTCGCGAAGTCACGACAGACTCGGTCGGCTTTTACAGCGCGCCGAACTTGTCACCAGGAGTTTATGAGATTACCGCCGTAGCTCCAGGATTTTCCACCTACCGGCAAAAAGACCTCACGTTAACCGTGGGAGCCACAGTGGCCCTGAATATTCCATTGCGGATTGGCGAGATGTCTCAGCACGTGGACGTCGTTGCATTGGCACCCACGGTGCAACTCTCTTCTTCAGCCATCAGCGCCGAGGTCAATGCCACAACCGTGCGTGAACTGCCGCTGAACGGGCGCGACTGGACGCAACTGGCCACGCTGCAGCCCGGCGTAACTTCCGTGCGCGTTGAAGCTGGCTACTCCGATCGCGGCAATCGCGGCTTCGGTTTTCTGTTATCCGTCACCGGACATCAACCCTTCGAGAATAATTACCGCATTAATGGGATTAGCATCAACGACTACTCCAACGGAGCACCGGGCAGCACGCTGGGCGTCAATTTGGGCACGGATGCAATTCAGGAGTTTTCGGTGCTGACCAGCAATTATTCCGCTGAGTACGGGCGCGCTTCCGGTGGGGTCATCAACGCCATTACCAAACCGGGGACCAACGACTTCCACGGCGATGTTTATTGGTTCCTGCGCAGCAAGAGATTGGATGCGCGGAACTTTTTCGACGGCCCGTTACCGCCATTCCATCGTAACCAGTTTGGAGCCGCGGGCGGAGGTCCGATCATAAAGAACAAGACGTTCTTCTTCGCCGATTACGAAGGCATCCGCCAGGATAAGAGCAACACTTTTACCGATATCGTACCTTCCGCGGCGGCGCGCGGAATCGGTCCAAATGGACAACCGCAGGTGGCTGTCGTAAATGGAAGTCCTCTCCCGGGACCCGGTGATCCAGCGGCCTCCCCGAACCCGGATCCGGTGACACACATCGATAAGGCGGTTTTACCCTTCCTGGGCCTTTGGCCGCTTCGCAACGATGGCCTGACCACCGGAGACACAGGAACCTTCACCACTTCAGGGCTCGAGCGCTTATCCGAAAACTATGTCACTGTCCGGGGCGACCACCATTTCTCGAACAACGACAGTTTCGCGGCCAGCTGGTTCTATGATCGGGCGCCGCTCTCTCAACCGGATCCGCTTCTGGACTCCTTGACGCAGAACTTTACGCTGCGGCAAATGTATAGCCTGGAAGAAACGCATATCTTCAGCCCGGCGCTGGTGAATAGCGCGCGATTTGGGTTTAGTCGCGTGCGGGCATTGATCGCGGCGCCGCTGAGCGCAATTAACCCGCTCGCCAACGATCCGAGCCTCGGTTCATTTCCCGGACGAAATTCGGCGGCTCTCAACGTGCCCGGGATTACCCCAATGTTGGGGTCTCTGGGCGCGGTCTCAAATGACAAACTCACTTGGAACTCTTTTCAGTTTTATGACGATGCCTTCTACACGCTGGGCAACCACTCGCTGAAATTCGGCTTTGCGTTCGAGCACATGCAGAACGATGAACTCTCGGGGTCAGGCGCGAACGGCACCTTCGGTTTTAACTCGCTTCGCGACTTTCTTCTGGCCACACCTGTTACCGTCACCGTTGACGACCCAATCACGAAACCGGTCTATGTTCGGCAATCACTCTTCGGAGCGTACATTCAGGACGATTGGCATGTACGCCGCAATTTGACTCTGAATATTGGCGTCCGTTACGAGCCGGTGACCCTGCCCACCGAAGCGCATAATTCGTTCGCCGTGTTGCCGACACTCACGAGCCCGGCCGAAGTGCCGGTAAAGACCCTATGGGCGTCCAACCAAACGCTTCGCAACTTTGAGCCGCGCATAGGTTTCGCGTGGGATCCATTCAGCAATGGCAAAACCGCGGTTCGCGGAGGTTTTGGAATTTTTGATGTGCTCCCGATTCCCTGGGTGTTCACCCACGGTAGTACTTCCACGTTACCCTTTGGCCGGTTGGCTGGAGCTTCCAATCTAAGTAAAGGGGATTTTCCTCATGTGCCGGCTAAATTTATCAATTTCGATCCCACAGCTGTCGCTAATCGCTACGTGGAGCAAAATCCGCATCGCAATTACGTGATGAATTGGAACCTGAATATCCAGCGCGAACTTAGTCCGAATGTGGTGGCGATGGTGGCCTATGTGGGCATGCACAACGTTCACCAGGCGTTCAGCACCGATGACAGCAACATGGTCATTCCCACTTTGACGCCGATCGGTTATCTATGGCCGATTCCGCATATGGATCCTAACCCGACGGGCACGAACGGAAACTGCGCGGGTACAACCACTCCTCCACCGTGCGACTGGCCCAGAATGAATCCAAATGTCGGTCCTATTCGCTTGCTCACGTGGGGTTCCAGTTCCTACTACGAAGGTTTTCAAGCGATGCTTCTTAAGAGGATGAGCCATGGCTTTCAGGCGCAGGGCAGCTACACCTGGGGCAAATGCATAGACATGGGTTCGGGCAGCCTGCTTGGCGATCCGTACAAGAATTCGCTCTCGAGCCTGATGTTCTTCAACCGCAATAGCAGGCGTGGACTTTGCGACTTCAACGTGGCCCACAACTTTGTGGGCAACTTCGTTTGGACTCTTCCCACTCCCGAGTTTGGCGGGGCGGTCGGGCATTACATTTTGGGCGGTTGGGAACTTGGCGGGATTCTGAGCGCCAATACGGGCACGCCCATGACACTGGTGGTGGCTGGCGACCCGCTCGGACAGGGCAGTAGTGATCCTTGGCCTTATCCCAATCGCGTCCCAGGCGCTGCTTGCAAAAACCCCGTCAATTCCGGCAGCGTCAACTACCTCAAGTTGGACTGCTTTGGCCCTCCAACGGCGCCCGCTTCGTACGACGTCCTGTGCGTGAAAGCCCTCGATACCAGTCACAATCCAATTCCCGGTACCTGCATGAATCTGTTCGGCAACAACGGACGCACCAGCGTGATCGGTCCTGGCCTGATCGACCTGGATTTCTCGGTGTTCAAAAACTTCCGCGTCGAAAAGATTTCCGACAGCTTCAACGTTCAGTTTCGCGCCGAGTTTTTTAACATCATGAACCACACCAATTTTCAGCCGCCGCTCGACAACAAGGTCATTTTATATTCAGACGGATCGCAGATTGGCTCCCCTGCCGGTCAAATAACGGCCACCTCCACGACATCGCGCCAGATTCAGCTGGGCTTGAAACTAATCTGGTAGTTTTGGAATTCGGGATGCTGCTGGTACAATCGACGCCGCTCATGCGTCGACGTGCTCGGGGTTCATTAGAAGACGCTCAAGCATCGAGGGTTGTGGTGTGCAGCAGGGAATTCGCAGGACAAATTACATACTGTAAATCGAGGAGCTAAGATGAAGAAATTTTTGTTTTCTTTGCTGTTCATTCTGTCCGCACTGCTTGGGGCGGCTGCTCCAGCAATCATGGCGGGTCCGGGTTATCACTTGGTTAAGAAAGTCTCTTTGGGCGCGGCGCCGGGTGGTGGCGAATATTTTGACTACATCACGGTAGACTCCGGCGCGCGGCGCGTCTATCTCTCGCATGGAGCTGAAGTCAAAGTGCTCGACGCCGATAACTTCTCCGTCGTCGGCACCATTTCGGGCTTAAAGCGTTGCCATGGTCTAGTCGTGCTGCCAGAACTTGGCAAAGGATTTATCACCGACGGCGATGGTGAAAAGGTGGTGGTGTTCGACCTTAAAACACTCAAGGTCACGAATGAAATCAAGAGTGCCCCGGATACCGACTCCATTACCTACGATCCCGCTTCCAAGCTTGTCTTTACATTCAATGGCGACAGTAAGAATTCCACAGTCATAGATCCGGTCAAGGAAACGGTAGTGAAGATGATCGACCTGGGCGGCGCCGTAGAGCAACCCGTGGCCGATGGTAAGGGCTCTCTTTACGACAACAACGAAGAGAAAAACGACATAGCCGTCGTGGATACCCATTCGCTGACGGTCAAGACCCGTTGGCCCGTGGCGCCAGCCGGAACGCCCGTAGCGATCGACATGGACCGCGCACACCGCCGAATATTTTCCAGCGGCCGCGATCCGAAATTCCTGGTCATGATGGATGCAGACAGCGGTAAAGTCATTCAGTCGCTGCCCATCAGCGACGGCGTCGACGCCAATGTCTTTGACGCGGAAACAGGGCTGTTGTTCGTGGCTACCCGCGCCGGCAAGCTCCACGTTTTTCATGAGGATTCACTAGACAAGCTCACCGAAGTCGAAACCGTGGATACCGAGTTCGGCGCCAAAACCATGGGCCTCGATACCAAGACGCACAACCTTTTTCTGACCACCGCGGATTTTAAGTCGGCTCCTGGCAAAGACGCGGCTCACCCGACACGAAAAGCGGTTCCCGGAACTTTTCGCGTGCTGATCTACGGCCGCTAGGAAATCACCGGTCAAAAGAACTGACAGACGATGCGCTTCAAAATACCTGCGTTTTTGTGTGCTCTTTTGCTGGTGCCATTTGCTGACTGCGCTCCGGATAGCTCTTTCCATCTGATGGAGGCTTCCATTGCTGACATTCACAAAGCGCTACGAGCGGGCACACTGACGTGCCACGACCTAGTCCAGCAATACCTGGATCGCATACGTGCGTACGATCAACAGGGACCGGCGCTCAAGTCCATGTTGTACGTAAATCCTCAAAGCCTCGAACAAGCCGACGCCATGGACCAGGAGTTCCAGCGAACTCATAAACTAAAACCGCTCGGCTGCGTCCCTATGGTCCTGAAAGATAACTTTGACACCGCGGACATGCCAACGACGGCGGGGTCTCTAACGCTGCAAGGTGCGCAACCTGAAAGCGATGCGTTTGCAGTCAAACGCCTTCGCCAGGCAGGCGCGCTCATTCTGGGCAAAGCAAACATGTCGGAATTTGCTACCGGGGGCATATCCGCAAGTTCGCTCGGCGGACAGGTGAAGAATCCGTACGATCTGACCAGAACGCCGGGCGGCTCCTCCGGCGGAACAGGTGCCGCTGTTGCGGCGAACTTTGCAGCCGTGGGAACGGGGTCGGATACCGGCGGGTCCATTCGCTC
>Ga0209117_1000155_pt1 | contig 42563 bp, 37 predicted proteins | sample BlaSpr_A8_OM2_M2_FD_187978 | JGI IMG/M metagenome (GOLD analysis project Ga0209117, IMG submission 187978) | Forest soil microbial communities from Thunder Bay, Ontario, Canada - Black Spruce, Ontario site 2_A8_OM2_M2 (SPAdes) (version 2) | ecosystem: Environmental > Terrestrial > Soil > Boreal... | reverse complement strand
TTAATCAAATCGCGCAGGGAGAGCTCATCGCTGCGCACCTCGGCAAAGAAGCGCGCCAACACAATGATTATAATCAATTTGACCAATTCTGACACCTGAAGAAATTCGCCGAGGACCGGGATCCAGCGCTTTGCTCCAAACCGTGTGTGTCCGACCAACAGAACGGCCACCAGCGCCGCTACGCCTATCAAATAGAGGATGGGCGCCTGATCCAGTATTAGATGATAGTCGAGGCGGGAAAGCGCAAACATGGCGATGAAGCCGATTGCAAGCCAGCGAACCTGCCTCATGTGCATGCCGGCCAACGAACTGCCATGCGTGGCGGAATAGATTTCAATGACGCCAAGCGCGCAGATCGTCGCCAGGATGGCCAGCAGCCACCAGTCGTAATCGCGTGTTCCCGGTGCTTCCTTCATGATGTCCTTGCCGGACGGGCGGAGTTAAGAGTGTTCATCGCGGGTCCTCGCTTTGCGGTTCGCGCGCCGCAACAGCAGGTTTGAGAACAGGCTGAATGGTTGCCGCCGGAGCCCCTGAGCCGAGATCACGGCGCTTGTTTTCTTTGTTTTCGGCGGTGACGGTTCCGTCGGTCTTTTTCATCTTCTTGTCGTAATACGCTTTGACCACATCGCGCACGACAGGGCCCGCGGCTTCGCTGCCGTGTCCGCCGGCTTGCACCAGCACGGACACCACAATTTCCGGCGTGCGCCGCGGAGCGTAACCCACAAACCAGGAGTTATCCTTGAACTGTTTCCCTTTGCCGAGCCTGGTGCGCAAATCGTAGTTGATAATTTGTGCGGTGCCGCTCTTTCCGGAGAAATCGACTCCTGTCAGCTTCAGCGCGCCCGCCGTCCCGTGCATTTCGTTCACCACGCCGTACATCGCGTCGGTCACTTTTTCCACGGTGGATTCTGAAATATTGAAACGTTCTTCTCCGACGTTCGGCGCATCCTTCAGCAAATGCGGTTGCTTGAACACTCCGCCCATGGCGATGCCGCCAATCACGCGCGCCAGTTGCAGCGGAGTTGCTGTTACCGCGCCCTGACCGATTGCCACAGAGATGGTTTCGCCGGCGTACCATTTGCGATGGAATACGCGTTGCACCCACTCTTCGCTGGGCACGAGTCCGGTTTCTTCGGAAGGCAAATCGACACCAGTGCGATGCCCAAGGCCCAAATGACTCGCGTAATACGATATGCGGTCAATACCCAGACGCTGGCCCACGTTGTAAAAGAAGATGTCGCAAGACTCTACGATCGCTTTGTGCAAATCCACGAACCCATGAGTGGTCTTTCCATACACCCAGCACTTGAATTGCCGGCCATAAAATGTAGCGTAAGCGGGACAAAACGCGGTGAAACTTGCGGGAGGAACTTTGTCCTCGAGCATCGCGGTGGCCATGATGATCTTGAATACCGAGCCCGGCGCAAGCTGTGCTTGGATCGCGCGATTTAGCAACGGTTTCGCCGGATCGTCGTTCAGCTGCTTCCATTCTTCATTGGAGATGCGGATGGCGAAGTCATTCGAATCGGGAGCGGGATGGCTGACCATGGCCAGAATCTCGCCGCTGCGCGGATCGAACGCCACCACCGCGCCTTCGCGCGCGCCCAGCGATTGCTCGGCGACCTGCTGCAAATCGTAATCGATCGTTAGCTGAATCTGCTTGCCTGGAATAGCTTCCTGCGTGGGCAGGTGATCGACTTCTTTTCCGACGCTGTTCACGACGACGCGCCGCATGCCGTCGGTGCCTTGCAGCAGATCATTGTATTGGCGCTCGAGGCCGGATTTACCCACGAAGTCGCCGGGGCGAAAGCGCCCGTTGCTGGCTTCAATCTGCTGCTCGCTGACTTCGCCCACGTACCCGCTGGCATGCGCCATGAAGCCGCCCGGCAGATAGCGGCGGCGATGCACCATCAACATTTCGAGCAAAGGAATGTCCGATCGGTGGGACTCGATGAATGCCACGTCAGCCTTGCTGGCTTCGGGCTTGATGACAATGGGCTGAAAATTCTTTAGGTTGCGCGAATTCTGCAACTGCTCTTTCAGATCCTCGAGCGGAATGCCCAGGCCTTCGGAGATAGCCGGCAGATTCTTTTCGACTTGCGCGGGATCATCGCGAAGCAGAAGAACGCTGAAGGAGGGGTAGTTGTCGATCAGGACGCGGCCATCGCGGTCCAGCATGCGCCCGCGCGGCGCGATGACCGGAATGGAGCGAACCCGATTGCGCTCCGCCCACTGCAAAAACTTGTCCGAATCGATGACCTGGAGTTTCCAGAAACCGATGAGCAGCACGCCCACCATGCCCACGATTATGTAGGAGACGATGGCCAGTCGCTGTTGCGGCAGTCGATTATCGTTGCCAAACCAGTACGACACGAAAACCCCGCGCGCGAGTCTCTCGTTGGCGGCTGCTAGGAAGCCGCGCTATCTCATGGCTGTTCGTTGCCTGTCCCGAGATCTTGCCCGGGACCCTCTCGCGTCACGAATCATATGCACGGCGTGAGTCTCGAAATGTCCTTGAGAAATTCCTAAAATTTCGGCAAAGAAAAATTTCGAAACAATCCTTCGGAGCTCTCCCGATCGCCGGACTCTGCCTTCCGAACCTCGGCCAAGTCATAGAAAACGTAACATCTGCCGAGGGCAAGCCGCAAGCCGTCCGCAAGTACAGGTTCCTCTTCGGCACTAGCCGCTTAGCATTTTCGTCGTTCGTTGTGGCCAGGATCAAGGCTCACTCGTGGCGGAGCGTCACATTGGGGTTGGATTAGCCATTCATTCGTGGCGCAACGCCACGACCGGATCGATGCTCATCGCCCGCCGCGCGGGGATGTAGCAGGCCGCAATCGCTACCCCAACCAAGATCACTGCTACGCTCGCAAACGTCAGCGGATCAAGCGCGCTCACGGCGAAAAGCTGGCTCGCCAAGATTCGCGTGACCGCCTGCGAAGCGGCCAGGCCCGCGAGTAAACCAAAGCCCGCCTGAAGCATTCCGTCGCGTATGACGAGGCGTAACATATCGTGGATCTGGGCGCCCAATGCCATGCGAATGCCGATTTCACTCGTGCGTTGCGCAACGGTGTAGGACATCACGCCGTAAATCCCCACCGCCGCAAGAAGCAGCCCAAGCGCCCCAAATCCGGCAAGCAACGACATCGTGAAGCGCCGCTGCGCCAGCGAATGCGCGATAATCTCCGTCATTAACGAGGGATTGAACACGAGCGTGTTCTTGTCGAAAGCCCAAATCTGTTCCTGGATTGCGCGCGTGAGCGCCGCCGGAGCGACGCGGCTGCGGACGGCCAGAACCGTCGCGTAATTGAACGGAGATTGCGAGTAGAGCAGATACGCCTGCGGCGTCGTGGGGGCGTCGAGACCGTATTGATGAATGTCACCGACAACACCGACGATGGCTGCCCATGGTTTGTCGTCGCTCCGGCGCCCGAGTTGAATTCGTTTGCCCAACGGATTCTCGCCCGGGAAGATTTGGCGAGCCGTCATTTCGCTGATGATTGCCACTGGGGTGTTTCCTGCGGCGTCGGCCTCGGTAAATAGCCGGCCGCGCAGCAATGGGATTCCCATGGTGTGAAAATAGCCGGGGCTTGCGATGTAGCGGTCCACGGAAGGAACTTCGGGATCGGGAACGCGGCGATCTTGAATAACAAATCCAGCTTGATCGAAACTGCCAAAGCCTCCGGCAATCGGAGGTGTGCTGACCAGGCCGGCATCGTCGACGCCGGGAATCCGGCGGATGCGGTCAAGCACTTCGCTTTGGGCACGGACGACGGCATTGTCATCGTCATATTTAGCGCCGATCAGCGAAAAGTTCGTTTCGTAAAGGTTGTAAACGTTGAATCCTGGATCGACGTTCCACGCGCGCACGAAGCTCTTCAGCAGAAGGCCGGAAGCAACCGTAAGGACAAAGGCGAGGCAAACTTCTGACGAGACAAGAAGGCTTCGAACGTTGCTACGCGACGTTCCCCTTACACCGCGCGACGATCGTTGCAGCGCTTCGCGGTGATCCACTCGCGAGGTCTCTATTGCTGGGACGAGTCCAATCAGAAACCCGGTTGCCGTGGCGACACCCGCCGTGAAAAACAAGATCGCCGGGTCCAAATGCAGTCCATTCAAGCCTGCAATCTCGGCAGGCGCCCATCGGACCAGCAAGGCGGTCCCCCATTCCGCTAGAAGCACTCCACCAGCGCCGGCAAGCAAACTCAGCAGGATGCTTTCAGTCAAGAGCTGGCACACGATTCGGAAGCGCGACGCACCCAGAGCCGAGCGGACAGCGACTTCCCGTTTCTTCTTCGCGGCCTGCGCCAGGAGGAGATTGGCGATATTGGCGCACGCAATCAGCAGAACAAAAGCGGTGGCGCCTAACAGCAGCCATAGCGCCGTCTTTATCTTGCCGTACCAGCTTTCCCGCAACGGTAGGATCGTGACCGTGGCGTCGGGCGGATATTCCTTCGGAAACTCGCGCACCAACTGCGAAGCAATCGAATTCATTTCCGCGCGCGCCTGGCTGAGACTGACGCCATCGCTCAATCGTGCGACAGCGCGAAGATGTTGGCAGCTTCGGCAAGCACCCGGCAGGGAGAGATTGTATCCAAGCGGAGCCCAGACATCCGGTGGGCTCCCTGCGTCGTTGAATGACCGAGGCTCGAAGCTTCTCGGCAGAACGCCTACGATCTGAAAGGGGACTTGATCCAGCAAAACGGTTTGGCCGACTGCATTCGGGTTCCCGCCAAAACGGCGGATCCAATAGGGGTAACTGAGCAGCACCACATGCCAGCGGCCTGGAGCGTCCTCCTCCGGCGACAATCCGCGGCCAAGATACGTGGAAGTGCCGAGAACATTGAAAAAGTTTTGCGTGGTTCGCAAACCATAAACAATTTCAGGAGCGCCGCCGCTCGACGATGACGGAGTCCATCCGCGATAGAGAGCAATCTCCTGCAACGATCGTGTGCGAGCTTTCCAATCTTCTACTTCGCCGTAGGAAACGTTCGTTGGCAGCGGCGTTTGGGAGTCGCCGCGGGCCAGGGCGACCAGGCGATCCGGCTGGCGGTACGGGAGCGAATTCAGCAGCACGGCCTTCACGACGCTAAAGAGTGCCGTGTTTGCGCCGACGCCGAGCGCCAAGGTGAGCACGGCAACCACTGTTGGACCAGGATTTTTCCGCAGAGTACGCACTCCGTAGTGCACGTCCTGCCAGAGGGTCTCGAGCGGGGCAAACGTCCACAGTCGGCGCGAAATTTCCTTCAGCCGGTTTACATTTCCCATCCTTCGCCGCGCCGCGTAACTCGCCTCTGGGGCATCCATGCCCGCGGCGCGATTCGCCTCCTCGCGTTTCGCGAGATGAAACGCCAGTTCGTCGTCCAGTTCGCGGTCAAGTTGCTTGCGCTTTGCCAGGAACTTTACGCGTTGCCACAGCGCGTGCAGCCATCCCTGTGCCATGTGCTTCTCCTACGCCGTCTGCAAAACTCTCGCGACCGCCGCGGACATCCGCCGCCAGTATTCGGTTTCTTCCGCCAACCGTTTTCGTCCTGCCGCAGTGAGCGCGTAAAACTTCGCGCGACGATTGTTGTCCGATGCGCCCCACTCGGAAGAGAGCAAGCCTCGCAACTCCAGGCGGTGCAGCGCGGGGTACAGCGCACCCTCTTCCACGCGCAGTACGTCCTGCGAAGACTCATGAATCCACTCGGCAACGCCGTATCCGTGCATCGGAGCTTTCGCCAGCGCTTTGAGAACTAACAAGTCCAGCGTGCCTTGCAGCAGATCTCCGGTATCTTCCTTTTTGTTTTTCATCATTGGCCATCATTGCAGACTTCAACCCATAAGACGTTTAGGGGAGCAAAACGTTTCCCTGATTGCCCGGCAAAATGGCGACGCTTGCTCCCGGCGCGGCGCACGCGCTATCGTGCTAAGACCGCTTCATGGCTGCTCAAACTTTCTCACCACTACGCTTGACCCTAATCGGCATGTCGGGCGCCGGGAAGACATTCTGGACAAAGCGGTTAGCCCAATCCGGGCGGCCCGCGGTTTCCTGCGATGATCGCATTGAGCAGCGCCTGCGCACGAGACTGGAAGGCGGCGGCTACGCCGGCATTAACGGCGTCGCCTCCTGGATGGGCTGGCCGGACAGCCCCAACTACAAGCGGCGTGAAGCCGAGTATCTCGCCGAGGAAATCGCCGTGCTCGATGAAGTTCTCACCGATCTGGGGCGCAATCCGTCCGGTGAGCTCGTTCTGGATACCACCGGCAGCGTGATCTACACGGGCAACAATCTCTTACTGCGCCTGCGCCGCCAAACGACCGTCGTGCACCTCGCCGCCACGCTCGAGGAACAGCAGCTCTTGATTGAGCGTTATCTGAATGATCCAAAGCCGGTGCTGTGGCGCGGCGCGTTTCAGCCAAAAAAGGGCGAAAGACCGCGCGAAACGGTCGCGCGCTGCTATCCCACGCTGATCTCCGCGCGCCGCCAAAGCTACGAGGCGCTCGCGCACTGCACAGTTCCAGTCGCGGAATTGCGTGACGCGACGCTTGATGCGGCGGCCTTTCTGGCAAAAGTCAACGCACGGCTGGAACGGACGAAGTGAGGTACCGCAGCACATCCAGGCAAGCGCCGCTAACCTCGCTCCGTGGCGCGGTCCTGCGCGGGCTCGCGCCGGACGGCGGACTCTACATGCCCGCCGAGATCGCGCGCCGCTCGCCCGGAGAGCTGGAAGAATTTCGCCGCTTGCCGTTCACGGAAGTCTGTTTTCGCGTTGTCACGCCTTTCGCTGGTCCCGAAGTGCCCGAGGAGATTCTGTGGCAAGTGGTCAGCGAAGCGATCAACTTCCCGGTGAAGCTGATTTCGCTTTCACCAGCTTTGCACATACTCGAGCTGTTTCACGGCCCGACGCTAGCCTTCAAGGATTTCGGCGCGCGCTTCATGGCACGCCTGATGGGCTATTTCGTTCGCGACGAGACTCGGCCGCTCACCGTTCTCGTGGCCACGTCCGGCGATACCGGCAGCGCCGTCGCGCACGGTTTTCTCGGCGTGCCAGGGATTCGCGTGGTGATTCTCTATCCCTCGAAGCGCATCAGCGAAGCGCAAGAAAAGCAGTTCACCACACTCGGCGAAAATATCACCGCTTTGGAGGTCAGCGGCACGTTTGATGATTGCCAGCGCCTGGTGAAGCAGGCCTTTTCCGACGCCGAGCTGAACAAGCGGACGTTCCTCACTTCGGCGAACTCTATCAACATCGGCCGCCTGCTGCCGCAAATGTTCTATCATGTCGCGGCGTACCGCCAGCTTCCGGTGGCCTCCGTGCCGCTCATCGTCTCGGTGCCCAGCGGAAATTTCGGCAACCTTACCGCGGGAATTTTCGCAAAGCGCATAGGCTTGCCCGTCGCGCGTTTCGTTGCGTCGACGAACGTCAACGATGTCGTGCCAGAATATCTGCGCACCGGAGAATTTCATCCGCGTACGGCAACGCCCACCCTTTCCAATGCCATGGACGTTGGCAGCCCCAACAATTTTCCGCGCCTGCTGGATCTTTGCCGAAACCGGCTTGAGTACGTGCAGCGCGAAATCTGGGGGCACGGGGCCACGGATGAAGAAACGCTCAGCGCCATGAAGTCCTTGTACGATCGCTTTGGCTACGTCGCCGACCCGCACACCGCGGTCGGGGTGCTAGGTTGGGAAGCTTATCGCCGCGAACACCCCGAGCCGGCCCAAGGGTTAGTCCTGGCGACTGCCCACCCCGCCAAATTTGCCGACGTAGTGGCGCGTGCAATCGGCGCCGCCCCGCCGCTACCCGACCGCCTCGCCGCATATTTACAGCGCCCCAAACTCTCGCAACCAATCTCCAGTCGTTACGACGATTTTAAGCAGTTCCTGCTTGCGCACTGATGGCTCAGCGGCAAATGGTCAGAAGAGATTGAAAGTAACTCTCTAGGACCTGCGGAGGCGGTCGAGCACGGCGAACAGCAGCACCGCCACGACGGCGTTCACTGCCGCGGCTATCGCCAGCCGCAGCGTGAACCACTGCTCTGGCTCCGCTAGCAGCAGGCGCCGCGTTAGCGTAATGAAGCCCTGGTGCACAACGAAGAACATCATCGTCAGCGCAAGGCGCGCCGCCGGGTGTTCGGTATCGAGCCGCGCGCCAATCGATGACGCTAGATAGCCGATGATCGTTTTCGCGATGCCGTACAGCCCTAGCGGCACCGTCGGTCCGCTCAAGCTGTCTTGCAGCAGTCCGATCACCATGCCTAGCAGCAAACCAGTCGACGGATTGCGCCGGCTCAAGCCAAAATAAATTGTTATCAGCAACGGCAAATCCAGCACCGCAAATTTCGGGATGTATACCGGCACAAACGCCTGGAGTATCAGCGCCAGAAATGTCGCAGCAACAATCGCGCCGGAGCGGAATTTGTGCACCTCGATGTGCGTTTCCGCCAGCCGCAGATCGAAGGCGTCGTTCATCATGGATTCACCGCCGCGGTCCCGCCCACGCTTTTGCCGGATGCCGCCGCCGGAGCCGCGGGTTCCTTCCTCTGCTCCATCGGATGCAGCGTCAGCAGCACGATCACCTCTTCGAGCCGTTGCAGATTCGCCGCTGGCCGCACGCGCACTTGCTGGAACGGCCGGCCGGTTTTGATTTCCGTGACGACACCAACGGGCAAATCGCGCGGAAAAATACGATCCATCCCGCTGGTGACTACATGCTCGCCCAGGTTCACCGTGTCATCGGTCGGAATATATTTCATCGAGAGCAGCGGCTCGCCCGTGCCGCCCACAGGACTCTGAATGCGCGAATCCGCGAGCATTGCCCCCACGCCGCTGTCCTTGTCCGTCAGCAGCAGCACCTGCGCGGTGTCGCGATACGACTCGATCACTTTCCCGACTACGCCGTCCGGCGTAATCACGCCCATATTGCGGCGAATTCCGTCGCGCTCGCCGCGATCGAGATAGATCGTCTGGCTGGCGCTATCCGCGCTCGTGCCGATTACCCGCGCCGCCAGCATCGGCACATTGCGCTGCGCTTGCCGGAAATTCAGCAGCGCCGCCAGCCGGTCCGCTTCCGTGGCCTTGCTTTGCAGTTGATTCATTCGCAGCTTGAGCTCGTCGTTTTCACGCCGCAGTTGCTCATTTTCCCGTGAGGTGTTTTGCAGCGCGAAGTAATGGCTCCACGTGCCGCGAATGTTGCCGATACCCTTCGCGCCGGCGCGCTGGAACGGCGACATGGCGCCGACAGTCCACACGCGCAGCAGTCGCCCCTGCGAGTCGCGCTTGATCTGCACGGCCAACAGCACCACTTGCAGCAAGATTACTCCTGCAAGCAGCACCAGCGATTTATGCCGAGAGGGAATGCCCGCCATTGTTCTTCGCAGTCCGTTCTCAAATCAAATTTGCGTTAGGCGAAAACTGTAAGTGATCTGAAGTTTGTAACCGCGTGCTTCCAGTAACAATTCTTTTTCAGTCGATGCAAACCTGGCGTAGCAGGCGAAAATCGCTCAGCATCTTTCCCGTGCCCAGCACCACGGACGCCAGCGGGTCATCCGCAATCGAAACCGGCAAGCCCGTTTCTTCCCGGATGCGCTTGTCCAGATTCTTCAGCAGCGCGCCGCCGCCGGTCAGCACGATTCCGCGGTCGCTGATGTCCGCGGAGAGCTCCGGAGGCGTGCGCTCCAGCGCCACGCGGATAGCGTTTAGAATTGTCGCCACGCACTCCGCCAGCGATTCACGAATCTCGCTGTCATCAATCGTCACCGTGCGCGGCACGCCTTCGATCAAATTGCGGCCTTTCACTTCCATCGTCAGCGGCTTCTCCAACGGATACGCCGAGCCGATCTCCATCTTGATCTGCTCCGCGGTGCGCTCGCCCACGAGCAGGTTGTACTTGCGCTTCAAGTACTGCATTACCGCTTCGTCCATCTCGTTGCCAGCGACACGCACCGATCGCGAGTACACGATGCCGCTCATCGAAATCACCGCGATGTCCGTTGTGCCGCCGCCGATATCGACAACCATGTTGCCCGACGGCTCCTCGATGGGCAGTCCCGCGCCAATCGCCGCGGCCATCGCCTGCTCCACCAGGTAAACTTCGCTCGCCCGCGCCCGGTACGCGGAGTCCTGCACCGCCCGCTTTTCCACGGGAGTGATTTCACTCGGCACGCCAATCACGATGCGCGGATGCACCAGCACGCGCCGGTTGTGCGCCTTCTGAATGAAGTACGTCAGCATTTTTTCGGTGACTTTGAAGTCCGCGATCACGCCGTCTTTCATGGGTTTGATGGCCACTACGTTCCCCGGCGTGCGTCCCAGCATGTCTTTCGCTTCGCGCCCCACCGCCACCACTTCGCCGGTCGTTTTGTTGATTGCCACGATCGACGGCTCGTTCACCACGATCCCTTTGCCGTGCGCAAACACCAGCGTGTTCGCCGTCCCCAAATCGATCGCCAGGTCGGACGAAAACAGGCTGAACACCGACCTGAGGTTGTAACCGTTCTTGTTCATTCCTCGATCCCCCTGCGGAAAGCTGGCCCCGCCGCCATCCGGAGCTACTATTCTCTCCGGACCTCATCTCCAGCGCAAAGCAGCGCGCCCTCTTATTGTCGCGTGATCGTCAAACAGCAGCGTTGGTGCCGGATTCCCAGCGTTCCGCGCGACTCTCGCGCAGCCGTTTACTTCGGTACCACGATGGACACTTGCTGTTTCGCCGTCCCTCCCCGGCGATTCTGTCCAATCACGACAATAGTATGCTCTCCGGGCAGCAGCGGTTCCGTAAAGTGCCGGAACGTTCCATCCTTCGCAATATTCGGCACCGGCTGCGCGTTGATGATCAATGCGGAGCCGGGCTCGGTGCGGCCGATAATTTCTACTACCCGGCCGTGCAGTTGCGTGCCCTGAATCTCGAGCTTCATCTCCTGCGCCTTGCCCTGCGCAACCAGCGTGAACTTATATGGTTCGCTCACGTCGCTCGATAATTTCTTCGCACTCGTTGCGGTCACGTCCCAGAAATAATCACCGGCATCCAGGCCCGAAATGTCTGCGCTCGTGCCTTTCACTGCCGGCACTTCTTTCACGATCTTCGTGAACATCGATGTCGTGCTGATGCGCAGCGAATAGGACGCCGCATCCTGCACCGGCTTCCACTCAAAGTGCACAGCGGCCGTCCTGGGATTCTCCGCAATAATCGGGGTCAGATTGATCGGCTCGAGCAATTCCGGCGGTGCCAGCACGTCCGATTTCGAAATCGAACCCGTCGTCGGAATGTTCACCTTTTGCCCGTGCGTCACTTCCACTTGCTCTTGTCCGCGTTGCACTTGTGCGCTGCCGCTGGAAACCGTGATTTCGCCTTCCTTCGTATCCTTATCCATCTTCACTGCCGCGCGGCTGTTTGGCCGCAGTTCCGCCTTGGCATCCTCCATGCTTACCGCCGCTTTGGATCCGGGCGAGAAGTTTCCGGTAGACAAATCCACCGCGCCGGTGTTGATGCGCACTGCAACGCTGGTTGGCTTGTTGCTGGCCATGGAATTTTCTTCCACCGTGATCAGCGTGCCCGGCTTCACCGTGTAGAACGTTCCGTCAGCAAAAGTCACGCGCGCGTAACCGTCGGTGCCCGTCTGCACCAGGTCGCCCTTGTCCAGCGCCGTGCGGTAATCGGCATCCACCCACTGCACCGAGTTCACTTTTTTCACCTGCACCCGGCCGTCCAGGTTCACGAATTTGGCCTGCGTTTGCGAAACCGGCGCGTTTTCTCCGTCATTACTCGCAATAGCCGTGGAAATCTTGTGCGTCACCGCCGAATACAAGCTCGGAAACAGGATAAACATCCCGGCCAGGACAATCGCCGCAACCAACAGGCCATAAACAATCACCGTCTTGTAGGTGACGGCGTGCCACTGCACTTCCACGCGGTGAATCTTGGGCGGAGCGGCAGGCTCAATCGGGCGATGCGGTTCGATAGGCGTCTGTGTAGGCACAGTTCTGGCGCACTCGTAACGCCATTTTCGCAATATAACACAGCGTTTTCCTCCGCGCCTGAACCGCGTGCCCCCGCGTACTCAATCAGCAAATAGCACTTGCGTGACCCCCCGCCTGTACTTTCCTCCGAATCAGTGGAGCCAGGAAATAGCCGCGCTTATCCAAGTCTGCCAGGCCGACTCGGCTTTGGTCCCCTACCGCTTTTCCATTCGTAGTGTAGTGCATCTGAAAAACCAGATCGGACCCGGCGGGAACAAATTTCGCCATCGTCGCCGGCCGCTCGTCTGGCGAACTTCCCGGCGCATACACCAGCAGAATATCGCTGTCCGTCCAGTGAGCTCCTCGGCGGTCCTCCGCGTCCTTAAGAGTCGCGGCGGTAAACGGTTCGCCCACCGGTAATCGCATGCTTGCCACCGCTACTCCCCGCATGCTTCACACTACCCGTTGCTCTTACTCGTAGCGCAGACAGTTGATGGGATCCAGATTCGCTGCCAGATTCGCTGGATAGTACCCGAAGAACAATCCCACCCCGACGGAGATCACGAACCCAATCGTCACCCAAAGATAAGATAGCGTCGCGGGAACCGAAGGCACAAACGTGCGCACCATCGTGGATATGCCCGCCCCAATCAGGATACCGATGGTGCCGCCAACCAGCGTGAGCGCCACTGCTTCCAGCAGGAACTGCAACCGTATGTCCGCGCGTCGCGCTCCGATAGCTTTTCGCACGCCGATCTCCTGCGTCCGTTCGGTTACGGAAATCAGCATGATGTTCATCACGCCGATGCCGCCCACCAGCAGGCCAATCGAGCTGATCACCGTGGTAAGGATCACCAGTGCGCTGGTCAATTGGTTCCACAAATTGCTAAGAAAGTCCGGCGAGCTCAGCTCGAAGTCATTCTCCTTGCCCGCCGGAATGCGCCGCAGCCGTCGCATTGCCTGAATCACCTCGCCCTGCGCGGTCTCGACGTTCACGTTTTCCGGCACCGTGAACGCCATGATCAGTTCCTTTGCCTCCGGATACTGCTTTTTGAAACTGCTCAGCGGAATGATCACGAAAATATCCACGCCGGGGCCCAGGAACAAACCTTGATCATGCTGGAAAACCCCAATGACTTCGTACACCGCGCCGTTAATGCGCACCGTCTTGCTGATGGCATCCGTATTCGGGAATAGCGATTCGCTGATGGCTGCGCCCAGCACCACTACCGGACGCGCATGCTCCTGATCGAATGCACTGATGAAGCGGCCGCGCTCGATGGCGAACAGCGGTATCGCCTCGATGTACTGCGGCTCCGCCCCGCGCACGATGACCTTCTCCACGCTCCGATTGCCGCTGGTGATCAAGTTCGTGTCTCCGAAGAAAAATCCCCGGGTTCCAACCGTGGTCACAATTTGCACGTCCGGAGCCGCTTCCCGCACAAAATCCGCGTAATCGTATTGAAAATACTTGCGCGTGCGGATGCGTTCCGGCCAGCGTGAAGGGTCCGTGCCCGGCGGAAATCGCGACAGGAAGTAAGTTCGCGAGCCTAGCGACTCCACTTTGTCTTGCACGAATTTGTTGAGCCCTTGAATGATCGCCGCCATGGAAATTACCGAAGACACCCCGATGACGATGCCCAGCACGGTAAGGGCGGAGCGCACTTTTGAGGAGCGCAGAGTGCCCATCGCCGCGAGAAAATTCTCCCGCGCTTGTGCTGGCGTCATTACCGCCATCAGTCAGACCTCAAGGCTACGATCGGATCCAGCCGAGACGCGCGCAATGCAGGATAAATTCCAAAGAAAAGCCCTACCGCGGAGCTCAGCAATACTCCCAGCAGCGCAACCCAGGTTTGCACCGAAGCCGGGAACGGCGTATACGTGCGCAGCGCCAGGGCCACTAGAAACCCCATCGTGATCCCCGCCAGGCCTCCGGCAATGCACTGCATGACGCTTTCCGCCATGAACTGGCTGAGGATGTCTGCCTTAGTCGCGCCCACCGCGCGCCGCACGCCAATCTCTCTTCGCCGCAGCGTTACGCTGACCAGCATGACATTCATGATCACGATCCCTCCGATGAGCACGGAAATCGCGCTCACTAGGATAAACACCGCGAAAAACGCCGAGCTGATGCTGCGCCACAAAGCCATGTAACTTTCCTTGGTGCCGATGAAAAAATCGTCCTCCATCGTCCCGTTGAGATGCCGGCGTGCCCGCAAAAGTAAGTGCGCCTCGTCTTGCGCGTTTTCAAATTTTTCCTTGCTCGTCTTCACATTGATTGTCAGGCTCGTCAGTGGGCCCTTCATGCGCAGAAACACCGGCAGCGGCACCATCACGAAGTTGTCCTGGTCCTGCCCGAGTACACTGCCAATCTTCTCCATGACGCCTATCACCAGGAGTTCGTCATTCCCCAAACGAATCGCTTTGCCTACCGGCTCCATGCCTGAAAATAACTGCTGCACCAGTGTGTCTCCAATCAGGCAGACGTCCGTGTGGTGCTCGACTTCCGACGGCGTGAAGTACCGTCCGAGCTCAACGTTGCGTGTATCGATATCGGCCATGTTCGCTGTTTGGCCGTACAGGTTTACGTCCGTTACTTCTTTATTGCCCGCTCGCGCCCGAACCACATTGCTGGCCGTTGCCCCGACTTCTTCGCAGTCGCGGCACCCTTCTGCGACGGCGCGCATGTCTTCCAACTCGATCTTTTTGTACTTCAGTGCTTTCAGAACAATGGTGAAGTCCGTTACCGCAAATGGGGTTCGCGCAATCTGAAATACGTTTGTCCCCAGGTTGGCGATTTTGCTCTCCACGTAGAGATTCGCCCCTTGCACGATGGTCATCACCGTGATCAGCGTGGCCACACCCATTGTAAGCCCCAGCATCGTTAGCGACGTGCGCAGCTTGTGCGCGCGCAGCGCGCTGAAGCACTGCACAAGATTGTCTCGGATGGCCAGCATGGACTGGAAAAGCCTTCCGCCTATTTTTCGAATCCGGCCAATACCCAAGCCCCGTCTCACTGGGCTCTGGGACCCTCTCTAAAGACTACGAAAAAGAAGGCGCGAGGATTACACAATTCGTTCAGGTCAGGCACCTCCGCCGGAATCGATACCAAGCTGGCCCAAGCGAGTAGCAGGCCCAACAAAACGCCTTTTCTTCGATTCCATTTGAGCCGCCCGCCCGCATCTTCTATAATCTAAGTTTGTCCACCAATTGGAGGAACTAGCAGTATGGCTGTAGCAAAAGATTCTCGCAAAACCGGCATGCGCATTTTGCTCGGAGTGGTCGTCCTGCTCCTCGGCGGCAGCATGCTGCTCTACCTCGTGCCGCAAACGCCCGGCACCGGCGAAGCCTCCTCCACCGACATTGTCGCCAAGGTCGGCGACCAAACCGTCAGCGCCTCCGAGATCCGCCAGCAATTCGCGGAAATTCAGCAGCGCAATCAAATTCCCAAGCAGCTGGAATCCCTGTACGCCCGCCAAATTCTCAACCAGCTCATCTTCCAGAAAGAAATGGAGTACGAAGCCAAGCGCCTGGGCATCCGCGTTTCCGACCAGGAGCGTGCCGCCCGCATCCGCCAATTTCTCCCCACCGCTTACAACGGTGACACCTTCGTCGGCATGGACCGCTACGCGTCCGAAGTACAAGCCCGCTTCCAGTTGAGCGTCCCTGTATTTGAAGAGCTCATTCGGCAAGGCTTGCTCCAAGACAAGTTTCGCAAGCTCGTCACCGACGGCGTGAGTGTCGGCCCCTCTGAGCTGCAAGACGAATTCAAGTACCGCAACGAAAAAGTGAAGCTGGACTACGCCTTCATCAAGCCCGAGGATCTGGAAGCGAAAATAGCTCCGGACGAAGCCGAAATCAAAGCCGCCTATGAGAAAAACAGGAGCCGCTACCAGGTTCCCGAAAAGCGCGTCGCTCGCTACGGCCTCATCGATCTGACCCAGCTTCGCCAAACCGCCCAGATTTCCGACGACGAACTAAAGGCTCAATACCAGCAGAACATCCAGCAATACCAAGTGCCCAATCGCGTGCACGTCGAGCACATTTTGCTAATGACCGTCAGCAAGACCGACGCCGAAGTCGAGGAAATCCGCCAGAAAGCCGAAGACGTCCTCCAGCAAGCCAAGAAAGGCGCCAAGTTTGAAGACCTCGCCAAGAAATACTCCGAAGATCCAGGCACCAAGGACAAAGGCGGCGATCTCGGCTGGATCACGCAAGGTCAGACCGTGGCGGAATTTGAGAAGACCGCCTTCGGCCTCGACAAAGGCAAAATTTCCGACCTCGTAAAGACGCAGTACGGCTTCCACATCATCAAGGTCCTTGAGAAGGAAACCGCGCACACCAAGCCCTTCGACGAAGTCAAGGATTCCATCAAGGTTCCGCTGTTGCTCGCCAAGACCGACAAGCTGGCCAGCGACGAAGCCGATCAGCTTTCTGCCACCATTCGCCGGTCGAACAAGATCTCCCTCGATGATCTCGCCAAGCAGTTCCATCTTTCCCTCGGCGAAACTCGCCCGGTGACCGCCACCGATCCCATCCTCGAACTCAGCAATTCCAAAGAAGCTAAGGAAGCCATCTTCCGCTTCCGCCAGGACGAACTGAGCCTGCCCATTCGCACCGACCGCGGCTATCTCGTGCTCTCCGTGAAGCAAATTCAGCCCGCCCACCCGGGCTCGCTGGAAGAAGTCCGCGACAAAATCGTCACCGAGCTGAAGCAGCAGAAATCCAGCGAGCTCGCCCGCGTCAAGGCCGAAGATCTCGCCAAGCGCGTCAAGGCCGGCGAAAAGTTTGACGCCGCCGCCAAATCCCTGGGTCTCGAATCCAAAACCAGCGACCTTTTCGCGCGCAACGGCTCCATTTCCGGCGCCGTCAGCGGCAAGCAAGTCGCCGCCGCCTTCCAACTCAAGCCCGGCGATGTCGGCGCGCCTCTGAACCTTGGCGCAAACTGGTTCGTCTATCGCGTCGCCGAAAAACAAGAGCCCAACCCCGCCGATTTCGAGAAACAGAAGAAAGAATTGACCGAGCAAGTCCTGCAAACCAAGCGCAATCTTGCCTTTGAAGCCTTCCGCACCTCCCTGGAAGCGCGCCTCCGGCAAGAGGGCAAACTGCAAATTATGTCCGACAAGTTGAAGGGGTTTGGCGACCTAAGCTGACATAACTCATTCAAAACAAGACGTTTATTATTTTACAGCGCCCCTCTTGTGTTCCCCGCAGCATCTATTTACCCTATTTGTGTCGTAGAAAGCCTTGATTCCACCCGACGCCGTTGCCAAACGGTCTAGCTTTTTCCCGGGGGCTCGGACGGAATCCGCAAGAAAACCTAAATGGCTACTCAGCGCCAGAACCTTCAAGGATTGGTGAGCACCATGCCAGGCCGAGTGTCTGCAGTCCGCAATGATTACCGCTGCTCCATCGAACGCAACCAAGCCGGGAAGTATTGCGTGCGCATCCGCGTCCGCTACCCCCGCCACGCTTGGCTCCTCGGCGTCTTTTTCCTGGCTTCCAACTTCGATAAAGCCATGAAAAAGCTCGAGGAATCCGTCGATTTCCTCCAGCGCCACGAAGAAAAGCTCTGGTTCTGGGGCGTCGACCGCGCTGAAGACATGGGTTTTTCCGCCGAATTCCTCCGCGAAGTCGGCCTACGGCTCGACCGCCGCATCGAATTCCCGCCCAAGGGCGCCAATCTTGCGCTCGCTCCGGAGCGCAACGTCCCAGCTTTCGTCCTAGGCCCAGTCCGCCGCGGCCTCGCCGAATCGATGGAAGCCCCCCGCCCCGTCCACGCCGGCGACTAACCCGACTTGAGGGTCGGAGCTTTAGTTTATCCTGAGCCTCGAAGGGCCCCGACATAAAGTCGACGCCATGGGCGGGCTTTAGCCCCCGAGGAAACATCTTGCTGTATTTTCAAAGAACCAAAGCTCCAGTGGGCATGCTCTATCTCCGCCCTGCGCCCAAGCTTTACATTCCTCATATTGACTCCGACTGAGTTCTTCGGCAACATCAGGCGCTCACAAACCCCGGCGAAGCGTTCACCCAAATTCACTAGGAGAGAGGTGCCACCCATTATGACGAGAATGACGAGAATGACGAGAAAGCCGTCCCTGCGTGCGTTTCTGTTCGTTCTAGCCTGCATTCTGAGCCTGTCCGTGACTGTAGCCGGGGCCCAGACGAAAGCAAAATCCACGCCGTCGAAAACAAAGTCCGCCGCCTCCACCGCGCCTAAGTCCGCCCTGGTCGACCTCAATTCCGCAACCGAGGATCAGCTCAAGGAACTGCCCGGCATTGGCGACGCTTACGCGAAAAAGATTGTGCAAGGCCGTCCCTACGCGAAGAAGACCGACCTCGTCCGCAAAAAGATCGTCCCCCAGGCTACCTACGACAAAATCGCCGACAAGGTAATCGCCAAGCAGCCCAAAGCCGCCGCCACCGCCGCGAAGGCCAAATCCTAGCCTATGTAGAGGCCGGCGTCCGCTGCAATGGGCAGAGCGCGCTCCAGGACGTGCCACTGTAGCCGCAGGGCTTTAGCCCGGCTAGCGAGCAAAGCGAGCGCTCCGGAACTTAAGGGTCGGAGCTTTAGCTCCGTCATACGCGCTCGTTCTCAGTGGCCTTTAGCCCTGAGGAAACCCTTGTCCATTACTTCCCGCGCAAAATCACCTCGCCCTGCCCAACCATCTGGTCATTCAGCCAGACGCGGTACTTGTACGTGCCGTCCTTCGTCCCTACCCGCGCCGGCCCGCTCAGCAGCCGCATCCCCGCCGGCGCTTGAAACACGTTCGACGAAAACGGGCAGCGGTTTACGTCAAACTCCACGCGCAAATTGCCCGCATCCGAAATCCACGAAACCTGGTCGCCCGCATCCAGCACTACCGCCTGCGGAATCAATCCCACCAATACCGGCCGTTCAGCCATTTCCCCTCACGCTTTCCATTTTCACTTTAACTTCGCCTCAAACTCCTGCGCCGACCGCTTCGGCGCAGCATTGCACCAAGCAGCCGCCATAGCCTGCTTCAATATCTTTTTTGTGGCAGCCCGCAACCGCACGCTGGTAGCCCCGCCGCGTCCCCATCCCCCGGCCACCGGCTCAAATACCTCCGGCTCAGCCCGCACGAACTCCTCCTGCTGCTCCGGGGTCAGCTTCACCATGCCCCATTTCTTTTCCGGATAAGCCAAAGTCGCGAAAATCTTCCCGCCCCGCACCCGAAAATCCGGATGATCCATGTGCGAGCTCTCAAACGCCTCCGGAAAGCTCAAAGCCAACCGCCGAAACTGTTCCGCCGTCACGATCCGCTCCTCTCGCGAACGGAACGATAGCACATCGTCGTTCGTAGCCGCGAGCCTGCTCATCAGTCACTTAACGCGCTGCGGCGCTTCGCGATTGCTGATCATGAATAACTTCGAACGAGAGACGTGGCCGTGGTGTCTGGATAAATGAAGGCGCAACCCGCGCGCACTTCAAGGAGATCCGCCCCGATGAATATGATGAAAAAGACAGCATTCACCTTTGCTTTGCTTGCCACTCTTCTCGCAAGCTGTGACGGAGTGTACGCGCAAAAGCCCGCTCCCAAACCCGTGCCCCTGACGCTGGCGCCTGATCTATCGAAACTGAACATCGAGAAAATACTGCAACAGGTGCAGACCACAAAAGTTCAGCAGAGCGCCGAAGAAACATCGCCTTTGCAGCTCGTGGCGGAATTTCTGCAACTGCGCACCGGTCAGGTGAGCGAGCTGGAGCAATTGTTGCAAGCGCGGCAGGCCACGCTTGTGCCGCTATTTCAAACAGCGCAGTCCTTGATTCAGCAACTAGGCTTTCTGCTGAATTCTGGCGGAAACCCGGTACAGGTTGGGGTATTGGTGATCCAAATCCACGCGTTGCAGCAGCAGATGGCCCAGGCACAGCAGGCCTTTCTTGCTCGATTCGTGGCGATCCTCGACCCTGATCAACTGCAAAGACTGCAGACCGTGCAGCTTGCGGCTCACTTACAGCCTATTCTTCCCGCATTCCAGTCGATATTTCTTTTCTGACTCGAAAGGACCACAAGAGGCCGCGTAGTGCGTGCCAAGCTGCGCGGCCGAGCCCCGGGCAATCTACGGTCAGGATCTGGTCGGTTTTTTGAATAGCTCCCCGCCGACCGCGGCCAGACATGCTATTTTGCTGAACGAGCGGGCTGGCCGCGGTGTCTATACGTAAGGAGTAGAAGAGGCGTGACAGGCGCGTGCGTGAGTACGTTGATTGCTAGAGCCGAAGCGCATAGTCCCGAGGCGGGATTCGGCGAGCGCATCGCTGAGAATCAGCGGCGCGTTTTTCAGATTGCCTTCAGCATCCTGGGCAATTCCGCCGACGCGGAAGATGTCGCACAGGAAGCGTTTTTGCGCGCCTATCAGAGGTTCGCATCGCTGCGGGAAGCGGAAAAATTCCGCGCCTGGGTGAACCGCATCGTTTTTCGGCTGGCTTTGAACCGCAAGAGAGGCTACCGGCGGCGCTTGGCGCGCGATACCGCCTGGCAGATTAGTGAGACGCGAACGACCGTGGACGGCGCCGGGGATGCGGAGAAGCAGGTGATGTTGGACCGGCTCCGCAGAGAAATAGAGCGCTTGCCGGAGAAACTGCGCAGCGTCCTGCAGGTTTCGCTGGTGGAAGAGATGGACGCTGCTGATGTGGGCGCGGTGCTCGGGATTCCCGCCGGGACGGTGAGGTCGCGCGTGCACACGGCGCGAAAACTGTTGTTGGAAGTGATGCAATGAAGAAAGCATGCGAGAAATGGAGGGACCCGTTGCTGGAGGCTGCCCTGACGGGAGCAAAACCGAAGGCTCTCGAAGAGCACCTGCGAGCCTGCACGAATTGTTCGGAAGAGCTGAGTGAGCTTCAAGCACGCAAGGCGCGATTGGACGCATTGCTGCCGCTGGCGGCGCAAGGAGCGGGGCCGTCGGTGGATTTCCGGGCGCGCGTGCTGGCCGCGGCGGAGGCCGCCGGCGAGAGCAGGCGCGCGCGGCCGTGGCGGGTCTGGACCCTGGCTGGAGTGACGGCGGTGATTCTCGTGGCGCTCGTAGTGGGAGTGACGTCGTACCGCAGAACAGCGAGAACGGTTCCGGCGGACGAACTTGCCGCCGCGCAAACGCTAGCGGAGTGGCGAGCGCCCAGCGATGTTCTGCTGGCGCATCCAGGGCCGGAGATTTTGCGGAAGATGCCGAGGCTCGGCGAGTCGTACCTGAATGTCCCCGTGAAGATGCCCCTGAAGATGCCCCCTGAAGATAAATGAGGAGGAATGAAATGAGAGCGGGAATTCTCTGTATTTGCGCGGCGCTTCTTTTTGCGGCGGGACCAGCCCGCGCCCAGCAGCCCGATCAGGATCCCATGGGGCAGAGTTTTTTTGCTCCGGAACTGGTGATGCAACATCAGGAAGCGATTGGGCTAAGCGCAGAGCAAAAAGATTATTTCAAGACGGAAATCCGGGCCGCCCAGTTGAAATTCACGGAGTTGCAATGGAAGCTGCAGGATGAAATGGAGAAGCTCGTTGCGCTGGTCAAGCAGCCGCGCGTCGACGAGCAGCAGGCTCTTGCGCAATTGGAAAAGGTGCTGGCGACGGAACGGGAAATTAAGCGGCAGCAAGTGACCTTGCTCGTACGCATCAAGAACAAATTGACGCCCGAGCAGCAAGCAAAGCTCTCGGAGCTGCGAACCAAGCCTGCGACCAAGTAGCAGCGACCGCGTGCCGATGGGCCTATCTCGCCACGTTTCTCGCCGTTTGTAGCGGCGAGTTTACCTCGCCATCTTGCCTTTTCTTGATCTCTTGGGATTTATCTCGCTGCATTGCCCTGGGGTTTTGCTGCAGCTGCGCACTTGTAGCCGCGAGTTTATCCCGCGGCCTTACCTTTCGGGTTTATCCCTTGAGTTTGTAGCCATCTTGTCTTTCGCGGTTATCCCTCGAGTTTGTAGCGGCGAGTTTACATCGCCATCCTGCCTTTTCCCCGGTTTCCTTTGGTCCTCCCTTTTCCACGGCGGAACGAACGGGGTCGAGACTACCGGCAGGTTAGGCCAAGCAAACATAAACGAGCCCGAATATGGCCACCCCTCCGCACAGCCCACCAAACCGGCTCGAACCGGATTCAAGAACGCATACAACGCGGCTCCGTCAATCGATTCCCCGTCACACAACACGTGGTCGTAAAACCCCTTCTGCCACAACTCGGAGATTCCCAATTTTCTCGTTTCTCGCGCCGCCAAGCTCTTGAAGGCTTGCATGAACCTCGGAAGACTGGCGGAGTCACTCTCTCCAATCACAACCAGATGGAGATGATCCGGCATGAAACAATAAGCATTGACATTGAAGCAATGAGATCCGCAGGTGGTGCGCAATACCGGCACCAAGCTCTCCACCAGGACCGCGTTGGCCAGAATCTTGCGTCGCTCGTTGGCGCACAGCGTAAAGAAATAGGCATGTCTCCCCAGATAAGACTCAGGTCCAAGGCGATTCGGCTTTCGATGAAAGTCGGGCATGCAGATGCCGCGATTCTACGCCCCGTCAGGAAGGGTGGCGAGATAAACTCGCCTCTACAAGCCCTTTTTCCCGCAACTTCTTGTCCTCTCTAGCCTTGTAGCGGCGAGTTCACCTCGCCATCTTGCTTTTAGCGGTTCTAGCGGCGAGTTTATCTCGCCATCTTGCTTCTAGGGTTGTAGCGGCGAGTTCACCTCGCCATCCTGCTTCGTCACATTTCCCCTGCCTGCAAAGCTCGTGCGATTTCATCATCCAGCGGTGGAAGCCACTAACTTTCAGTCAAGGGAGCGGCGCTTTCAAGCGCGTCGTGTGCGCCCCGAATGCATCTACGGGGCGCCGCGAAAGCTTATAGCACGACGGTTGGGCTTTAGCCCGGGTCTTGCTGTGCGCCCGATCCTCTATCCCCTCTGCGCAGCCCGGAGGCAATTTCGAGCGGATCAGCGACTCCACCTGACTGTGCACCGTGTCGGCTTTTGTTTCTCGGTACCTCTAGAGCGCCGGGTCGAGAACAGTTGGCGGGCGATCTTCTGCGGTGAAGCGAATAATCCGAGATTCGTCAGTGAAGAAGCAGCGCCACCCATCGTTTCCAAATCTTTCCGGCAGCGCGACGACGGTGTACTTCGTAATCCGGCCGCGCGAGTCAGCAGGACCCGCGATCATCGCAAACGTGTAGTGCATCTTTCTGCCGCTAGCGAGCTCTTGGTCGATGAAACCGGCGCCCGGTCCTTGTCCTAACTCGGACAGCGTCGCAGCGAATCCTTTGTCGAGATGTTTCTCAGCGTACGCGGACTGCGCGGTGTTGATGCTGCGTATTGCGCCAACAGCAGACGCTTCGTCTAAGGCGACGCGACTCGGCAGCATATGCGGAATTAGGACGGCGGCGACAAGGACCATAAAGAAACCTCCGACGAATCGATTTGCGAGCACGCCCCAGTCGCCTTGCTCGCGTTTCATTGAGTAGTAGGTTTTGATAGCGCTCACCACGAGCAAAAGTTGCAATAATGCGTAAATGGCGAAACCCGCCCGCCGCGTGTATGTGTCGGACGTCGCGGCAAAGAAGGATGAAAAGATCAGCGGATAGGGGCCCAAAGCCACAGCCAGGGCCAACCCACGTTTCTGGCTCTTGGTGGTTCTCCCTATGAGCCGTATGAGCATCCACAAGAACGGAAGCCACAGCGGCGCGGTAGGAACCAGGGCGATCAGGTCTTGGGCGTCTGCGTGCGTTGCGACAGTGACGGCGGCGATACTCAACGAGCCAAACGCAAGCGCGCGTGTAGCCTCCAGCCAGCGTGAATCGCTAGGAACATTCGTTGGTCCGGAGTCAATCGGGTTGGACATGTTTCTGCCTGAGGTCTCTGCAAATAATCTTCAGCCTAGGTACGTAGGGCAGCCGTCAGCGGGTCCACGCCTCGTGCCCAATGCGACAAGTCACGAGGTCCCAGCCTCATACCATTGGCGGTACCTCTCCAAAAAAGTGCTTGACAACCGGTATACCGATATGATAACGTCCCACATGTTACCTCGACAGCTAACCCTTCCTCCACACCCTCCCGCCAAGCTAAACCCTTCGCTATCACACTCTTGCAAACTCTTTTTTACGCTACTTGCCCCGAGCTTCGAGGGCAGCCTCGAAGGGTGCTTTTCCCCAAGAGTCAATTACCATCAAATCAGCAACTTCCAGGTTACGCGCCGTGGCAGATTTACGCGCTGCGGCGGGACTCTTTCTCGCTCTGAACGCAAGCTGCGATGGGTGGCAATACACCACGGATTCCTATCGAGCGAGAAGGAGCGGCGGCGGAACTGTTCCTCCACGAACTGCTTTAGAATCAACACTTGTAAAAGTGTATCAAAACAAATGACTTTAACTCCCTTTAGAATCAACACTTATGAAAAACAGGGGGGGAGGGGGTAGATCTCTCTTGCTTCCCCGCCATCGCATGCCCCACGCAGCGCCTCTATTGCCACTGCCCTCAACCAGTTACGCATACTTCCCGTCGCCACGGGGGTGTGGTCGCGCGAGTGTCCCTAATCCTAAACCTTTACTTCAGCTACGTCGGCGAGCGACTACTAAGACGGCGTCAGTGGGAGGGCAGGATTCAAATGCGCCTTAGGGGCAGAGTGGGGAGTGCACTGGAACAACTAATGGCGGTCCTGGTAAATCCATTCGCGGGAAATGGTTTCCGGAAGCGGGGGAATCCTGTCCGAGAATTGGGCAAGCGAATCCAGCCGGGCCCGAATCTCCTCGGGAGTTCGCAACGGCGTTTGTGGACGCGCCCCGGCCTGGCGTGCCAGAATTTCTTCGACATAAGACTCTACCCGCACACTCCGCGCTTGCGCTTGGGCAGCGACTTCGTCGGGAACCTTGCCCTTGATTTCCATAGGAAAACTCTAGCACGAAGCATGTGGAGGAGGCGGGTTTTTGCTCAGAAGAAGTCCTCTGCAGGACGCGGAGTCAGGCCGCAGCGGCGGGCCAAATTGTCGGTTGCGCGAGTGTTCTGGAATGCGCGAAAATCTTGCTCTGCGGGTATCCTATCTTTGCAGCTTGGCAAAGCTGGGTTCCTTACTTCCCCCAGCGCGCGCGCTAAGGCCCTCTGAGTCAGAGAGATAACGTAGAGTACAAGGACACGGTCATGACGCAGCACATCGGCGAACTCAATCCTCCCAATCGGCTCATGCTCACTCCAGGTCCGTCGTCGATGGACCCGCGCGTATATCGCGCGCTGGCCACGCCCCTGGTGGGCCACATGGACCCGTGGTTCAAGGGCTGCATGGACGATACACAAGTCTTGCTGCGGCAAATCTTTCAAACCGAAAACCGCCTAACTATGCCGCTTTCCGCTTCCGGGTCCGGGGGCATTGAAGCTTCGGTCGTGAACAGCTTGGAAGAAGACGATGAAGCCATCATTTGCGTCAACGGAGTTTTCTCCGATCGCATGGCAGTGATTGCGTCGCACACGCCGGCGAAAGTGACGAAAGTCGAAGCGCCGTATGGCAAGGCGGTCGATGCCGAAGATGTCCGGCGCGCGGGCAAGGGCAGGAAAATCAAAATTGTCGGGCTTGCGCAGGGTGAAACTTCCTCCGGCGTGCTCACGCAGATTGAGCCGTTCCGCAAAGTCGCGGACGAGCTCGGCGCGCTGCTGGTTGTCGACACAGTAGCTTCGCTGGCGGCGGTGCCCCTGCATGTCGACCGCGAGCGCGTGGACATTTGCTTCAGCGGCACGCAAAAGGCGATCAGCGCGCCCCCGGGCATGTCGCCGATTACGGTGAGTCCGCGCGCGGAAGAAATTTTTCGCACTCGCAAAACGAAAGTGCAGAGCTGGTATTTCGACCTCACTACCGCGATGAATTATTGGGGCAAGGAGCGGCTGTACCATCACACGCCGCCGGTTTCGCTGATTTACGCGCTGCGCGAAGCGATGCGCATCGTGATGGAAGAGGGGCTAGAAGCGCGCTGGGAGCGTCATCGCGTGAATCAGTTGGCGCTGATCGCGGGCCTCGAAGCGATGGGGCTGGAGCTGCTGGTGAGGAAGCCGGCGGATCGCTTGCCCACGGTGACGGCAGTGATGATTCCCGACGGGATCGATGACGCAAAAGTGCGCAACCAACTGCTCGATGAATTCAACATTGAGATCGCGGGCGGGCTTGGACCACTCAAAAATAAAATTTGGCGCGTCGGCTTGATGGGCCACTGCAGCCAAAAGCCCTATGTGCTACTGTTCCTCGCCGCGCTGGAAAAAATCCTGCTCGATCAGGGTCTCCGCGTGCCGTCCGGCGCGGGAGTCGGTGCCGCGGTGCAGAGTTACACGCACGTGCACTCCGAAGCAGCGGTCAGCCGCTAGGTTTGCGCGGGGAAAGCCTCACCCCTAAAGGGGTGAGCTACAACTGATTGCTGACAGCTGAGAACTGAGGAAATGTGACGTCACGTCCTGTCCTGGCCAATAGCGGCGCCATGAGCACGTTTGTAGGCGCCTTTGAAGCGACTTCCAGACTGACCGGCACCCTATTCCAGTGCCGGTTTTCGCACATGTGGAACGGCATTGCCACGCGCCACGCGGACACCATCGACACGAAATTTTTTGTCAACGGTAAGGCGCTGGTCTTGGGGCTGGCGCACACGGCCTTCGTGAAATTTCGCGAGCGCACAGGACGCGACCTGACTGACCGCGAAGCCAGTTTTATTGCCGCGGAATTTTTGAGCGAGCGCCTGGAAGAAGAAGACGAGCGGCAACTCTACGACGTGTCCGAAGCGGATGTGCTGCGGCTGATCGGTCAGATCGGAATTAAGTAGAAGAGCCCGGCCAGAAATGGCTGGGTCAACAAAACCGGACTAGTCGCCGGTTTCCGCGTGGAAAGATTCGAGACACGCATGGCGCAGGCCATCGCGGCGTATAAAGTGAATCACTAAAAACATCAGCAAGCCGCCGCACACCATCACGGCAACTGCGATTTGCAATCCAAATTGCATGTCGTGAAGATCAGAAATTCTGCCCACCAACTGCGGGCCAAATCCCCCGACAAGCTGCGTGACAAACATGTAGACGCCGATGGAAGTCGCGTGAGCCCGGCGCGGCATCATATCGTGAATCACCGCGGTAACCGGCCCGTGATACCAGGACATGAAGAAAGCCGCCAGCGCGAGTGCAGCGAGAACGTGCGATTGTTCCTCGCTTTGAATGGCCAAGAGCAGGAATGGAGCGGCCAGAAGAAAGGCCACAGCAATGGCGATAATGCGTCCGAATGCGAACCGCCGCTGCAGGCGATCCGCGACGTAGCCGCCGAAAAGCACGCCGCAAAGGCTGCACACTAGACCGATTACAGCGAGAGAGACGGAAGCCTGGCGCAAGCTGAAGTCTTTGTAAGTGACAGCAAAGTCGACGCCCCAGGTGAGCAGCGATACGCTGGAAAAGGTAATGCACGTTCCGCCCGCAATCATGGCGAGAAATGCGGGGACGGTGAGCAGCTTCCGAATGGGGCAGACTTCGGAGCAGGGGCCGCGCGGCGGCTCTTGCAAAGACATCACCGCGATCACTGGGATAAGGCCCGCTGCAGCGATCACGAAAAGCGCGTACTGCCATCCGTAACGAGGACCGATAAGGCCGCCGAGAGCTTGGCCGGCGGCGCCGCCCAAGAGCATGCCGCTGGCAAAAATGGCTTGCGCCGACGCGCGTTTTTCCACGGGGAACGCTCCGGAAATCATGGATTGCGCGGCGGGGGCGTAGGCGGCTTCACCGATTCCGACGAAGGCGCGCGCAATCAGCAAAAATAGGAAACTGCCGGCAAGGCCGCCCGCGAAAGTCGCGATGCTCCAGCAAACAATTCCGAAAGTAATGATGGCTTTGCGACTGAAGCGATCGGCGAGAAATCCAAAGGGGATGCTGCCAATAGCGAGAACGAGGAGGAGCCAGGTTTGCAGGGAGCCGAGCTGCGCGTCGGTGACGCCGAGGTGGGTGCGCAGCATGGGAATCAGCGGAATGAACACCCAGCGCGCGGCGAAGTTGACAAAGTTGACGAGAACAAGTACAGCAAGGAGACGGACCTGGTAGGAACTGAGCGGAATGGATTTTGACGACACTCTAAGTTGGCTCCGTCGGCGAGGCGATACGTCTGGGGCGTCCGCGAGATGGCCAAGGGGTGCGGCCTCACGGCTTCAGCGTCCGCTCTATCCTTGTTTAATTATATACCGCGCATGACTTCCACCAATTCCTCTACAGCAAGCACTAGTGACCGGTTGACTACCGTACTTTCGTACGGTGCGCTGCTGCTACTGATTTACCTGGTGTTTCGAATCGTGGAGCCGTTTCTGGAGCCGCTGGCGTGGTCGGCGGTGCTGGCGATTTTTTTCTATCCGGTGCACGAGCGAATTATACAGTGGCTGCGGCCAAACCGCGCGGCGCTGGTGAGCACGCTGGGCGTGACGCTGCTGCTGATTGTGCCGGCGCTGGTGGTGCTGGTTTATACGGCGCGGCAGGCCATCGACGCGACGGCGCGGCTGCAAGATACGCTGATGGATCCGGAGAAGGCTTTGCCTTCGCACGCGTTAGCTTGGATCCGGCACCAGCTTCCGCAGGCCTGGCAGTCCACGGATTTTTCGCAACCGCTGCGTCAGGGCGCGGAAAGAATCGCGACGTTCCTGGCGTCGCGATTGGCGGGGCTGGTTAAGAATCTGTTCAATTTTGTTGTGGATTTGTTCATCGTGATTTTCGCGTTGTTCTTCATGTTCCGTGACGGTGACGAGATCGTGCGCGGGGCGAGCCATTTGCTGCCATTTGACGAATCGATTCAGGAGGAGATACTACGGGAATCGCGCGATTTGATTTTCGCGAGCGTGGCGGTGGCGCTGGTGATTGCGGCGCTGCAAGGAGCGTTGGGAGGGCTGGCGTTTGCAATCGGAGGAATTTCAGCGCCACTTTTCTGGGCGGTGCTGATTGCGTTTTTTTCGCTGGTGCCGGTGGTGGGTTCGGCGCTGATTTGGGCGCCGGCGGCGCTGTTTCTGGCGTTCAGCGGGCATTGGGGTCGGGCCCTTGCGGTGGTGGTGATCTGCGGCGGGGTCGCAGGCGTTGCGGACAATATTGTGCGGCCGCTGCTGTTGCGCAACCGCACGCATCTGAACTCACTGTTGCTGTTCCTGGGCGTTTTGGGAGGATTGCAAGCGTTCGGGCTGCTCGGTTTGGTGATTGGCCCGACAATTGTGGCAGCCGCGATGGGAGTATTTCGTGTGTACGTGGAGCATCGGGATCGAGTGGCTGCGACGGTAACGTAGAATGCCGAGTATGGCTTGCGCTAAGAGCCTAAAACACCCCTATCCCTCAATTTTGTGGACAGCAAATTTTCAGTAAAAGTCTTTCGCCTACCCTCGGCGACACGTCCCTCCGGTCTGTATTAAAGCTCACCTATTTCTTCAGCGGTGATTCTTCCCATAGAGAGTCGAGTGGAGTATGCTGTTCGCATAGATGCTCTAGGTGAGCGGCGAGGAATATGAAACAGAGAAGACAAACCGACAAGCAAGACATGCTGCAAGGAACGCTGGACATGCTGATTCTGAGGACGTTGGCGGCGGGTCCGGCGCATGGGCACACTATCGCGAATGTAATCGAGCGCACGTCAGAGGAAGTGCTGCAGGTGGAGCAAGGCTCGCTGTATCCGGCGCTGCATCGGCTGGAAGACAAAGGGTGGCTGGTGTCGCATTGGGGAACGAGTGAGAACAATCGGAAGGCCAAGTTTTATAAGCTAACTGCGGCGGGGCGGAAGAGGTTAACGACAGAGCGGAGCCGGTGGCGGCAGATGGTGGCGGCGATTGGAAGAGTAATGAAAGAAGCAGCGGAATGACGTAAAGAAGAGATTTAACTACAGAGGGCGCAGAGGGAAGAGCACTGAGGATTCACAAAGAGGCGGCGCATGAGCATACTGCGATTTTTTCGGCGGCGTGCTGAGGACACGGATCTAGCGAACGAGATCGAGGCGCACATTGCGCAGGAGATCGATGAAAACATCGCGCGAGGGGTGTCTTCGGAAGAAGCGCGGCGACGGGCGTACATAAAATTCGGAAGCAGGAGCAATGTGCGAGAGGATTTGTGGGAATGGAATAGTGTGAAACCGCTCGCCAATATGTTTCGGGATTTGCGTTACGTGGCGCGGACGTTGCGGCGAGCGCCGGGATTCACGCTGGCAGTGATCCTGGTGATGGCGCTAGGGATTGGAGCGAACACGGCTCTGTTTACGATTGTTCGCTCGGTGCTGCTGAAACCGCTGCCGTTTGGCGACGCGAAGCGGCTGGTGATGCTTTACGAAGTTACGGGTGACGGCAAGTATCCCTACAACGTGGTCGCTGGCGGAATCTTTGCAGCGTGGCAAAAAGAAGCGCAAAGCTTTGAACAAATGGCGATCTGGGGCGGAAACGGATACACCCTTTCGGGAGGCGAGGGGCAATTGCCAGAACAGCTTCAGGGAACGCTGTGTTCCTGGAATCTATTTCCCGTCTTGGGTGTGCAGCCTGCGTTGGGCCGAGGATTCGAGGCTTCGGATGATCGCCCAAATGCCAATGCAACAGTGATTTTGAGTTGGGGACTTTGGAAGCGCCGGTTCGGCAGCGATTCCGCAATCATAGGGAAGAGTATTCACCTGGACGCGAAGGCTTACGCGGTAATCGGGGTCATGCCCTCGTGGTTTGTGTATCCAGACGCGGATACCCAGCTTTGGACGGCGATCTATCACGATGTTCCTCTGCAGGTGATGAAAGACCTGGACAACCACAATTTCTTGGTGGTCGGGTTTCTAAAGCCAGGGGCCACGATGGCCCAAGGAGCGAAGGAAGCGGACACGATCGTAAAGAGGATTCGTGACCAATACCCGTTGTTGGCAGCAATTGGAAAAGGCGCAAACGCGCGATGGCTCTTCGACGACGTTGTCGGTGATTACCGAACTCCTTTGTACGTGTTGCTTGCGGCGACCGGGTGCGTGTTGCTGATCGCCTGTTTAAATGTTGCCAATTTGTTGGTGGCAAGATCCGCCGCGCGACGGAAGGAACTCGCTATCCGCAGCGCACTGGGAGGAAGCCGCTGGCGGCTGATTCGCGAGCAGGTAATGGAAAGCCTGGTGCTTTCGGCCGTCGGCGGCGCGGTAGGGCTGGCGCTCGCGTCTGCCGCATTGGAGTGGGTAATTCGAACAAGGCAGGACATGGCACGGGTTGACACGATTCACGTCGATACCGTGGTCCTTCTATTTGCTGTTGGAATTACGTTGCTGGGCGGGGCGTTTGCAGGCGCAGTCTCCACATTCTCTTCCGGGGACGGCCAAGTGTTAAATGCCTTGCGGGAATCCTCACGCACCCACAGTGGAGGCCAGGGGAAAGCGCGGCTGCGCAAGGTTCTGCTTTCGGTGGAAGTGGGACTGACTGTGGTTCTGCTGATTGCAGCGGGCTTGTTGCTGAAGAGCTACAAAACGCTGAGAAGTGTGGACCTGGGCTGCATCACGCAAAATGTTTTGACGATGCACTTGGCGCTGCCAGATGCGCGGTATCAGACGCCGGTGCAAAAAGCGGCATTTTTTGAGCGACTGATCAGAGAAGCGCGGCATTTGCCCGGTGTGCAGAAAGCTGGACTGGTGACGGTGTTGCCGGGAGAAGGACACGGTGGGGACAACCTGATCACGATTATTGAGCATCCACCGTTGCCTAAGGGTGATATGCAGTATGCCGCGCGGCGTGCAGCGGAGCCCGGCTATTTCGAGGCGATAGGCATTCCCCTTTTGCATGGCCGCACGTTTCTTGAGGGTGAGCGACTGGAGCGGGCGACTTCCGTGATCGTCAGCGATTTGTTTGCGCGGAGATTCCTGCCCGGCGAAGATCCGATTGGAAAACATGTGCGGGTGAACGTTGACGGTACCGGCCAGAAAGACTATGCGATCGTGGGAATCGTAGGAGACTCGCGTTCTACGATTTCGAGGCCCCCTGAACCGATGATGTATTTTCCACTTTACAAGGGCGTGTTCGAGCGTGCTGCCTTGACTGTGCGGTCGTCCCAGGACGCTATCACCATCGCTCTGCCCATTCAAAAGCTAATAGCGCAGATCGATGAAGATCTGGCGGTATTCCATGTCTTGACCATGGAGCAGGTCGTTGGCAGGTCCACCACGGATGCAAGCTTCAATGCCGAATTGACGCTAGCGTTTGCGGTGCTCTCACTCGTGCTGGCCTCAGTGGGACTCTATGGAGTGCTGTCGTACTTGGTGGCGCAACGAACGAACGAGATTGGGGTGCGGATGGCGCTCGGCGCGCAGCGGGGCGAGGTGCTGCGGCTAACCTTAGCCGATGGATTACGACCTGCGGGCTTGGGATTGGTGCTTGGGCTGGCGGGAGGGGCGGTGGCTGCAAAGATGATTCGCGACTTGCTGTATGGAATTCAGCCATTGGATGTGAGCGTTTTTGTGGGTGTCGCGGCGCTACTGTTAGGAGTGGCGATTCTGGCATGCGTGCTGCCGGCGTGGCGGGCGTCGCGGTTGGACCCGGTGCAGGCTCTGCGTGTGGAATAACAGCGCCACGCTGGTGGCAGCTTGATTCTGTGATGGAAATCGACTAAAAGCGAAACTGTAGCTGGGAATTTGCGTACGGTAGCATACCCGTGTGCTAGAGTACCCGGCTCAGATGAGTACGAACGGCTACAAACCTGCTGTGGTGCATCCGGAATTGCCGCCGGAGAAATTGCGGTGGAGGTGCGAGCCATCGCGCTTGCCGTTCGAAACGACGGCGCAGGCGGAACTGCGCGAAGGGTTCATCGGGCAGGAACGGGCGCTGCGGGCGCTGAAGATGGGCGTGGAGCTTTCCGCGCCGGGATACAACGTGTTTGTGTGCGGACTGGCGGGGACGAGCCGCGGTGGAACGATTGCGCACATGATTGAGGAGCTGCACCCGCAGACCAAGCCCTCGCTGGACCGCTGCTACGTCAACAATTTCAAGATTACGGACCGGCCGAGACTGCTTTCGCTGCCGCGCGGGCAGGCGAATTCGTTCAAGAAAGATATGCAGGCGGGGATTGATTTCTTGCGGCGGCGGATTCCGCAGGTGTTCGAAGGCGAACCGTTCCAGCGGCAGAAAGGAAGGATTGTTGAGCGGTTCACGGTGCGGGAAAAAGAGTTGATGGACGATTTCACGCGGCGGATTGCGCGCGAGCAGTTTGCGCTGGGACACATGCAAGTGGGCGCGGTGGCACTGCCGGAGATTTTTCCTGTGCTCGAAGGGCAAATGGTGCCGATTGAAGATATTTCGAAGATGGTGCACGAGGGCAAACTGGATTCGCCGGTGGCGGAGGAGATCGAGCGGAAGTACGAACAATTCCGGCAGGAGTTCACGGTTGTTTACCGGAAGACGCTGACGCTCTCGCGCGAGCTCGCGAGCGAGCTGAGCTACCTGGAGCAGGAAGCGGCGTCGGTTCTTGTGGATGGAGTGATCGAGGAGCTGAAGGAAAAATATCCGGGCCCGGGGGTGGCGGAATATTTGGAAGAGGTACGGCACCACCTGCTGGACAATCTCGATCCTTTCAAGGAGCGCGAAGGCGAGGGGGAGCAGGAGGGACCTGAGCCGCCACCGGACGGCACGCCGAAACCGCCGGGTGCGCAGGACCGCGATCCATTCCGGCTGTATGGCGTCAATGTGATTTTGGCACATGGGGACGAGGATGGCTCGCCGGTGATTTTCGAGACGACGCCGACGTACGCGAATTTGTTTGGGACCATCCAACGCGCGTACGACGCGCGGGGCGGGTGGACGAGCGACTTCATGGATTTGCGCGCGGGGTCGCTGCTGCGGGCGGACGGCGGATTTTTGATCATGTATTCGCTGGAGGCATTGTCCGAGGTAGGAGTGTGGCGTGCGCTGAAACGCACCCTGAATCACAACCGGTTGGAGATTCAACCGCTGGAGATGTTTTACCCATTTGGGGGAAGCGCATTGAAGCCCGAGGCGGTCGAAATCAATGTGAAAGTGATTTTGATCGGCGACCGGCAATTGTACGAGTTGCTGTACGAGTATGAGGAGGATTTCCAGAAAATTTTCAAGGTGCGCGTGGAGTTCGACGAAGAGATGCGCATGAGCGACGGCGTGATTGCGGAGTACGCGGGCCGACTGCGCGCGCTGTGCGAGAAGGAAGGGCTTTCGCCGCTCGACCGCGGGGCGTTTGCGGCGATTTTGGAGTACGGAGTTAGGCAGGCGGGGAGGCGCAACAAAGTTACGGCGCGGTTTGTGGATATTGCGGATTTGGCGCGCGAGGCGCATTACGCGGCAGCGGCGGCGGGGGAAAACGTGGTGCGCGCGGCGCATGTGCGCTTGGCGCTTTCGGCGAAGATGGAGCGGCACAACCTGATTGAGACGCGCATACGGGAGATGATCGAAGAGGGAACGCTGCTGGTGGACCTAGAAGGGAAGCGGGTTGGGCAGTTGAATGGGCTGAGCGTGCTGGAGATTGGCGGATATTCGTTCGGCAAGCCGGTGCGGATTACTGCGACGGCGGCGCTGGGGAAATTGGGAGTCATCAATATCGAGCGCGAGTCGAATTTAAGCGGCCGCTTTCACGACAAGGGCGTGCACATTATTTCGGGATATTTACGCAGCCGGTTCGCGCAGGATAAGCCGCTGTCGCTGGCGGCGAGCATCTGCTTCGAGCAGTCGTATTCGGGGGTGGATGGGGACAGCGCGAGCTCGACGGAGATTTATGCGCTGATTTCCGCGCTGGCGGAGCTGCCGCTGCGGCAAGACATTGCGGTGACCGGCTCGATGAATCAGCAGGGGGATATTCAGGCGATAGGCGGAGTGAACGAGAAGATCGAGGGATTTTTCGATGTGTGCCGGATTGCGGGACTGAGCGGGACGCAAGGGGTGATGATTCCGGCGGCGAACGTCGAGGATTTGATGTTGCGCGACGATGTGCTGGAAGCGGTGGCAGCGGGGAAGTTTCACATCTGGCCGGTGGCGAAGGTGGAAGAGGGGATTGAGGTTTTGACGGGGATGACGGCGGGGTGTTGCAACGGGGATGGGAGTTTTCAGAGTGGGACGGTCTTTGCGAAGGTGAATGATCGGTTGAGCAAGATGGCGCAGATGATGAAAGGGTTTGAGTAATCGAAAGTCGAAAGTCGAAAGTCGAAAGTCGAAAGTCCTCTCCTACTGATCACTTATTCGCTGGCAGCCGGGAAAATACACGTAAGAGAAATGTAAGAGTACAGGCTAAAGCCTGTGCCACTGAGGCACACCAAATCGTGCCGAGATGGGGCGCAGCAGTGCTGCGCCCCTACGATGCGATTGCATCAGTTCGCGGTTGGTGCGAGGTAGGCTTGACGGTGGTCTACCTGATACCAGGAGTGTTTTGCTTTGACTTTGAGGGAGTGGAGTTGGCCGTCGGCGGTGGGCGGGACGAAGGCTAGGCTGTATTCGTGGCGGACTAGCTGGGCGATTTCGGCGTAGGCGCGTTCGAACTCTTTCGTGTTCTTTGGGAAATAGGCGCGGCCGCCGGTGGAATGGGAGAGCTCGCGCAGCCACTGATCGGCTTCCCCAAAAACCTGTTTAACGGAGGCGCGATCCTCGCGCTCTTGGGCAGACGGTTTTTTGCGCTTGGCAGGCTTGCGAAAATCGCCGACGAGGGAGACGGCGAGGATGCGCACGTCGGAGGTGGACAACTTTTGTTGAATGAGCTGCCAGTTTTGCGCGGGAGACGTGTCGACGCCGGTGGAGAGAAGAACGATGGCCTTTTTTCCAGGGAGCGGCGCGAGCCAATCTATCGTAGCGGCGAGGCTGGAGGAGAGATTGAGGTCACCGAAGCCAAGCGTGAAATTCACGCCTCGCAGGACAAGCCGTGCCTCGGATTTGTTCGGCGTGAAATCGAGGAGGAGTTCAGGGGCTTTCGAATAGGTCGCGATGGCGACGCGATCGGCAGGAGAGATGCTGGCAAGAAGAGCGTCCGCGGCACGTATGTGGTTCTTGCCGAGAAAGAGGACGGCGGGACCGGATTCCATCAGGAGCACGAGCTGAGCAGGTTCTTCGATGGGCAGGAAGTCGGTGATGGTTTGCTCGACACCGTTGTCGAAGATGTGGAAATCTTCGCGGCGGAGGCCGGAGATGAAATGACCGGCAGAGTTGGTGACGGTGGCGCCGACGTTTACGCGATTGACGGTGACGCGGATGGGCGGAGTGGGTTCCTGAGATTGAGCACTGGGCAGAGAGGTTGCGAAGAGCAGAAAGAGCAGGACAGCCAGGACTGGCTGTCCCACCGAGGCTTCTTCCGTTCCTCCATTGCTGGTGGGTTGGCTGAGTCTTAGTGCGTCAAAGCGGCGGCCCTTCGAGGCTCTGGGTAAACAAGACCGCCGCACTCCAAAAATTATTCGAGCCATTCGTCGAAGTGGATGCCTTTGGAATCTTTCCAGGAGGCGCCGGCCAAGAAATGGAGGTGGCGCGGGAAGACTTCGGGATGGATGTTGATTAGCCATTCGGGAGCTTGGACATCCGGAGATTGCGGTGTCACGTCGACGGCTTTTTTCGCGGGAGTTGCGGAGGCTTTTTTAGCTTGTTCGATCCAACGCGTTTTCAGGGCAAAGTAATCGATCTTTTGAAAATTCATGAAGGCGAGACCATCGACAGTGGCGGGGAATTGTGCGCGGGCGGACTGGAATGCAGGCGGCAGGCTTGCTTGTGCCGCGGTATTTGCAAGTGAACGCTTGGCGAGAAATTCGCGCAGGGTGTCGCTGCGGCTGGAGGCAATGACAAACGCGGGCGTTACGGCGAGGTGATAAAAATTCCACTGCGCCATGCCGGTGCTGTTTTGGCCGCCGCTGAGAGAGACTTTGAGGAATGTGGTGTCGCCTTCATTGCGCTCGGAGCCTAGCTGGTCGCTGAAGATGGTGCGGAGTAGCCTTAGGGTGTCTTGTTTATTGCGAATGCCGAGGTAGTAGACGGCTTTCTGGGGATCCATGGCGGGATTTGTTTGGATAGAGGCGAACTCGCCGCTGAACAGAGCCAGGGCGTCTGGGAGGGGCATGCCGATGCGCGCGGCGGCGAGGCCTTCGATCATTTCGGCGCCACCTTGCTGCTGTTGTGGGAGCGAGACGCGAAGGGCGCGCTTCAGCAAATCGTAAAATGCGGAAAGATTGAATTGCGTTTCGCTGTAGGAGACAACGTCAGGCGAAATGAAGGAGAGAGACGCGGGAGCTTGCTGGCCGGCGGTCCAGAGATCGAAGAGCGTGCCGGGGGCGACGTCGCCGAGAACGGCGCCTTGCACGCGGGCCCTCGCGCCCTCGAGAGTGAGATGGCCAGACAGGGAATGGATGGACTCGAGCTTGAGGGCGTCAAGCACGGGCTCGATTTTGACGGGAGAGTTGGCGGGCGCGTCCGGCGCGAAATCCTTTAGTTGCGGAACGCGCAGGAAAAATTCCAGCAAGCCTCCACGGAGAAGGGGCTGGGCCTCTTGGTAGGCGGCGGTCTGCGCGAGGGAAGAGCTTGGGGATTTGCCGTCGAGGTCGGCGAGAATTTCTTCGAGGACGCTCAGTTCGGCGGAGCCTACGGCGTACTTGCCGCGCTCGGTCCAGTAGGTGACGTCATTTTTTCGCTCGATTTTCAGTGCTGGGGCGCCCGCTACGGTGATGGATGAAATTTGCGGCGGCTCTTTTTCCTGCGAGCGGAAGCGGAGAATGGTTTTTGCGAGCAGGAGTTCCTTGCCGGTGCGGTCGTAGACGAAAAACATGCCGTTCCAGGGATGGTCGGTGGATTTTGCGGCCGCCGATTTTGATTCGGGCTTGCGGAGATAGCCGAGCACGAAGGAGTTTTCGAGGAGGGAAGAGGTTTGCTCGACTTCTTCCCGGGTGAGCTGCGGCTTCGATGGATCTTTGGCGGAGCTGCTCTGCATATTTTGCAATGCGGCGGCGCGTAGGGGCCCGAGATCGGGATCATCCCACAGAGCGAGAAGGGAATTGGATTTTCTGGCGTCGCCGGCGGGCGTGCCGCGCCACACGACGTAGAACGTGGTGCGTGCGGGCATCTGCGCGGGCTCGAGGGGAGCTTGCGCCCAGGTGTGGTCGGAAGAGAGGAGCGTGAAGACAAGAATAAGGAACGCGATGATTTGTGGGCGAATGGCCTTCATGGGGCTCTCCGGCGAGTCGGTTTCCGAAAAGGGCGTACACGTAAATGCTAGCGTTGTGGCGGAAAAGACAGAAGCCCTGTCGTGCGGCTGGTTTCCAGAACGCAGAACAAGGCTGTGTCGAAACTTTGCGGGCGCGTTGCTTTATGACGGCTTGGTGGCCGCAGCCGCGGGAGTGGCGGCTGGAGCGCCAGAGTCTTTGGGAGTCGCGAGATAGCCGGTGATTTGATTTTTCCCGACTTCGAAGACGACAAATTCATAGGGCGGCATGCGCGAACCGCCGCGCACATAAAACTGCACGGGCTCTCCGGCAGTCTTGTCTTTCTTTTCAATGGAGCGGTCGTCGACGAACACGGTCACAGTGTACTTGGATTTTTTCTGGTCGACCTTGTTCAGCGTGATTTGAACGGGGCCGACTTTTTGCGCGGTCTTGCCCTTGGCGATTTTGAACTCGTAGTAGTTGCGGTCGCCACGGCGCTTGAGATCCTCGAGGTCGTCGCGATTGTGCGCGATGAGACCGCTCATAACGCCCATGTCGCCAGTGGCGCGCTCGAGGCGGCCCTTGGTGGCTTCGAGATCGGAGCGCGTAGCTTCGATGTCTTTCTTGGCGCCGCCGACTTCGCTGGCAACGGCGTTAATTTTCTGATTGTTTTCCTGCTGCGCGGCATTGAACTGCTCGGCAAACTTTTGGTCCGCGGCCATCTGCTCCTTGCGGAAAGATTCGGCGCGGCTGCGGGCGTTGGCGAGCTCCGCTTGCGTCATGTGCATCTTCTGCTCGGTGACGTCGATGTGGCCCTTGAGGTCGGCGACGCGGGAGTTGGCCTGATCGAGTTGGGCGGTGAGCAGCTTGTTCTGATCCTGGGTCTTGGCGAGGCTGGATTCCAGGCGCGACTGTACGGAGTAACCGGCGTAGCCGAGTCCGGCGAGCGCGAGGAACAGTACGATAAACACGACAGCAATCCAACGAGGAGTGCCGGTGGTGCCTTCGTAATGATAGGACTCCTGCGGGCTAGGTACGTTTGGCGAAATGCTCATTCAGCCTCCTGAAAGGGTTGAGCGTGTAATTTCAAATTATCTCTCGCAACATGCGCGTATGTCCATATCGGGCTAGCGGCTGGTGCGTCGGGCGCGGGATCTTGGTTGCGCCTTGCCTTTAGATGGAGGAGCCGGCCAACGAGAGAAGACGGTAGTGGTGAGGCCGCCGCGGGGAGTGAATTCGCCGCGGACGACGCACCATTCGGGCTGCACGGCGGCGGCGATGTCGCGCAGGATCTTGTTGACGGCGTTCTCGTAGAAGATGCCGAGGTCGCGATAGGCGAGCAGGTACATTTTGAGGGATTTCAGCTCGATGCAATCTTTGCGGGGCATATATTGGATGGTGATGGTGCCATAGTCGGGGAGTCCCGTCTTGGGGCAAACGGAGGAATACTCCGGAAATTTTGTGGTGATGATGTAGCCCGGGAACTGGTTGGGCCATGTTTCGAGCGGCGGGAGTTTTGCGTCGATGCCCGCGCGGGCGTGCGCTTCGGTGTAATCGGCCATGATCGCTCCAGGCGAATATTGTACGACGCTTGCGGGAGCCGCGCCGTTGCCCAGCCTCCGTTCCGTTGGCGGATTAGCGGGCGTCGAGGTCGAAGTCCTTGATGGGAAGATCCCAGTGGGCGTCGAGGATTTCGAAGCGGCGCTGTTCTTCCTTTTTGTAGGAATCCTGGTCGGGGAACAGTTGCTTTAGCAGGGGCGCGGAGTCAAAATTGTCGTTGGCGATTTGGGCGTTCTTGAAGACGATGGTCGTGCGAAAATCCCAGCGGCCATCCTCCGTGGCGTGGTAGCGGGGGACTTGGGCGAAGACCTTGAGGATGCGGCCCAGCTCGATTTCTTTTTTCAGAACGGGATAGTGGTTCTTTTTGAAAAGCGCGATAAATTCGTCGGCGTGGCCCCACTTGGCCTTGTAGTAGTACTCAATGACGTACGGCTTATCGCTGGCATTTTGCTGCTGCGACGCGCTGGCTTGCGCTTGCTGGTCACTCGAAACCGGGAACGCGAGGACGGCAACTGTTGCGAGCATGGGAACAACGAGCCAGCGAAGGGAACTTGGAATGGCGATTTGCATCCGAGCCTCCGTGTGATTTGTGGTGCACGGATGTTACTCTCATCCGTTCGCATACGCAGTAGTTTTCGCGGGCGCCAAAATGAATGCCACGCCTTGGCCGGAGTTCCTGGCGCAGGCGCCGCTTTCCGACATAGCGCGGCTCGACATCGCACGCGTCTACACAGAGAGAGTCGACTATCTTCCCGGCCTTTCGAAAGATGAGAAGCTCGCGAAGTTGGGAAAAATTAGCTACGCGGATTATTTGGTGAAGTATTGCAAACTCACTCCGGAGGCATTGCCCTTTTTTCAGACGTTTACACATGATTTGTTTTGCGTGGGCATCGATGCTGTTTCGGCGGCGGCCTGCTATGAGGCCGGCGACGACTATCAGTCATTCAGGTATCCGGGCTTTGATGGCTTGGGATTTCCGGAACGTGAGAAAGAGGAACCGTACATTTTTCATTTTCCGGACGGCAACGCGACGGTCGCTCGCCTGCTAGTTCGCGCTTTGATTCCGGGCGCTGTGCCTGGCAAGACGATGGATGACGTAGTCACGGCGCGCGCGGATTACAGCAAGCTCGAGGAGGCGAACTCGGCCGTGCGAATCCGGCTGAACAGCACCGTTGTACACGTGCAGCACGGGAAGGGTGGGAAGGCCGCTGAGGAAGTGGAGGTCGCGTACGTGCGGGGCGGGAAGCTGGCGAGTGTTCAGGCGAAGAAATGCGTACTCGCGTGCTACAACGGGATGATCCCATATCTTTGCCCGGAGCTGCCGGAGAAGCAGAAAGATGCGCTGGCTTACCTGGTGAAGGCGCCACTGGTGTACACGCATGTGGCGCTACATAACTGGACGGCATTCCACAAACTTGGAGTGCATCACATCGTTGCACCTGCCGGCTATCACACGTACACCGCGCTCGATTTTCCGGTGAGCGTGGGGCAATATCGGTTTCCGGGCAATCCCGAAGAGCCGATGGTGCTGTTTATGTTGCGCACGCCGTGCCGGCCGGGACTTCCGCCTCGCGATCAGCATCGCGCTGGGCGCATGGAATTGATGCAGACGCCGTTGGCGACGTTCGAGCGCAACATCCGGGACCAGTTGGCGCGGATGTTGGGTGGAGCTGGATTTGATGCCGCTCGCGACATTGAAGGGATTACCGTGAATCGCTGGGCGCACGGCTATGCCTTCACGCCCAATGCGCTGTTTGATGCGGACTGGAAAGAGGAAGAGAAGCCGTGGGTCATCGGACGGAAGTGTTTCGGAAGCATTGCAATTGCAAATTCGGACGCGGGGGCTAGCGCGTACACCGATGTGGCGATTGATCAAGCGCATAGGGCGGTGGCGGAGTTGGCGGAGTCAAGGAGTTAGCGTGCGCTTAGTTGCCGGAGTGTTCGCTGTCTGTATCCTGTTGAGTCCTTCCGTATTCGCTCAGACTGAGACGTCTGGGTCGCGATCAAATGCAACTGAAAAAATTATCATCGACACCGACATCGGCGGCGATATTGATGATGCCTTCGCCGTGGGGCTTGCCCTGCGAAGTCCTGAGTTCAAAATTCTAGGAATTTCCAGCGCTTGGGGCGACACGCATCTACGGGCTCGTTTGCTGAGCCGTCTCCTGAAGGAAACCGGCCGGACGGACATTTCCGTCGCCATGGGTATTGCTAAGCATCCGGCGGGCAAACTGGACACGCTGAGCCAGGCCCGTTACGCAGAAGGCGGGCCTGCGGAGCAGAACTACCCGAATGCCGTGGACTTCCTTCTTGATCAAATACGACGGCACCCAGGCGAGATCACTCTGATCGCCATTGGCCCTGAAACGAATTTGGGTGCAGCGATTGACCGCGACGCAGCGACATTCCGCAGGTTGAAACGAGTCGTCCTCATGGGAGGGTCGGTATATCGCGGGTACAGTCAATTTAATTACGGCAAGACCCACGGGCCCGATCCCGAGTGGAATATCCTTTGCGACATTCAGGCCGCGCAGAAGGTTTTCAGCTCCGGCGTTCCTCTGTACGTCATGCCGCTCGATTCCACACAGATCAAACTGCAGGAGCTCGAACGAGCGGAGATTTTCAAAGCTGGAACAGCTTTGACGGATGCGCTGCTTGTTCTTTATACGCAGTGGTCGCGCGGCGCGGCGCAAACTCCTACGCTGTTCGATGCGGTTGCGGTGGCCTATGCCATGCATCCGGAGCTGTGCCCAACAGAGCCGATGAGACTGCGCGTCGATGAGCAGGGGTATACCCGCGTGGAAGCTGGAGCGCCGAATGCACAAGTTTGCTTGCGTTCGAGTTCGGATCGGTTCCTGGAGTTTTTCATGCCGAGGATTTTGGCGCCGGGTGAGCGGCCTGACACATGGGTGACAGTTTGTACCGGACACATAGGTGACACTTCCTCCCCGAGGGGAGGAAGTGATGCCTTGGAAGGAGTGTTCGGT
>Ga0209117_1000154_pt1 | contig 42676 bp, 37 predicted proteins | sample BlaSpr_A8_OM2_M2_FD_187978 | JGI IMG/M metagenome (GOLD analysis project Ga0209117, IMG submission 187978) | Forest soil microbial communities from Thunder Bay, Ontario, Canada - Black Spruce, Ontario site 2_A8_OM2_M2 (SPAdes) (version 2) | ecosystem: Environmental > Terrestrial > Soil > Boreal... | reverse complement strand
CGTTGTTCGGTGTAAGGATGCGCGCCTCAAATCCAGCTGACCCGCTATCGCGTTGGCGAGGGTCTGTAAAATCTTCCGATGACCGATGGGTAACGATCGCGGCAAGCGATCCAGAACGTTAATAGCGCCCAGAACGTATTCCTCTTTTGAAACCACCGGGGCAGCGGCATAGAAGCGGATTCCCGATTGCGTTACCCAGGGATGAGAACGAAATCTTCGGTCGGCGGCAGTGTCCTCCACGATGAGGACATGGGGATTGCCGAGTACCAACGCATTGAGCGATTGGTCGCGTGGGATCTCCGTGACTTCCCACCCTACCCTGGCTTTCAGCCATTCGCGTTGCGAATCGATGAAACTGATGAACCCAATGGGAGTGCCACAGAGGTAGGCTGCCTGGTTGGCGATATCGTCGAAGAAATCCTCTGGCGGGCTGTCAACGATTCGGCACTCAGCCAGCGCTCTTAGCCGGGATACTTCGTCCTCTGCTGATAACTGCATACACCACCATCCTGAGCAGGGCCCTGTTCCCCACAGGTTACTTGCTTGCACCCCCGTGTCCTAGTTCCCAAGTGGGTACACTGGGCAGCTGCGGAATTCGAACCGATACCCGCCTCTCTCCGGAGACTTCCACGAGCGGCGACCTGCCGCAGAACTCACACCCCGGTCACTACCGGGCATCGGAACTATTGGAAGAAGTTCTCAGTTCTCGGTTCTCAGTTCTCAGTGGAACCAGGACGGATTTGGATTTTTCTGAGAACTGAGAACTGAGAACCGGGAACTTGCTGGTGCACCCCAGTTAGTTAGTCCCAACGATCAAAGACAATCCGCGTTAAACTCTACACTTTGAAGTGGCCCACCCGGCTTGACTTCATTCTTGCCTGTTTACCGTTAGGATATTATCCAGTGGTTTACGTCCCCCCCCCCCATTTCCCGTAAAATATTCAAGAATAAGGACATACTTGTAAGATATTCCGGAATATGGACTTAACCTCGATTTTCGGCCTAAATTCCCGTTTTGGGGCGGTTTTGGGGGAGGATTCCCGCTTTTTCACTTGGGCTCGCTCACAGCCGCTTGACGCATCGGTTTATCAAAGAGTAACTGACTGCCGCGGCTTCTCGAATCTTGAAGACGGCGCGACTCCGGCTTTGCCGGTCAGAGGTCATTGTCGCATCGGGCGGGTGGGGAGGCTGTGATGGCGCGCACCGGCTGATTGTGACGAAAACTCCCGTGGCTCCCAGAGTGGGCGGCGATGCCGCCCAGCGCCGGGTGCGCCGCTTCTCGCTTTTGAGAAGTGGCCTGCGGACAAACCATAAACCTGGGTGGTGGCGGCAGCGACGCGGGCCGCTTCTCAAAAAGCGTGAGAAGAGGCGCACCCTCAGTTGTTTCACTTCAACGTTTCAAGAAACGCGCGTTATACTTTCCGCGTTAATCGGGCCCACCCGCCGTGGAGTCCCTAAAACCCAAGACTTGGAACTCGTAGACCACCATCTACAGGCGCGTAAGGAACTTGCTATTGTCTAGCTCAATGCTAGACTGTTGACAGTCCCTTTACACATCCCTCCGCCGTGCCCCGTTCTGGGCGACGGTTTCTTGTGCAATCTGATGAGTCGTATCGGAGCGGCACCTCTTAGCTCCCAACGGCCTTAAAGCTGGCTGCACTCAAGCCCATTCGTAATGCAGGAGCTTTCAGCGGAAAACATCTCATCTTTTCGGAGGCTCAGTGAACAAACTGTCTCTATTTCTGGCGGTATCCCTCTCGGCCAGCCTTGTGGCCGCGCAGCAGATTCTCACCATCCCTGCCGGGACAGCCGTTCGCATTCGAACTACACAACCAATCTCCAGCGAAACCGCCCGTGTCGGTGACGACGTCCCAATGGAAGTGCTGGCCGACGTTGCAGTAAATGGTTACGTCCTGATTCGGCAGGGGGCCCCGGTTATTGGCGTGGTCAGCCGTGCGAAAGAGGCCAAAATTCTAGGCCGCCGCGGGCACGTCGCAGTTTCTCTGAAATATACGGAATCCGTGACAGGAGAGCACGTCCCGGTCTCCGGCGACCGTTCTGAAAGTGGGAATGGGAAGAAAGCCAAAATCGCCACCGAAGTTGTCGTTGCGACCGCGTTCACTCCACTTGGGCTTTTGTTTCTGTTCGAGAAGGGAAACGATTCCGACATAGCACCGGGCACCGCATTCACGGTGTACGCGGCTGCCGACACACAGCTTGACTTGGAGCAGTTGCCAAAGGGGGCTAGGTTGCTACGGTCCCGACCCAGCGGACCCGAGAACCTGGCGGCTCTGGGCATCGTGATTGATACGAACCCGACGGACTTTTTTGCCAGGATAACGGGAGTTGTGCGGGATGGCGCAGGTGACCGAGCCGGACTACGCGTCGGATACATAATTACCACCGTCAACCGCGCTTCCACGCGCAACGTGCGCGATGTGATTGAGGCGATCGCTGCTCTGCCGCCAGAGTCGACCATCTTGATCCTGGGCTACGGCTTCCCAAGCAATCTTGGCTACCTGCCCAAAGAGACGTCTGTGCGGCTAAAGCAGTGAATACGCGCACGGAATGACGGCATCCGGCGAATCACCCCGCTGATCGCTGACCACTTGGTAATCTGAAGCGGGCGTTCGTCGCGAAGGTTTCTGAGCGGAAGGTGCGAGCCATCCAGTTAATATTGGTCTATGCCGGGTGCGCCACTTCTCGCTTTTGAGAAGTGGCCTGCGGACAAACCATAAACCTGGGTGGTGGCGGCAGCGACGCGGGCCACTTCTCAAAAAGCGTGAGAAGAGGCGCACCCTCAGTTGTTTCACTTCAACGTTTCAAGAAACGCGCGTTATACTTTCCGCGTTAATTGGGCCCACCCGCCCTAACGTGATCGCCACATTCAGGACAGAAGGCTCTTCTGTCATTCCTCAAAGCCGCGTCCTCTGCCGTAATCTCCGTTTTCTTGTCGCCACGTCTGAGTAGAGCGGTTTTCATGGTGGACCATCGTAATCCGTCGCATTGGGTTTGTCGAAGGCATAATTCCGGGTAGTGTCCTAAGAGCCTCTAACAAAACCTGCCAACAGAAAAGCCGCCCCTGCTAGAGGCGGCTTAGTATTCTTTTTCCGAAAGGCTTCAGAGCAACGCTCTGAACATTAATGGTCCTAATGGCCCTACTCCTTTTTGACATCGAAGGTGCCAGTGAACGAGGGAGTCGTAATGATCTGAAAGACTTCTGCCCCGCCGCTGACAATCACCATGTTTTCCGTTGTTCCAGCGGCCGCACCTGCCGTGAATGTGGCTGTACCAGTGCAATCGGAATTCACCGTGTACGTACCTGATGTGGTTAGGCCTTGGGAGATTCCGCCCCTGATTGCGAGTGTATAGGTGATGGAGAAATTCCCCGCCCCATCAAACGTGCCTGCTCCCACGACCGCGAAGGGTACCTCAGTGCCTTTGATCGAGTGGTTAGGGGTGGTGAATCCCGAACTGGTGAATCCATAGTTGCCCGTCAGGGTGGCGAGACTACATCCACCTTGGGCGTGAACAGCCGTAACGCCATGCTTCCAACCGGTGAAGACAAAGACCAAGGTTGCAGAAACAGCCAAGGCCAAGAACGCACTAACGATTCGTTTCATGGTTGTTCTCCTTAATCGCAGATTTCCCTAGGGTACGATCTTGGGAAGTGCTTGGTTGGGGCAAGCCACAGGAGTGGAGAACGATGCGGCAACCCGAGCGTCAGAAATTATGTTCTCGGACACCAACGGCTGTCAAGGTGGAAGTTCTCCTTCGATCAACGCCCCGAATCAATGCCTTTGGCGGCAGTGGAGGTTTTGTTAGAGGCTCTAAGGAGTCGAGCGCGCCCTACAATGAATGACGATGAAAATTGAATCTAAGCTATTGATGTCAGGCTAGTTGGCTGATAGCAGCGGAGCGTAGTCGACGCCGTCGCTCAGCGTATAAATTTCTACCGGAGTTCCATCCAGCATCTTTTCAAATGGCTGACTTGTCACCTTCGTCTTAGCCTCCGCGGTCTGCCACGACGATTAATGTTGGCAGGATGTCTCGCAGAGAGTCGTTACCCGTTGGCCCAAAGTGAAATACAACTTGCTATACAAAGGATACAGATCTTCGTAAGTACGTTGCGCCGAGTCATCGGGCATGACACTCCTGCCATGATGGCCATCAGCAGGTTCCGTTGTCGCATCCGTGCCAGTACATGTCCCAGCCCAGATAGCGGGTCGTAGCCTCATGCACTGCCGAGGCAACCGTCGAAAGATTGGCCGCAACGTGGTGCTCGAAGCCGTTCTCACAGATGTAACGCAGCAGCTTCTGCAGTTGTCCTATTTCGACCACTCCCGCGCCGCCGAAGGTGTTGAGCGGGTCGTCGGTGAACCGTCCTTCGCCCACGTACCCGCGCATCTTGCCTGCCGTGTCGTCGGTCGAGAAGCGTGCGAAGCTCATCTTTTCCGGCTTGATCAGGCCGACGCAGGTGCCGAATGTATTCTCCTTGCCGACCGTGCCGGCAATGATCTCCTGAAAGTCCATCTTTACCGAGCGGAAGAAATGTTTGGGCAAATTGGAGCAGTGGAAGCACACCGCCTTGTTCGGGTCCAATCCATAGTTGTTATTCCAATCGAGAAGAGCCGACGGAGTCCCCGAAGCAAGCTGCAGAGCGTGCATTCCGAGTACGCCGCAAATATCCACTTCGCAAGCGCTGGACAGCAGTTCGTTGCTCATCATGCTCATGACGGTGCAGGGAACGACGCCCAGGTTTTCTTCAATCGAAGTCCAGCACTGGACCGCGCTGATCGTTACCTCGGTCGCTGCCATCCACTGGTCGACGACCGCCCCCAGTTTTGCCATCTTTAACAAGGCCGCCGCGGGCACGCTGCTGGCGTCCACGTACTTCTTGATGGCGGCCAGCTTGGCCTGCGCATGGTCGTCATTGTCTTTCATGCGCGCAATGCGGCCCAGCACTTCAGAAAGATCGAGCGTCTCGATGGAGATGCCATGCGATTCCAGAATTTTCTCGCTATAACGCACTGTGTTAAAGGCGGCTGGACGCGCGCCGATCGCTCCAACGCGCAAGTTACGGAAGCCATTTACGACACGACAGACCGCGGCGAACCACGAGAGATCTTTGGCGAACTCAGCCGAATCGGGGGCCTCGGTGTGCAGTGTGGTGATGGAGTATGGAATGCCGTACTGCCGGAGGTTGTTACAAGCCGACATCTTTCCGCAGAAGCTATCGCGGCGAAAAGCGATGGTCATCTTTTTCGGGTCGTCCGGTGTCGCCTGAACCAGCACCGGCACGCGCAGATCGGCTAGACGCAAGGCGTCGGCAATCGCCCGCTCTTCGCCGAAGTTGGGCAGCGTGACGATGATTCCGTCGATGCGCTCGCGATTGCGCTTGAACAGTTCGGCGCAACGCCGCGATTCTTCCCGCGTCTCCACCGCCCCGTGTTTGCTTTCTTCCGGAGTGAGCGCCACCACCTCGATGTCAGCTGCCTGCAGCACCCGGAGCATCTCTTCCCGTCCACTCTTGGCCAGATGATCGGGAAAGAAGCCCCGGTTACCCACGATCAGGCCCATGGTCATTTGTTTCGCCGGCATAAAACTCCCTTTCGAAAAAGGCGCCTTGTCCTAGGACTGTCGTCCCGGCGCGAATTTGAAACAATAAATAAGACCGGACACCAGCAACACCGCTCCCCACCATACATTGGCGTGCAAGTGAAAGAGGACCACGCCCGGATTCACTGGAGGATTTACCAGCTGGTAGATTCCCGCAGCGAGGATCAGCGCGCCATTTACGGCCAACGAAATGCCGATGAAAAACCAGATGGAAATCATGCTGCGTGCCTCCGTTTGCCCGAAAATCGTTTACCAGAAAATAATGTTCAGTACGAAGAAAACGACAGTCACCACAGCCGCCCAGAAAAGAGGCTTCTGGTACAGAGGGACGTTCCCTACGGAGGGAACGTCCGTCAACCCGTATACCAGGCCCGTCAATTGGCTTTCAGGTATGGGCTTCGTCGCCAGACTTACCACCACGGTCACGACTACGCAAACTATAAAAGACCAGAGCGCTTGGTACATATCCTGGGCAAGGCCTTTGGCGTGGGGCGAGAGCGCCACATAACGCAGCGCGGAAGGATCGATCTTTACCCAAGTCCACATACTGATCGAAGAAAGCGTCCCGCCCAGCAGTCCCCAGAATCCGCCAGGGCCGGTCGCCCGCCTCCAGAGCATCCCGAGCACGACCGTACCGAATAGGGGAGCAATGAAGAAGCTGAATAACGCCTGGACGTAATCCATGATGCTGGCGAACTGCATCACCAGATACGCCGTACCCACGCTGATCAGCACGCCGATGATCGTGGTCCAACGCCCCATGTTCACGTAATGATGGTCGCTGCCCTGGCTATTGATAAACGGCCGGTAGACGTCATACGTCCAGACGGTCGTGAATGCGCTCACATTCCCCGCCATTCCTGACATGAAGCCCGCGATCAGCGCCGTAACTCCAAGGCCGAGCAGCCCGGGGCCACAATAGCGGGCGAGCATGAGGGGGAGCACGTCGTTGTAGCTATGGCCCCCAGTTACCGCGGCCACCGACTCCGGAACCAGTTTCTCCGGCAGCACGGCTAAGCCCAGCAGGCCGGGGAGGATCACGATGAAGGGCACCATCATCTTGAATCCGGCGCCGATAATGGGCGCAATTTCCGCGCTGCGAATATCTTTCGCGGCCAGAATGCGCTGTACGACCAGGAAGTCCGTGGTCCAGTAACCCATCGAGATAATCGCGCCCAGTCCGAACACAATGCCGGTCCAATGAATTCCCATGGGATTAGTGGTGAACGATCCCAAACCAGACCAGAGATGGACGTACTGTTCCGATGCTCTCTGCGCAATCTGCAGCTTGAGGTTGGTCCACCCGCCGGCTTCGTATAGTCCAAGGATGGGAATCAGCAGAGCACCTGCCCAGATGAGGAAGAACTGCAGCACTTCATTAAAGATTGCCGAGCGCAGGCCGCCCAGCGCGACATAAATGGCAACCGTCAGAGACGAGACCCAGATGCTGAAATTGATGTCCCATCCGAGCACAATCTGCATGACCTTGGCCATGGCAAACATGTTGACGCCGCTCATCAGTACGGTCATGAACGCGAACGAAACCGCGGACAGGGCGCGGCTGGGTTCGCCGAAACGCAGTTTCAAATATCCCGGCACCGAGTGGGTCCTGGAAATGTAATAGAACGGCATCATGACCAGCGCCAGGAACAGCATCGCCGGGATGGCGCCGACCCAATACCAGTGCGTCGCCAGAATGCCGTATTGGTAGGCCGAACCCGCCCAGCCCATCAATTCGAGCGCACCCAGATTGGCCGAGAGAAAACTGAGACCAGCCACCCACGCCGTCATCTCCCGCCCCGCCATGAAGAAGTCTTCGCCGGTGTTGGCCCGCCCTTTTAAGTACCAACCGATGGAGAGGACCAGGGCAAAATAAAAAACCACGATGACAACATCGACGGGAGCAAGATGTACCAGCCGAGTTGGTACAGCGGTAGCTAGCGGTGGTGTCATTGCTTGTTCTGGCCTTGTCCGTAATATGCGTTCTTGCCGTGTTTTCTGCGGTAATGCTTATCGATTGCAACTTTCTCATTGCAGTGGAATTCTACCAAGTACGTTACCCGATCAGGCGGCTCGCGGCACATAAAACAACCTAAAAAAGAAGTGCGGAGCAGGAACGGAAGAGCACCGGTACTATTGGAGAACCCAAGGGAACGGACGCTGGCTACCAAATCTCCTTTGCGATCTGCAATATGAATCGCACGAACTACAAATTACCATTGTTGACAGGGGCCGCTGCAGCCCGTAGCATCCCTTTTCAATGAGTCGTACCGGCACCGAACATCACTAGGAAAAGAGCGCTCCCATGAGTCTTCGAGACTTTCTGTCCAAACAGTTCATTGACGTTATTGATTGGGTTGAGCCTGAGGATGGAATCCTTGCGTTCCGCTATCCCATGCAAGATCGCGAGATCCAGAATGGCGGCAAGCTTACGGTTCGTGACTCGCAGATGGCGGTATTTGTGAATGAAGGCAAGGTCGCCGATGCGTTTGCCCCCGGCTTATACACCCTCAACACGCACACGTTGCCGATCCTGACCTACTTGCAGAACTGGGACAAGGCGTTCCAGTCTCCGTTCAAGTCGGATGTCTACTTCTTCTCGACTCGAATTCAGACGAACCAGCATTGGGGAACACCGAACCCCATCACAATCCGCGACAAGGAATTCGGAGCCGTTCGACTGCGCGCCTTCGGGATCTACACCTATCACATCAGCAATCCCAAGGTGTTTTATTCGAAGGTGAGCGGCACGCGTGACATCTATCGTGTCCCGGACCTGGATGGACAATTGCAGAACACGATTGTCGGTCGTATCACGGACACGTTCGCAAGCAGCAACTTGCCCTTCCTGGATATGGCCGCGAATCAGGTTGCGCTTTCTGACAAGATTGCTGGCCAGCTCAAACCGGCGTTCGCGGAATTCGGACTCGCGCTCGACAGTTTCGTCGTTGAGAACCTGTCGCTCCCGGACGACCTTCAGAAGATCCTCGATCAGCGGATCAGCATGAATATGGTTGGCGACATGGGACGGTACACGCAGTACCAGGTGGCCCAATCCATTCCGATTGCGGCGGCGAACGAAGGCGGTGGCGCTGCCGGATTGGGAGCTGGCCTTGGTGCGGGTGTCGCGATGGGGCAGGCGATGATGGATGCGTTGAAGAAAGCCACGCCTGCCGGTGGAGATGCTGGAACTGTCTCTGCAGGCGGCGCCGCAACCAGCGCGGAAACAAAGTTCTGTTTCAATTGCGGCAAGCCAATTCTGAAAGTCAGTAAGTTCTGTCCGGAGTGCGGGCACGCGCAGCAGTAGCTAGGTACGAAATTATGAATGGAATCGAATGGGTTGTTGACGCACATGGATGTGCCGCTGAGGCGCTTCAGAGTCCTGACCTCCTGGGCGAACTATTTGAGCGGATCATCTCTGGTCTGCAGCTCCGACCAGTGGGAGAGACACAGTGGCACCAGTTTCCAAACACCGGCGGTGTAACCGGTCTTTGTCTACTGGCGGAATCGCATCTCGCGTGCCATACGTTCCCTGAATTCGGGTCTCTTTGTCTTAATCTCTTCTGCTGTGTCCCTCGTGAAGCGTGGGATTTTGAGGGCGCGCTCACGAGCGCTTTTGGGGCCACATCAGTTATGGTCCGGACTGTGACTAGGCCCTATGGCCCAGCGGACGGATTCAGCTTTGAGCCCGCGGTGTGTGCGCGCAATTTCTCGCGGGAGAGCCAGAGCTGATGACTCAGCCCACTGCGAACTGTCCAAACTGCGGAGCAAAAATTGTTTTCCGTTGGTCCAGCAGTGTGCAGACGGTCTGCGAATACTGCAAGTCCATCCTTATCCGAACCGATATCGACCTAAAGAAGGTCGGGCAGGTTGCAGACCTGCCGCCGAACAGTTCTCCGATCCAGATTGGTACCGAGGGTGTCTACAATCGCCAGGCCTTCGTGGCCGTTGGACGGATTATTTACGAATACGATCAGGGGACATGGAACGAATGGCATCTGGTGATGAACAACGGTAGCGCCTGGCTCTCGGACGCGCAGGATGACTATGTCGTGACCTTCGCGGCGCCGGGCCGGAAGTTGCCGGCTGTAGGTCAGTCTCAGGCCGGCCAGCGCTACACGTGGGACAACGAGACCTACACCGTGACCACTATCACGAGTGCACACTACCGTGGGGTTGAAGGAGAATTGCCGTTCCAGTACTGGGACAAGCAGGATGTTGTTTTCGTGGACTTGATGTCGGCGACCGGAAAATTCGCCACCCTTGACTACAGTGACGAAGAGCCTGTGCTGTATTTGGGGAAGACAGTTGAGTTTGACGAATTGAATCTCAAGAACCTGCGAAGCTTCGAAGGATGGTCATGAACGCAAGCGGCCCTAATCCGCCCGGAACACCACAGGTGAAGGCGCTCAATTGTCCGGGGTGCGGCGCTGCGTTTACGCTTCGATCTCTGAGCCAAGCGGTCACAGTGGTTTGCGATCACTGCCACTCCATTCTGGATGCGCAGGATCCACGGCTAACGATTCTACAGAAGTTCAAGGCGGCCGTAGATGAAGATCCGCCGCTCATTCCGCTAGGCAGGCGAGGAACGATTCGAGGCGCTGCCTACGAGGTAGTTGGTTTTGAGCGTCGGACCATTCACGTCGATGGCGTTCCCTATAGTTGGCACGAATACGTCCTCTTCAACCCGTATAAAGGATTTCGGTATCTGACCGAGTACAACGGTCACTGGAATGACACCAGCATTTTGCGGTCGCTACCGACCGTGAATAACGACGTCAGCCCCCCAACCGTCAGCTACCTCGGCGAGACCTACAAGCACTTCCAGACCGCAAAGGCCGCAACGAGTTTTGTGCTCGGAGAATTTCCGTGGCAGGTCCGGGTGGGCGAATCGTCGGATGTGTCGGATTATGTCTCTCCTCCCCGTGTGATTTCGAGTGAGCGTACCGGGAAAGAGATCACGTGGTCGATGGGCGAGTACATTTCTGGGCGAGACATTTGGAAAGCCTTCGGTCTCGAAGGTAATCCCCCGGAACCAGTCGGAGTTTACGAAAACCAGCCTTCTCCCCTTAGCGCGGAGACCACAACGATATGGGCTGCGTTTGCCGGATTCATGGTGCTTCTTGTACTGATGTTTATTGGGTTTTCGTCCTTCGCGCGCAATGAGCGAGTCTTTCAGGGAACCTACGGATTCAATACGAACACGCGCGGTGAAGCGCCCTTTGTGACGGATGTGTTTGAACTCAAGGGACACACATCCGATCTGGAGCTGACAACGAGCACTAACGTCGACAACAAGTGGATTTATTTAAGTTATGCACTCATTAACCAGGATACGGGTCAGGCCCAAGACTTTGGACGCGAGGTCAGCTACTACCACGGATACGACGAAGATGGCTCGTGGTCTGAAGGCGGCCGCGAGGACAGCGTGGCAATTCCAAGTGTGCCGCCGGGGAACTACTATCTCCGCGTCGAACCAGAATCCGATTTTGGTCACGGAACCATCTATTACTCGATTTCGGCCAAGCGCGATGTTCCGCAGGTGAGTTTCTTTGGGATAGCACTCCTCGCTCTGCTGGTTCCTGCCGGACTCATAACCTGGCGATCCATGAATTTCGAACACTTGCGCTGGGCGGAAAGCGACTACGCACCCGCCGATTCAAGCGATGACGACTCGAACGGTCTCGATCGGCCAATTACCCTCGGCAACATGTTCGGGAAGGGAAGCGACTCATGATCAGAAATCTGTACGTTCTTTACGGCATGATTGTGCTCGGCACGCTGGCGATGGCGGAGTATCGAGGATGGAGTCTCAACTCTGTGGACGAGGTGAAGAACGTTCCCCGGTCCGTTCGCGATAACCCCGGCTCTTATCGCTCGGTCTACAACAGCTACCATCACTACACAGGAGGCAAGTAAATGGGCACCCAGCTTGGCAACGTTGTGAATGCAATCGTTTACGCAGCGATCGGCATTGCTATTTTTGCCGGAGCATTTCTCGTCATCGACAAGGTAACTCCCTATAACCTGTGGAAGGAAATTGTCCAGGAGCACAACACCGCGCTCGCGATCCTGCTCGGGACGATGTCCATCGGCATTTGTATCATCATCGCGTCCGCTGTCCACTAAAGCCTTGGGAATTCTGCTTTTCATCACGGTCCTGCTGATCGCCGCCTGCGGGCTCATCTACGAGCTCATCGCGGGAACGCTCGCCAGCTACCTTCTCGGCGACAGCGTTCTTCAGTTTTCCACGATCATTGGCTGTTACTTGTTCGCGATGGGGATCGGCAGCGCTCTTTCGCGTTACATCGATCGCGGTCTCGCCTACCGTTTTGTGTGGATCGAACTGCTGCTGGGTGTGATTGGAGGTTTTTCTTCCGCCTTGCTGTTTCTGGCGTTCGCCTACACCCAGGGATTTCAGCTTCTGATGTACGCCTTCGTGGTCGTAATCGGAGTTCTCGTTGGTCTGGAAATCCCGCTGTTGATGCGCATTGTTCGCGACCGTTATCACTTTCGCGACGTTGTAGCACATGTCCTGACCTTCGATTATCTCGGTGCGCTGGGGGCGTCGCTTCTCTTTCCGATTCTTCTGGTCCCGTACCTCGGCCTTGTGCGTTCCGCCATGCTGTTCGGGATCATCAATGTTGCGGTCGCGCTGTGGAGCACTTTCCTGTTCGCAAACCAGCTTGCCTCGGTGCGTGCCCTGCGACTCCTTTGCCTCGTCGTCCTGTGCGGATTGGGAATCGGTTTGGCGCAGGCCAAACGCATCACGGTTGCGGCGGAAGACAACATCTACGCGGATGAGATCATCTTCGCGCGCGATACCCGCTATCAGCACATTGTCTTGACCCGATTTAAAGATGACATCCGGCTGTTTCTCAGCAGCCATCTGCAGTTCAGTTCGCGCGACGAGTACCGCTATCACGAGGCATTGATCCATCCCGGTTTATCGTCCGTCCCCGCCCCGCGCCGCGTGCTGGTGCTTGGTGGCGGCGATGGTCTGGCTGTGCGCGAAATTCTCAAGTACCCGCAGATCGAGAGCGTCACGCTGGTGGATCTCGATCCGGAAATGACCCGCTTGTTCGCCACGCATCCGATGCTCACTGCACTGAACCAAAAGTCGCTCTCCTCGCCAAAGGTGCACATAATCAACGCGGACGCATTTCCCTGGGTCGATTCGAACACCGACAGCTTCGATTTCATCGTGATCGACTTTCCCGATCCCACCAACTATTCGCTCGGCAAGCTGTACACGACCGCTTTCTACAAGGCCGCGGCCCGTCACTTAAGCGTGCAGGGCCTGATGGTTGTCCAGAGCACCTCGCCCATGTTCGCGCGCGATTCGTACTGGTGCATCGCTGAAACGCTGAAGCAGGCAGGACTGCGCACATATCCTTACCACGTATACGTTCCGTCCTTTGGGGAGTGGGGATTCGTGATCGCCAGCTATCGCGACTATCAGCTCCCGACCTCTCTGCCTAGGGGACTCCGATTTGTGAGCGTCGATGGTTTGCCAGCGCTCTTTCAATTTCCACCGGACATGTCACCGTTACCGATGCCACCGAACCGGCTGAATGATCAGGTATTGGTTCGGGCCTACGACCAGGACTGGAAGGACATCAGTCATTGAGAACTTCACGTCGCAAGTTCTTGCAGTCAGCCAGTGCAGCGCTGGTTGGCCTGTCGATCAAAGGGGGCCGACCGATTGCAGGCTCGTTCGTGAACGACTCATTCCAGATGGGTCATCAACTGCGCGATCGCGCAAGCTTGCCTCAACCAAAGCAGGTCGTGAAGCGGGCCGTTGTTATCGTAGGTGGTGGAATTGCCGGCCTCAGCTCTGCATGGCGACTCCACAAAAAGGGTTTTAATGACTTCGTTCTCCTGGAGATGAATGACCAGGCCGGCGGAAACTCGCGCTGGGGTGAAAACGAAATCACAGCCTACCCGTGGGCAGCGCATTACGTCCCGGTTCCTGGATCGAAGGCGGTTTATGTCCGGGAACTGTTTGAGGAACTTGGGGTGCTCAAGAACGGCCAATGGGAAGAACGCTATCTTTGCTTCAGTCCACAGGAACGTTTGTTTCTTTATGGAAGATGGCAAGACGGGATTGAGCCGGCGATTGGACTAACGACAACCGACCGTGATCAATTCAGAAGACTCGAAGACCACATCCACAAGTTTCGCGCGACTGGCAAATTCACCGTGCCCATGGAATTAGGGTTGTCCGGAAGCACGGCTGACCTGGATCAGGTGTCATTCGCTGACTGGCTCCGCACGCAGCGGATGGATTCTCGCATTCTCAACTGGTACATGAACTACTGTTGCCGCGACGATTATGGCGCAACCACCAGCAACACGTCCGCATGGGCCGGGATCCAGTATTTCGCATCTCGCGAGCCAGAGGAAAAGGGGCCGTTAACCTGGCCCGAAGGAAACGGCTGGATCGTGCGCCGACTACTTGAACGGGTGGGAAACTTTGTACATACCAACCGAATGGTGCACAGAATCTCACAACACGGAAAGAGGTTCAGCGTTCTGGCGGGAGATACCGAATATCAAACCGAATTTGTGATCTTTGCCGCACCCACATTCCTGGCGCCGTACTTGGTCGAAGGCTTGGCTCCGCTGCATGATTTTGAATACTCCCCTTGGTTGACTGCGAACCTCACGCTCGAACATTTTCCCGATTCTTATGGCTCGGATCCTACCTGGGACAATGTCTTCATGGAATCACCGACACTCGGCTACGTGGATGCGACCCATCAGAGTCTACGCTCTCACGTGGACCGGACAGTCTGGACTTTCTACTGGGCTTTGGCCGATGGATCACCGTCAGAGAACCGACAGCGGCTGTTGAGCAGAGATTGGAACTACTGGAAGGAAGCGATTCTTCACGACCTGGAACGCGTGCATCATGACATCCGCAAGTGTGTATCGCGCATAGACATCATGCGGATGGGACACGCCATGGCCCGCCCGAAGGTGGGAGCCATCTTCTCCGCCGAACGCCGCAGTCTTGCCGAAGCGCACGGGCGAATTCTATTCGCCAATTCGGATCTCAGCGGCTTTTCCATCTTCGAGGAAGCGCAATATCGGGGTGTCTATGCAGCGGACAGAGTGTTAAGCCAAGTTGCTGGAGCACCAGGCAGGGCCCGCAAACCGTTCGCGACCTCCTAAGAGCGCCTAACAAAACCAAGCGCGGGGGTGCCGCAGCACATCCAGGTCGGTGCACTACGGCCCCGGAACTGGCGAACATTCTCATTTCTGTTCAAAATATCCAGCCTGATGCGGCGGCCTGTGGAGGCGCTTCCTAGGCTAAGAAGGCTCCCTTCCCTGCGGGAAAGGGAGCCTGTCATGTTGTGCCGCAAAAGGGGCCGGTTTAGGCCACGACGCGGGTTGCAGGTGTCAGTTGCGGCGCGACGCCAGGCACCTCACTGTGGACCGGCGCCTTCATCCGGCGTAGCACGAAGAAAGCGAGCAGCGCCGCGATCGCATCGAAGAAGATGGCGACCCGGAACACGCCCTTCCAGCCCGTGTTCGGCATGGTGAACTTAGCAGCGAACGGAGTCCAAACCGTGGGAACTACCGTGAGGATGATCCCGTAGGTAATCAATACTCCGGCCACAGCTAGCAGTATGATCTTCGCGTTTCGACCCAACTGCAGGCGAAGCACCGTAGGAGCCAGGAATACCGCGAACAAGATCAAGACACCACCCAGCAGGAGCAGGATGTCGGCCCGGAAGTCGAAAGCCTTGCCCGCGGCCAGCGCCGACCCGACGGGCACGAACATGGCGGCGGTACCCTTGGCGGTGTACAGGTAGCCGTAGTTCTCGGTGGCGTGCTTGCGACCGAAGAAGTCTCCGCAAAGCGCCGGAAACAGCGAGAAGATCTCGCCCCAGCCGAAGAAGGTAAACGCGCTGAAGATGACGAACAACAGCGGGTTATAGGCGAACCTGAGGAGCACGTAGATGGCGATGGCTTCTAAACCGAACGCCACGGTCATGGTCTGCTCCCGGCCGATGTGGTCGGAGACCCATCCCCAGAACGGGCGGCACAGTCCGTTCACCAAACGGTCCGCAGAGAGCGCAAAGACCAGCGCCGGCATGACGAGCCCCAGCAGGTGGACTGGTATCTTATCAACCTTGAAATCGACCGCCATCGGCTTGAGCTGGGCAACTGCCATCAAGCCCCCGGTCGCGACCATCGCCATCATCAAGTACATGAGCCAGAAGTTGGGCGTGGCCGCCATCTCACCGGAGGTGAAATCCACCTGCGTCTGACGCTTCTTCACTTCCGGGCTGCCCTTCAATCTCCAGGTTTTGGGCATCCAGCCAACCGGCGGCGACTTGAGAAAGAACGCCGCCACGATCACGGTCAATCCCTGGATGATCCCCCAGCGGATGAAGGCGGCTTGATAGCCCGCCGAGGCGATCATGTTGGCGATGGGGGCAACGGTAGCGGCTGATCCGGCGCCGAAGCCGGCAGCCGTGAGTCCTGCCGCCAGCCCGCGGTGGTCAGGAAACCACTTCAAAGCCAAGCCGACAGCAGTGCCGTATACGATGCCGGCACCTATCCCAGACACAGCGTAGGAAAGATATAGAGCGGTCAGCGATTCGGCCTTGCCGCTTCCGACCCAGCCGAGACCCGCCAACACGCCCCCGAGCATCACCAGCAGCTTGGGGCCGAACGTGTCCACCAGCCAACCCTCGAAAGGTACAAGCCAGGTCTCCAGCAGCACGAAGACCGTGAAGGTTACCTGGATGAGGGCTTGCTCCGCCTTGAGGTGCTTTTGGAGCGGCGGCACGAACAGAGTCCAGCCGTACTGGAAGTTCGCCACCGCCACCATACCGAGAATGCTAAAACAAAGAATTATCCAGCGGTTGGGGTCGCTGGTCTTAGATGCGACTGCGGCTGTAGAAGCAGCCATAGATACACCTCCTGGGTGTGTGGTCAGACTTAAGGGTCTGCGTGCAAATTGACCAATCTCCTATTCCCGTTCCGCCAGAAGTGGTGGAAGCGAAAAGAACGACCCGCCCTCTTACAGGGAGGGCGGGTTGTCGGCTTAGATCTCTCGCTGGAGCGGAATGATCCCCGGCGCCAGCCATTTGTACCACATCTCGTCAATCGTGCCTACTGCAAACCCACCAGTCTCCTATTCCCGTTCCGCCAGAGGTGGTGGAAGCAAAAAGAACAACCCGCCCCCTTACAGGGAGGGCGGGTTATCGGCTTCGATCTCTTTCTGGAGCGGAATGATTCCCGGCACCAGCCACTTGTTCCACATCTCGTCGATTTTGCTCTGGAAGTATTCGATATCCTCATCGATGAAATGCGCGAACCTTCCTTGCTTGAGCAAGTAATCGCGAACCGGAAGACGCTTGAATCTGCCGTTCGCAATATCCTTGGTCTTACCGTAGAGCTTCAGCTTGCCATTTTCGACCTCGTACAGAGGCCAAATACCGGTGTTCACGGCCAGTTCGCCCAGTTCGAACGAAAGCACGGGATCGAAGTCCCAGCCTTTCGGACAGGGGTTGAGGCAGTGAATGAAGGTTGGACCGCCGATTGACAACGCCTTGCGAACGCTGTTCATCGCCTGCAGCGGGTAGGAGGTAGAGATGGTTCCTACGTACTTAACTGTGGGATGGCCAACCAGCATTAACGGCGCCATATTCTTTTTCCAGCGGTGATTCATGATGCGCTTCACTCTTCCTGGCGTGCTGAACGAGGTGTTGACGCCATACGGCGATGTCCCGGAAATCTGGACGTCCGTGTTGGCATACGACTCGTTATCATACATCAGGATCAGGAGGTTGTAGTCGGGATGGCACATGGTGGCCGAAATAGCGCCCAGGCCCATGTCCGCACCGCCGCCATCGCCGCAGAAGGCGATGACATTGATGGGCTCGTCCTTCATGAAGCCCTTGCGCATCTGGACGCGGAATGCAGCGGCCGCTCCCAGCGCGCTGGAGCCTGAACTGCCCAGTTGCGTGTGCATCCAGGGGACACCCCAGGGTGTGGCGTAGTAAGAGGTGTTAGCCACGTACATGCACCCCGTGCTGCCCAGAACGATCGTTCTAGGTCCCGCCGCCTTCGCCATCAGTTTCATGATTTGCGCAGACTCGCAGCCCTGGCAGGTGCGGTGGCCGGACGTGTAGTATTCCTCGTGTGGAACCTTCTTGACTCCTTTGAAGGCTTCCAGGTTTTGCGTCGGTTTTTCGTCTACAAAAGTGCTCATGGTTATTTGTCCTTTCCGGCTATGAATAGCGCCACGCGTCGACTGGCGTTATCCCCGCAGCCCGATCCATTGCGTCAGGGGTTGCGCTTTACCTTTGGCGGCTTCCAAGGTGATCTCCGCCATCTTCTCCACGTCCGGCACTGTCACTTCACGTCCACCCAGCCCGCAAATGAAATCCAGTACGGGTGGCCGGGTGGCCGCCCGGGTATACATGGCCGAGCGAACTTCAGTGGCCACGACACCGCTAAGATCGGGCGAACCGAACGAGAAATCACGGTCGATGACGCCGATTGCTTGGAAACGTTCCAGACACTTCGCGATTTCGGGACCGGCAAAGGGCCGGAACCAGCGCAGCCGCACGAATCCGACTTTCTTGCCTTCCTCGCGCAGCTTCCGGACCGCAACTTTCACCGGGGTCGACATCGTTCCCATGCCCAGCAGTACCACGTCCGCATCTTCGGTCTTGTACTCTTCGAAGAACGGATTGCCGTACTTGCGTCCGAACGTGCGCTCGAAGTCGGTATAGACTTCGCGAATCACATCGCAGGCGATCTCGGTGACTGCGTAGTTCTGCCGTCGAATCTCCATCACCCAGTCCTCGTTGACCTGTGGGGCCACCGAAATGACGTTGTCGGGGTGGAGCAGCAGATCGCCGCGGTTATAGCGAGGCAGGAACTTATTAACCTGCTCCGCCGCCGGGATTTTTACCAACGCTTGCGAGTGGGTGAGAAACGCGCCGTCGCAGCTGATGGCCAAGGGCACGAAGATGCGGCGGTCTTCCGCCACACGATAGGCAATCAGGGCCGTGTCCAGTGCTTCCTGCGCGCTATCAACCCAGGTCAACATCCAGCCCAGGTCGCGGACTGCGAGGGCATCGTTGTGTTCCACGCCGAAGGCGCCGGGATCGTCGAGCGCCCGGTTGCCCACCATGCACACCATGGGGACGCGGAGAGCCGGACTGACGGTCAGCGCTTCCATGGCGTACATCCAGCCCACGCCACTCGAACCGCAGAACACGCGTGCTCCGCAAACCGACGCGTGCTTCACGATTTCGAATTGTGAATGCTCGCCTTCCGCCACGATGTATTCGCAGTCCATTTCGCCGTCTGCTACCAACTGGCTGATGTACTGCATTACCGTGTCGTAAGGCCGGATTGGGTAAGCGGTGACCACGTCCACGTTGGCCAGTTTGCAGGCAATCGCAATGGCTTCGGCGCCCGTAATCAGGGCTTCCTGCTCGTAGCTTTTCTTTTTTTCCTCAACCGGTAGTGTTAGTGTCGCCATCTTAATCTCCTTGTCTTCGGGCTTGCCGCCGGGCCACTAGCCTTTTTTAGCGATTTCCAGGGCTGCGGGGATCTGTTCTTGATACTGACCGCGATAACGGAATCCGTGGGTCCGCTTCTCGATCGGTTCGGCCTTCTTGATCGTGGTCTCCAACCATTTCAAATAGGCGTCTTTCTCTTTCTTGAACTCCGCCCACTGGCTGTTGTTATCGTGGAATTCGGACTCGTTCACCATGGAGATGCAGTTCTTCACCGGGCAAACCTCTTCGCAGATGCCGCAACCGCAGCACGCCTCGAGATTGGCGTCGTAGGTTCCGTCCGGGGTGACGTCAAAAGACGCATCCGGGCAGTTGAGCCAGCACAGCGTGCACTTGGTGCAGGTGGAGAAGTTCACCACCGGCCGCATAGTGCGCGTCGAGTACTTCTTGAACAGCTCGTTGCGGGCTGGCCGGAAGCCTCCAACCTGTTTGGTCACCGGGTCCGCATACGGGCCGCCCTGCGGCTGCCCTTTGATGGATACCGCGCCCCGCATGTCCTCCCAGCGGGGTAGGTCGAACTTGAATAACTCTTCAGGATTGCCCTGGCCCACTTTTACCTCGACTGTGCCGAAGCGCTCGAAAGCGGTGCGAGCCGAAGTCACTTTCAGCGAGCTCTTCAGCTTTTCGTTGATGAATTTCTCCACCGACTCCAGGCTCAGCAATTCGGGCAGCGCCTTGGCGATGGCGCCGAGAATGCGGACGTCGGTGTGGTCATCCTTATAAACCCACATGCCGGAGAAGCTGGTAACGCCTTTCACGATCCCCAGTTTGTAAGGTTCTGCCCGGCGATGAATGTTCTTCAGCAGGACGGGTGCGTCCTCCAGAGAAATTACGATGAGAGTGTGTCCCGGTTTCAGAGCCTGGTGGACGGGCTTGAGGCCGTACCATGCCCACGACTCCGCGCCCTTACAGAGCGTGTCATCGAGAACCACGGTCAGGTCGACTTGTTTCGGCTCGTACTGCGCCATCCCCGCTTCGAGCGTCTGTTCATCGCTTGCCACGATGGCGAAGCCTTTGGCTGGAATCCCGTTACGTTCTGGAGCGTCGCCATAACGCCCGAAGGAAATACCAGGCTTGCCCTGGTAGTGCGCAGCCAGAACAATGTCACGCGTTATGTTCTTGGCCAGGGTCTTTTGAAAGACCCCTCGGTAGATGATTTCGACCGCGAATAACTGGCCCATTTTGCAACCTCCATTCTTTTACAATTTCTTCAGTACGATGTCTTCCATTTCCCGCAGGTGCCGGCGCATGGCCGCCTCGGCGGCTGCGGCGTCGCCCCGCTTCAGGGCCGCAAGGATGCGGCGGTGACCGGCAAGCGACTTCTCTTGCCGTCCCTCCACCTGCAACGAGCGTTCCCGGCTCTCGCGCAACAAATCCATCAACACGTCCACCACTTTCAAGATCGCGCTGTTGTCGGACGCCAGAGCGATGCTGTAGTGAAACTCAGAGTCCTCTTCGATTCCGAGTTCGCCCTGGCGCACCTTCGCCTCCTGACGTGCAAGAATGTCCTCCATGTCGGCGATTTCATCGCGAGTGGCGTGCAGAGCGGCGCGCCCGACCAAGGGCGGCTCGATCATATTGCGCACGTCGAGCAGCTCCGCAACCATCTTCCGTTTCTCAAGGAGTGCCGTAGCCAGAGGATTGGCTGGGGCAGTGGCCGGACTGCACACCACCGTGCCGATACCCTGGCGGGGATCGAGCAGACCCATCAGTTCCAAGGTCCGGATGGCGTCCCGCACTGAGCTGCGGCTCACGCCCAGCATCCGAACCAGTTCGCGTTCCGGGGGCAGCAGGTCGCCAGGCTTCAGCTCTTTCGTAATGTGCCGCTCCAGTTGCTTGGCGACCTCCTGGTAGACCTTGTTTCTGGGGATCGCCTCGAACCCGATTCTCGCTGGTGATTCAGTATCTATCGTCGGCATTGGTCTGATGACTGACCATATCATTGCAACCCTGAACTCAAAATGGCACAAGTGCACAGCGCACGCTTCAATATGACCATGATCACTATTCAATGTGACCATGATCACCGTGAGGCTTTGGGTCAGGATGGAAAGTCCCCGTACATCACGCTGAACCGGCGAGTCGCTCGCTTGGCTTGCACTGGCACTTGTACACTCGAAAAGGGTAAGTTCACCTTCCGATTCGAGTGCGTCCTGGAAAGTTTGCGTGGTACATTTTGCGTTTGCACTTAGGCCAGGCCATCTTCCTGTTTTTCGCTGCCGTAATTGGCGGGACGCTAAACGCGGTGGCGGGCGGCGGCACTTTTATTTCGTTCCCCGCCCTGATGGTGACAGGTGTGCCGGCGGTGGAGGCCAACGCCACCAACACAGTCGCGCTGTGGCCTGGGTTGGCAGCCAGCACCGGTGCGTACCTAAAACGGCTGAACGTGCCGCGACGCTTGTTGGTCCCATTGCTGCTGACGAGTGTTGTCGGAGGGTTGGTTGGCGCGTTGCTGCTGCTCAAGACGCCACAACATACCTTCCTGCACCTCGTCCCCTGGCTGCTGCTGGGTGGCACCTTGCTGTTCGCCTTCGGCAACACGATCCGCGTAATGGCCGGCAAGACTGCCGTTGTGGATGATTTGCGGAAAATGTCATGGCAGGCGATCACGGTGACTTCGATGGCGGAGTTGCTGGTCGCAACCTATGGCGGGTATTTCGGGGCGGGGATCGGGTTCATAACCCTGGGAATGTTGGCGGCATTGGGGATGCGTGACATCCATGCCATGGGCGCGATCAGAACATTGCTTGCGACCGTGATTAATGCTGCGGCGGTGCTGACTTTCATTCTGGCGGGTGCCGTGTTTTGGCCGCACTGCGTGGTGATGATTGCGGGTGCTCTGGTAGGCGGCTGGTTCGGCGCGCACTACGCGCAAAAAGCCGATCCCCGGAAGGTGCGGTGCGTCGTGATCGCCGTCGGCGTGGCGATGAGCGCGTACTACTTTGTCACTGTGCGGTAGCGCTGGAGTGCGCGAAACCGGGCCAGCCGATCCCTTAACCAGCTCGCGAATGGAACATTTGTGCGTTCGCCGACAGCCGCTATGATCACCATGGCAATAATCGGATAAACTGGACGAAATAGACCGTCAGGCAGACCGAAAGCCACTCTGGCCCTTTTCCAGAGCCTGGTTTGAGGAACAACTTCGGAGCGCCATGTTCAGCGAGGGTATTGCAATCCGCAGTTAGTTATACGGGGAGACATTTACCATGGCCGGTACCACGATAGAAGTTGAGACAGCCGCCCGCAACCATAGGCATCCCAAGTTAGAGCGCTGGGTTGAAGAAGTAGCACAGATGTGCAAACCAGATCGCGTTCACTGGTGCGATGGCTCGCCGGAGGAGTATCAGGCGATGCTGCAGCTGATGATCCTCACTGGCACTGCGATCCCGCTTGATCCGGCAAAGCGCCCCAACAGCGTGCTGGTCCGCTCGGATCCTGCGGACGTAGCCCGCGTCGAAGATCGAACTTTCATCTGCTCACGAACCCAGGAAGAGGCCGGCCCAACCAACAACTGGGAAGACGCTGCCAAGATGAAGCAAAAGCTGAGCGGACTTTTCACCGGCTCCATGACGGGCCGCACCATGTACGTAGTTCTCTACAGCATGGGCCCGATCGGATCGCCCACCGCGAAGATCGGGGTGGAGATCACCGACTCAGCTTACGTGGTGGCCAGCATGCACTTGATGGCCCGGGTGGGCAGCCGTGTGCTTGAGGCTCTCGGGGAAGATGGCGATTTCGTGCGCGGACTGCACTCGGTCGGCTACCCGCTCGGCCCCAATCAACCCGACCTTACCTGGCGCTGCAACACCGAGCACAAGTACATCTGCCATTTTCCCGAAACCCGTGAGATATGGTCATATGGCTCTGGCTATGGAGGCAACGCATTGTTGGGCAAGAAGTGCCACGCACTGCGCATCGCATCGGTGCAGGCGCGCGACGAGGGTTGGCTGGCCGAGCACATGCTTATCCTCAAGCTCATCAGCCCCACGGGGCAGAACAAATATTTCACGGGCGCATTTCCCTCCGCTTGTGGGAAGACCAACCTCGCCATGCTGATCCCAAGCCTTCCCGGTTGGAAGGTGGAGACCATCGGCGATGACATCGCCTGGATGAAATTCGGCGCGGATGGCCGGCTCTACGCCATCAATCCAGAGTACGGTTTTTTTGGCGTCGCCCCGGGCACGGGCGTGAAATCGAATCCCAACGCCATGCTCACCGTCGCCCGGAATTCTATCTTTACCAATTGCGCGATGACCCTCGACGGCGACGTGTGGTGGGAGGGGATGACCGACCAGAAGCCGTTCCAGTTGGTGGACTGGTTGCGGCGGCCGTGGACCCCGGAGTCGGGCCGGAAGGCGGCGCACCCCAATGCGCGCTTCACGGCTCTTGCGAAGCAGTGCCCGGTCATCGCTCCGGAGTGGGAAGATCCCAAGGGCGTGCCTATCGATGCCATCCTTTTCGGTGGACGACGCGCGGGAATTGTTCCGCTGGTCACCGAAGCGTTCAACTGGCAGCATGGCACTTTCCTGGGCGCAACTGCCAGCAGCGAGACGACCGCCGCGATCACAGGCAAAGTTGGCCGACTGCGCCGCGATCCCATGGCGATGCTTCCGTTTTGCGGCTACCACATGGGCGATTACTTTGCGCACTGGCTCAAGATCGGAGCCAGTTCCGACGCTTCCAAGCTGCCGAAGATCTTCTACGTGAACTGGTTTCGTCAGGACAAGAAAGGTAATTTCCTGTGGCCGGGCTACGGCGAAAACAGCCGCGTGTTGAAATGGATATTTGAGCGGTGCGACGGTAAGGTGCATGCCAAAGATACCCCCATCGGACGGATTCCCGCGGTGGCCGATCTCGACACGACGGACCTCGACATCAAAGGCGCTCATGTGGACGAACTGCTCAGCGTCGATATCGAGGGCTGGTTGGCGGAGGTGCCGTTGATCAAGGAGCACTTCGCCCAGTTTGGTGGCCATCTTCCAGAGGGGTTGAACCTTGAAGTGAAGGCTCTGGAAGAGCGTCTTCAGGCGGCTAAGCGATAGTTGTCTTGGGGCGTGTTCGTTCACAAGACGCCAACCGAGTTAAACATCTGTTTTTCCGATACCACTGTTTTTCCGATACCAGAGGACGCTTTTTGATATAGTGTCCCACTGTCATGCCCCGTGCCGCCGCGAAGGAAGCGAATCATCCTGCCTCTGCCTTATCTTTATCTCTCACCCGAAATCAGATTCGCGGTTTCTGGGCATCGTGGGGTGGGTGGACGCTGGACGGCATGGATTCCTTTGTTTATGCCCTCGTCCTCGTACCCTCGCTGCGCGAACTGCTTCCGCGCTCCGGCATTCCGGCCACCAAGGGCAACATCGGACTGTACGGGGGTTTGCTATTCGCCCTGTTCCTGATTGGCTGGGGACTGGCGTTCCTTTGGGGGCCGATTGGAGACAAGTTCGGCCGCGTGCGCACGCTCATGCTAACCATCCTGTGGTATTCGGCGTTCACTTTTCTGAGCGCGTTCGTTACTGGGGTGTGGCAACTTGCTATCCTTCGCCTGCTTGCCGGCGTGGGCATTGGCGGAGAATGGGCCATGGGCGGGACGTTCGTTGCGGAGGAGTGGCCGGAGCATCGGCGCCGTGTCGGTGCGGGTCTGATGCATACCGGGTATTACGTCGGCATATTTCTCGCCGCGCTGGCAAACTACGGCATTGGCAGCCGCTTTGGCTGGCGTGCCATGTTTATAGTGGGAGGGCTGCCAGCACTGCTGCTGGCTTGGATTCGGCACGGGGTTACGGAGCCTGCCGCCTGGATAAAGAAAGAAAAGGTTGTCCGCGCGTGGGCCGTTTGGCGTCCCCTGGCGACGCTGTTTTCGGCGCCCTGGCGGCGCCGCACCATTGTGAATTCCTTACTGATGCTGGCTTCCATCTGTGGATTGTGGGCCGGGACTGTATACGTTCCGGCGGCGATTACGGCGGTGGCAGAAGCGGGTGGGCGCCATGGTCCGGCAGTTGCGCAACTCGCCTCCTGGGGCATCATGCTGGTCTCGTTCGCGACGATTCTCGGCTGCCTGGCGATGCCGTGGCTTGCCGAACGGGTGGGACGACGCGGGGCGCTCGCGGTTTTCTTTACTCTCATGATGGTGTTCATTGCACTCACCTTCGGCAAGGTCTTCTATCTGGGCGCGAGTGCGTTGCCCTGGTTCTTCGTTTGTCTGTTCTTTCTGGGCTTGGGCGGCGCCAACTTCGCCGTCTATACTCTCTGGCTGCCCGAGCAATATCCCACGGAATGCCGGGCCAGCGCCTTTGCCTTTTCCACTTCATTCGCCCGATTTGGCGGCGCTGGAATCACCTTCCTGGTGGGAGCGGGCGTCCGGCATTTCGGCTCGCTCGGAACTCCGGTCGCGATGACTTCTCTCGCTTTTGCCTTGGGACTGTTCCTGATTCCATTGGCCGTGGAAACGCGTAACCAGCGGCTGCCGGCCTAGTGCCGTGACCGCGTGAAGAGTCATACGGTGGAGGGACAGGCGTCTCGCCCGTCCAGCCGGGCGGGGACGCCCGGCTCTCCACCAGCAAGCGACCGCAGTAACAATCACGCGGTCGCGGCACTACACGGCGGGCTTGAGAAGAAGGGCTTGAGAAGAAGGGCTTGAGAGAGAGGGCTGGCTACGCCGCACACGTCGCCGGCGATCCAGGGGGACACGGAGAAATATTGCTCCACGCGAAGAAGCAAACGGTCCCCCTGCGACTTTGTTCCGCAGAATTGCGGGTGTCGACTCCCGCCAACATGCTCTAGCTCGATGGCGCGGGGTCGGCCTCAACTTCTGTCCGGAACGGGATCACCCCGGGAATCAGCCACTTTCCCCACATCTCATCGATCTTACTTTGGAAGTAATCGATGTCATCGTTGGTAAAGTGCGCGAATCTTCCCTGCTTTAGTAAGTAATCTCGAACCGGCTGCCGCGGGATTTTTTTGGCGGCGATTTGCTGCGTTCTGCCGGTCAGCCTCAGCACACCGTCTTCAACTTCATAGAGCGGCCAAACTCCGGTATTTATCGCCAACTCGCCCATTTCGTGCGACTGATAAGGATCGTAGTCCCAGCCCTTGGGGCACGGATCCAGCGAGTGAATGAAGGTGGGCCCGCCGATCGACAGCGCTTTGCGTATGGCATTCATTCCTTGCAGAGCGTAGGACATGCAGACGGTCGCGACATACCTGCAGGTGGGATGGCCGGCGGCCATCATGCCCGCCATGTTTTTCTTCCAGCGCCGATGCATGATTCTTTTTACTCTGCCCGGCGTACTGAACGTGGTGTTGGCGCCCCACGGTGTGCTGCCTGATAGCTGAATATCAGTATTGGCATAGGACTCGTTGTCATACATCAGGATCAGGCAGTTGTAATCAGGATGGGTCAGCGTCGCCGAGATCGCCCCTACACCCATGTCTGCCCCGCCCCCATCGCCGCAGAATGCAATTACATTAATGGGCTCCTGCTTCATTTTTCCTTTGCGCATGAGAGCCTTCAGAGCCGCGGCGGTGCCCAGCGCTGCCGAGCCGCTGCTCCCCAGTTGGGTGTGCATCCAGGGAAGCACCCAGGAGGTGCTGTAATACGTGGTGTTTGCCACATACATGCATCCGGTGCTGCCCAAGACAATCGTCCTGGGGCCGGCGGCCTTGGCCATCATCTTCATCAAGAGCGCCGACTCACAGCCCTGGCAGGTGCGGTGGCCGGAGGTAAAGAACTCCTCCAGCGGGATCTTCTTAACGGCTTTGAAGGGATCCAATTTCTGGGTCGGATCGATCTGTACGTAGGTAGCCATAATTCTTCATCCTCTCTGACGTCAAAAAACATCGGCAAACGGATTACTCTCGCAATCCGATCCATTGGGTTAAGGGCTGCGCTTTGCCCTCCGCAGCGTTGTAGACGGACTCGGCCATCCTTTGCACATCAGGCACGGTGACTTCGCGCCCACCGAGACCGCAAATAAAATCCACGACCGGCGGTTTCTTGCCGGGTCCCGGATACAGTGCGTGGCGAACCTCGCCGGCCAACACGCCACCGAGATAGGGCGAGCCGAAAGAGTAGTCGCGATCGATGACCCCAATCGCCGCAAAGCGTTGCAGCGACTCCGCCAATTCTTCGGCGGCAAACGGCCGGAACCAGCGCATGCGCACGAAGCCGACTCGCTTTCCTTCCTTGCGCATCTGCCGGATTGCTACCTTCACCGAGATCGAAAGCGTTCCCATTCCAATGAGAACGATATCCGCATCATCGGTCATGTACTCTTCGAAGAACGGATTGCCATAGGAGCGTCCAAAGATGCGCTCGAAATCGGCGTAGGCTTCCTCGATCACGCCATGAGACCGCTCCATGGCCGCGTAGTTCTGGCGGCGAATTTCCATGACCCAGTCTTCATTGCCCTGGGGCGCCACCGTGATGGGATTATCGGGATGGAGCAGCAGGTCCCCACGGTTGTACGGCGGCAGGAATTCGTTCACCTTCTCTTGCGATGGGATTTTGACCAGCGCCTGCGAGTGAGTCAGAAACGCACCATCGCAACTGATGGCGCAGGGCAGGAAAATACGCCGGTCCTCCGCCACTCGATAAGCGATCAGGGCTGTGTCCAGCGCCTCTTGAGCGTTGTCCACCCAAACCAATTGCCAACCCAGATCGCGCACCGTCAGCGCGTCGTTGTGCTCCACGCCGAAGGCGCCAGGATCATCCAACGCCCTGTTCCCGACCATGGCGATCATGGGAATGCGCAGAGCGGGAGTTACAGTCAGAGCTTCCATGGCATACATCCAGCCGACACCGCTGGAGCCGCAAAACACGCGCGCTCCGCAGGCGGAAGCGTGCTTCACGATTTCAAACTGCGAGTGTTCGCCTTCCGCGACGATATATTCGCAATCCATTTCGCCGTTGGCCACCAGTTTGCAAACGTACTGCATGACGGTGTCGTAGGGACGGATTGGGTAGGCGGTGATTACGTCAACGTCCGCCAGCTTGCAAGCGACTGCGATTGCTTCGCTGCCGGTGATTAAGGCTGTTTCCTCAATCTTGCGCTGATCCTCGATTACTGTGGCCACTGCCATGACGGACTCTCCTCGTAAAGGGACGCTTTTCAAACGAATGTTTATTTTTCGCTAGCGATCTCAAGCATCTCCGGAATCTGCTCCGCATACTGCCCGCGATAGCGGAACCCGTGGGACCGCTCCGGATGCGACTTAATCTTCTCTTCCAGCCAGACTTTGTAACCGTCTTTGTCTTTCCGCCAGGCTTCCCACTGACTGCTGTTGTCACCGAATTCCGTCTCATTGACCATGGTGACGCATTCCTTGACGGGGCAGACCGCCTCGCAAACGCCGCACCCGCAGCAGGCTTGCATGTTTGCATCGTACAAACCTTCCGGAGTCACATCGAAACAGGAGTCCGGACACTGCAGCCAGCAAAGGGTACATTTGATGCAGGTATCGAAATTCACCACCGGCCGCATGGTTCTGGTGCTGAATTTCTTAAAGGTGGGATTGCGATCGGGCTGGAATCCACCGTGGGCGTGGGACGTGGGATCGTCCATTTTGTGCCCGGCGGGAATGCTGGGAATGGCGACGCCTTCGCCCATTTCATGCCACTTGGGCAGATCAAACTTGTAAGGCACTTCAGGATTGCCCTGGTCAGGCCGTACCGTAATGCTGGTGGTGCGCTCGTAGGATTTGGCCGCCGATGTCGCCTTGAGTTCATCTTTCCACTCGGAAACAATCGCCTTTTGGACGGACTGCAGGCTGAACAGATCGGGCAGGACCTTGGCAATCGCACCCAGAATGCGTACGTCGGTGTGATCGTCCTTGTACACCCAAAGGCCTGAAAAGCTGACCGTACCCTTAAGGATCGACAATTGGTAAGGGCTCTCCTTGCGGTGGGCCATGGCGATGATGGCTTCCGGGCCTTCGCGGGAGGTCACGATCAGAGTGCCTCCGGGTTTCAGCAGCCGATTGACGGGCTGAAGACCGTACCATGCCCACGACTCCACGCCCTTGCACAGCGTGTCATCGACGCAAATAGTGATATCGACTTCTTTGGGCTCGTACTTCGCCATTCCATCCTGGAGGGTCTGTTCGTCGGTAGCCACGATCGCGAAGTTCTTGGCGGGAATGCCGTTGCGCTCGGGACTGTCACCGTAACGGCCAAAAGAAATGCCCATCTTGCCTTCGTGATGAGCGGCGAGCACGATCGCTCGACTCATTCTCGTGGCCAGAGTTTTTTGAAAAATTCCTCGATAGATGATCTCAATTGCGAATAGCCGGCCCATGGCGAAAACCCTCCGTTAGCAGAACTTGTTTAGCAAAACTTGTTAAGTACGATTTCTTCGACGTCTTCAATGTGCCGCCGCATGGCCGCCTTGGCCGCTTCGGCATCGTGGCGCTTGATGGCAGCCAGGATCCGCCGGTGGCCGGCGAGCGACTTTTGCGGGCGCCCTTCCAGCTGCAAAGAGCGTTCACGCGTGTCGCGCAGCAGGTCCATGAGAATGTCGAGCACTTTCAGCACGACACTGTTATCGGAAGCCAGAGCAACATTGTAGTGGAATTCCGCGTCCTCAGCGACCGCGGCGTCTCCCTGGCCCTGCTTTTGCTCTTGCCGCTGCAGAATCTCTTCCATCTCGGTAATTTCTTCGGCAGAAGCGTGGGTGGCGGCGCGCGCTGCCAGCGGCGGTTCGAGCATCTTGCGAAAATCCAGAAGCTCGCTCACCAGTTCGCGCCGGCGCTTCAGCGCGTTGGCAAAAGGATGGACCAACGACCCGGCTGAGGTTTCACGAACGATCGTCCCGGCGCCCTGCCGTGGCTCCACCAAGCCCATCAACTCCAGGCCTCGAATCGCATCCCGAATGGAACTGCGGCTCACTCTCAGCAGCTCAGCCAGTTCGCGTTCCGACGGCAGTTTGTCACCGGGTTTCAGTTTATTCAGAATCAGACGTTCAATCTGCTTGGCGACTTCTTCGTAGACCTTGTTCCGGCGAACAACTTCGAAGTCGGGCTTGAGAGTAGTAGCCAACTAAACTCCAAGTGGTCTGATAAGTGGACCAGCCAACAAGGCGAGTATACCCCCGTTGTCAAGCCTCCGGCAAATCGTTTTGTCGGATGGATGAAGAAAAGGCGAAGTTTGCCGGAAGTCAAACCGAGCGGGGAGGCCCGGCTCTCCACCAGCAGGCTGCAGCGCTCACTTCGGCGGATGCTGAGTGGCACATTGCGCCAGTAGCTTGGTGCAGTTGTACACGGTGCGGGTACAGGTCATGGGAAGCCCCACCCGCTCTCCCAACTCCACGACCGCGCCTACCAGGGCTTCCAACTCCATGGGACGACCCGCTTCCAGATCCTGCAGCATTGAAGTCTTGTGCTCGCCAACTTTTTCCGCGCCCGCCATTCGCTGGTCGATGGAAACCGGCAACTCCATCCCCAGCTTCTGCGAGACCGCTTCCACCTCCTGCATGATATTTCGGATCACCGAAGCAACGCCCGGATCGCGCACCATCTGCGCCAGAGTGGCGCGCGTGAGCGCACTGACCGGGTTGAACGATGCGTTGCCCAGAACCTTCACCCAAATCTCGTGCCGGATGCGAGTGGTCACGGGGCAGCGCAAGCCGGAGGCGATGAGCGCCTCCGCAATTCGGCGGCAGCGATCCGAGCGCGAGCCGTCCGGCTCGCCGAGAGAAATGCGATTGCCCTCGATGTGTCGAATCACGCCGGGTGAGGGAATCTCGGTCGAAAAGTAAACGATGGACCCGACCACCCGATGCGCTTCGATGGCCGAGGAAATCACGCCGCCGGGATCGACCCGATCGAGACACAATCCTTCCCAATCACCGCCAAAACCCTGGAAGTACCACCACGGAATTCCATTCTGTGTGCTGACGATTGCGGTGTCCGCCCCGAGTATCGGCTTCAACTGAGGCGCAAGTTGCGGCAAGCTGTGTGCCTTCACTCCAAGAAAGACGACGTCCACCGCTCCCACTTCTTCGAGGGAACTGGCGATTGCGGGCTGCGCCACGAAATCTCCCTCGATACTTTTTACCTGCACGCCGCGCTCCTGCATGGCGCGAAGATGCGGCCCGCGCGCGAAGAGCGTGACATCCAACCCGGCCTGCGCCATGCGTGCACCGAGGTAGGCTCCGATGGCGCCCGCCCCCGCAATCAGGAATCTCATCGTTGGTCATCCAAGAGCGCGGCGGCGACTGCGCGACGGCGAATTTTTCCGGTCGCGGTGGTTGGGATACTGTCCACCAGATAGATCTTCTTTGGACATTTGTATTCTGCCAGCAACCCGCGGCAGTGCTTGATGAGCGCCGATTCGGTGGCGCCATGGCGTTCGTGCAAGACCACGGCTGCAGCCACTTCTTCGCCCAGCGTGGGATGCGCGCAGCCAAACGTGACCGCCGCCGCGACGGCGGGATGCTTCAGAAGAATCTCATCGACTTCGTGAGGCGCAATGTTCTCGCCTGCGCGGATGATGATGTCCTTGATCCGGCCCGTCAAATGCAAATAGCAATCTTCGTCAAGCATTCCTTCGTCGCCGGTGCGAAACCAGCCATTCACAAAAGCGCGTGCGTTGGCTTCGGGATCGTTTTCATATCCGCGAAACACATTGGCTCCCTGAATGACAACTTCGCCGCGCTGGTTGGTTCCGAGGTGATTGCCAGCCGTGTCCATGATGCTCATGCGAAGCCCCGCGCCCACGCCGACAGAACCTGCTTTCCGGTGTCGCGGGGGCAGAGGATTCGAGGTCATCTGGTGGGAAGCTTCGGTCATTCCATAGGCCTCGACGAAAGGCACGCCAAAGACGTCCTCGATCTTGTGAATGAGTTCTGGCGACAAGGGCGCGCTGCAGGACCGGATGAAGCGCAGAGAGGCGCCTTCTACCGGCTTGTGATGGGTGCGGGCGAGTAGAAGTTGATGCATCGTGGGCACTCCCGAATACCAGGTCACGCGATGTTCCCGCACCGTCCGCCAGAAAGAGAGCGCGTTGAATTTGGTGGGAACAACCAGCGCACCCCCGGAAAGCAAAGTGGCCATGGCTGAACCAATCAGCCCATGAATATGGAACAGTGGCATGATGCACAGCGAAACATCTTCCTCAGAAAGCGCGTACGTGTTCGCAATATTTGCCGAGGAGACGGCCAGGTTGAAATGCCGCAAGGGAACCCGCTTCGGCCGCCCCGTGCTGCCGCTGGTGTGCAGGATCAGGGCAATGTCGTCCGCGGTGGGCTCGCTCGCGGTGACTCCCGTTGGAGTGCCGGTCAGGTGCACGTTACCTCGCTCGTTCATTTCCACCGAGACCACCGGGATCTTGCGGTCCGCGGCCGCCGTGCGGGCGAATTCGGCGCCCACTGCAGGACAAAGCAAGATGCGCGCATCAGTGTCCCCCAGAAAGAAATGAAACTCTTCGTACGGATACGCCGGATTCAAAGGGGCTGCCTTTCCGGCGATGGAGGCAGCCAGAAAGCTCACAATCGCAGGCAAGCCATTGGGCAATGCAATCGCCACGGCATCGCCACGGCGAATGCCGGCGGAGGCCAAAGCGTTCGCCATCTCGAGAACCTGTCGCCGGAGCGAATCGTAGGTGACGTGGAGACTAAGTTCGGGGACGATAACTGCCGTGTGACTGTCTGCGAAATGTAAAACGTCAAGAAGAGTGTCTACGGACTTCAGTGTCATTCGTTGCCGCCTGTACCCCGGGGTCCCTGGATGATTGAAAATTCTGTGTGCGGTTCACGAAACGAAGGGAATGGATCCGCACTCTCCAGCTCTGTCGTCACGCGCACGGAAAAGACCCCATGAATCTACATCGAGTAGCCCTCTGCGCTCAGGGCCTTTTTGAACTCCTTCAGAAAAAACTGCACGTTATCTTCGGTGGCCAACGGGCCCATCACGCCAATGCGGAAGACTATGCCGGCGAGCGGCCCAAAACCGCCGGCGATTTCAATGCCCGGTTCGTTCAAAAGGCGCCTTCGCACTTTCGCCTCGTCAACACCTTTTGGAACGCACACCGTGTTCAGGGTCGCAATTCGGTGCCCTTCGGGAACGTGCATGCGCAGGCCCATCGCTTCTATGCCCTGGACAAAGGACTTATGGCAACGGCGATGCCGCTCCCAGCGGTTCTCGATTCCTTCCTGCGCGATGACCAGCAGCGCCTCGCGTAGTGCGTAAAACATGGAAATCGGCGCAGTGTGATGATAGCGGTGCGACACGGTGGAGTAGTCGTGAATCAGCTTGAGGTCCAGATACCAACTGCGTGCCGGAGAAGTGCGAGCGCGCAGCCAGTCCATGGCCCTCCGCGACATGGCCATCGGAGATAACCCCGGTGGACAGCTCAGCCCTTTTTGCGTGCAACTGTATGCGACGTCGATACCGGTTTGGTCGAACGCCACCGGTACTCCGCCGAGCGAGGTGACGCAATCCGCGATCACCAGAGCCCCAGCATCGTGAGCGGCGGCACAGATCGCCTGGCCCGATTGCAACGCACCGGTTGATGTCTCAGCGTGAACATAAGCCACAACCTTGGGCTTCTCACGACGGATGAACTCTCCAGCTTCCTCATCCGCGAAGGTCTCACCCCAAAGCTTCTCAAAGCGCACGACGTTCGCGCCGTGGCGCTTCGCCATCTCCGTGAGTCGATCGGAGAAATATCCATTCGCGAACACGGCGAACTTCGTTTCGGGCTCCACAAAGTTGGCAACGGCAGCTTCCATGCCCGCGCTGCCGGTGCCGGAAATCACTAGCGTGGCGCCGTCGTTGGTTCCGAAGGCGGTTTGGAGCAATTGCTGGACGTCTCCCATCACCTGGATGAAGTAGGGGTCGAGGTGCCCGACAATCGGCTTCGACAGCGCCTCGTAGACCCGCGGATGCACCATGCTGGGTCCAGGCCCGAACAGATAGCGCCGAGGCGGTTGCAGGGCGGGGAAATCAACTGCAGAAGTTTCCTGTTCTATGGCGCTCATAGCACCCTCAGTTTCTCTTGAGAGATAGTTAGATATTACGGTACGGAGCGGACAATCTCCAGAACCCCACCCGAAATGTGACGTGCGGGATGCAATGCAGATTGACAGACAGCACCGATGACGCAAGTGCCGGTCAAATTAATTCTATTGATCCGTTCGATCCGTTGTTCTTGTTGCAAGTTTCTTGTGCAACCTGAATTTGTCCCGCCAAAGGTTCGGTCAGCCGGGTCAGCCTAAATCGGCGAGTGGTGTCCTGCACGATCTTCTCCTCTGCGATACGTCGCGCTTCGGGGAGCGTCGCTGCCGCTTTGCGATCAAGCTCTGTCGGCAAGTCCTGTTGAATTTTCGCCAGTTCCTTATCAAATACACGGGTCACCAATTCGGGAGTGTGCTCGACCGGCTTGCCCAACGTCGTTGGCAAAGCCATCGGCGCTTCCGTGTTTCTATTCCGGGACTTATCCTATTGCAAAAATGCCGAAATCCAGTTTGCCGGACAGCTTCATTAAGGAGCCATTCGAAACAGCGGAGTACCGCTATTTACCGGATGTGGTCTAACGCGTCATTGACGGCGCCATCCTCTGGCCGGCACTCATGCTTGTCGAAATCGGATTGAAGTTGCTGTTTCGCTTTGTCAGCGTCAGTTACAAATTCCGGTCGCGTCCGGAATGCTAATTTGCAAACATCGCAATACGCGGTGTTCGGAGTGCTCCCGATGAATCGGACTATTTTGAGCTTCCGGTCTGGCATCACCACATCATTGCAGGGTGCCAATATGGAGTCAAATGCCTTCAGCGTTCGATAGTGGACGGGGGTAGAGTAGCTTGGGCGGGGCCCTCGAAGATGGGAGTGGATCGGGCGCGGGCTATTTAACGTTTGTTTCCTGGTAATGCTCGATCTTCCACTGTCCGGCCCGCTTTACCCAAAGCTCGCCGACATAAACTCTCAAAAACCGTACCTGCGCCTTGGGGGGAAACTCCATGGTGACTTCGTAGATTACGAAAGCCGCATCTGGGTCTAGCGGTGTCACCCTGAAGCCAAAGAAGGTGTAATTATGGACATTCCCCGCCTCTACCTCGTTTACCGCTTGAATCTTATTCCGCTCGCCCCTGCCATCGACTTCGACCCCCTCATAGTCGTCCGCTAACAATTCGGCGTACCCTTTCTTGTCCTTGTTCTTCAGCGCCTCCCATTCGACTTTGATCTTCGATTCGAACATATCCTTCAGCCCCGAGTCGGCGGAGACGCTACCGGATCGCCGGCTTTCGCCAGTCTTAGGCGGCATAGCGGGCTTTTGCGCCAGGGCAAGAGACGTCAGACACGCTATACACGCGAAGGCGAAGCCATCTCGCATAAGTCCTCCGAAGCGAAATGCAGCGAAATCTTATCAGGTGCGCGCCGGGTGTGGCGCAATTGAGCCCTATTGTAAATCTTTGACTTTCTTTCTTACGGCTGCGAGCAGTGGCGGGGGCAGTTCGGCATAGCCTTCCTGACCCGCGTATTGCTGGCCATCCGTGTATATCCAATTCAAGAAATCGCTTAACGCGGCTGCACGAGCGGAATCGGTGGATTTGATTCGCAGGTAAATCCAGGTGAAACTGGTAATGGGAAAAGCATCAGCTCCGGGTGCGTTGGACAGCGAGGCGGAGAAGCTCTTCCAGCCTGGCGCCTCTGCCGCCTGGCATGCCGCGGCCATGCCAGGCGTGGAAGCTTTAACAAACTTACCGGCGCGATTCAGCACCGCGGCTTGGGAAATACCGCCCTTCACCGCATATTGATACTCCACGTAGCCGATGGAGCCGGGGCTGTTTTTCACCTTGTCGGCCATATCGGAACTGCGTTCCGCCGGTTCGCCTACCGTCCACTTCGGGGAAGGGGTGACTCCAATTTGGGCCCGAAACTTGGAACTCACCTTGGAGAGAAAGTCAGTCAAGACGTAGTTGGATCCCTTTCCTGCGGGGCGGTTGACCACTTGGATCGGAAGATTCGGCAGCGTGATCTCTGGATTGAGCTTCACGATTTGTGGCGCATTCCACGTCTTCACCTCGCCGAGGAAGATCCCAGCCAACACTTCCCCCGAAAGCCGAAGCTCCTGGTGCACCTCGGGAAGGTTGTAGATGGGAACGATCGCGATGAGCACGACCGGCAGTTCGATCAAACTGCCCTCTTTCCGATCCTTATCCGTAAGCTGAGCTTCTCCGGCGGCAAAATCGCCCGCGCCATGAGAGATCTGCTTGATCCCTTCGCTGGTGCCGACCGGAAGGTATCGCATCTGAAGGTTGGGGTTGCGCTTGCCGTACTCCTGTGTCCACCGGCTGTAGATAGGCGCCGGTACAGTCGATCCGGACCCCACCAGGACAACCGCGCTTTGGGCATAGGCAGGAGCGCTGCGCAGCCCGAGAGCAAGAAGGGACAACAGCCAGATATGCGAGAGCGAACGACGGCTGGAACGTCGCTGCGCAGTGCTCGACGCCGAAAATCTTGCGGGTACCTTCATTGTGTTCCTCCTAAATTGTGGCCGGGAGTCAAACGCACCCATCCTCTTGGCCAGCGGGGTACCGAAGCTAGCTGACAACTGTAAGTTACCACCGCTTTGAGTGAACCCGCACTGACGCGTAACGAGAGCTGTTGTCAGACTAGGAACGGCCATCGCTCCAAACCCCGCTCTCCCCGAGGGCTAGAGTCGAATTCTCACCCCAACGGCGCGGAGCAAACGAGAGCGGCGAGCATTCGCCTGGCATTGAGTTTCTACCGGCAGTGCGAGCTATGAGAGGGAGGTGCTGACAAACGGCTGGTGTAAGATGCTGAACGTCTGGACTCCCCGTCGCCGCGAATCGCGCAATGCACTCGTATGCTCGGGGCTCACCGGAGAGTACCGCGAAAGCCGAACCGACTTATGTCGCACAGCCATATGTCGCACAATGAGGTTGAAACTTTAGCGCGTGAACTGCTGTCCGCGTATGAGACGGGCGAGATGGTCGCTATCCCTCCCTCGGGGCGCCCCGGTTTCGACCTCAACACGGCTTATGAGGTTGAAGCAACACTCAAGCAGTTCCGCGAAGCTGCTGGACACAGAGCCGTCGGCCGCAAGGTTGGTTATGCCAATAAGGCCATGTGGCGTGTGCTCAAACTTGAAACCCTGGTTTGGGCCCACATGTACGACGACACGGTGCATTACAGTGACAGCAACTCCACCACGCTGACGCTCGCACATCCCCGTTCGCTGAAGATCGAACCCGAGATTGTTTTCGGTTTGAAACAGCCGGTCGTGGGGGAAGGCCCTGATGCCACCGCTGCGCTCGCATCCACGGATTGGCTGGCGGTGGGATTCGAAATCATTGATTGTCCCTTTCCGGAATGGCAGTTTCAGCCCAGTGATTTCGTTGCATCCTTTGGACTTCATACTGCACTCGTGATCGGAGAGCGGGTCGAGTTGCGACCCGACGAGCGGCCCGACTGCATCGCCGCGCTGGTGGACGAGCTGCCGCGATTTAAGGTGCGCATGTCGAAGAACGGAGAGTTTGTGGAAGAAGGATCCGGCAGGAACTGCTTGAGGAGCCCCGCCTTGTGCTTGGCGGAACTCAGCGCCGCCATCGTGCGGCGATTCCCAACCCAGCCATTGAGCGCTGGGGAAATCGTCAGCTCCGGAACGCTCACGGCCGGACATTCGACCGACAGGGGCGATCTCTGGACAGTTGAGGTCGAGGGGCTGTCGCTGCCGCCGCTGACACTGCGCCTAACTTGATCTACAGGAAAACAAAAATCCATTTCTGAGAAAGATGATCGCTAATCGGCCGAGGAATCCAACAAGGTAGTCCCACTCCGATCTGCAGTCTTCAAACGGTAGGGGCGGCTCGCCAAACATGGAGCGATCTGATTTCTTTCTTCTGCAATCTGTTTTTGTGTTTACAATACCTGCCCATGGACTACCTTCTGAAAACGGAACCGACGGTGTATTCATTCGCGGATCTTGAGCGGGAGAAGACGACGATTTGGGATGGGGTGACGAATCCGGCGGCGGTAAAGCACCTGCGCGAGATGAAGCCGGGAGAGCGGCTCGTGATTTACCACACCGGCGACGAGAAGAGCGCAGTAGGGACGGCGTCGGTGGTGGCGGTGGATGCGAGCGATGCCAAGAATCCGCAGGTAAAGATCAAGGTTGGGAAGGCGATCGCGAAGCCGAAGACGCTAACGGAAATCAAGGCGCGGGCGTCGTTTGCGGAGTCTCCTCTGGTGAGGCAGGGACGATTGAGCGTGGTGCCGCTCACGGCGGCGCAATACGGTTGGCTGGTGGGGGAGTGAGAGAGTGCAGAAGTCAGAAGTTAGATTGCAGAAGTAAAGCCAGCCTTTCCGGCAATTTCGAACCGATGCCAGCAGTGGGCCGCGCTCGGGATTGATGGCTAGGCGCCTGCGCTGCTTTCGCGGACAGGGGTGTCCGCGCTACCTGAGTCAGGTCCTTACTACCCGCTCTCCGCAATCGGATTCGGGGCAGGCGTAGGTCACGTGATTGCGCTGGCGGTCGAGGCTGATGATGAACATGGGGCGTCCGTGGCGATCGCAGGTGGGCTGGTTAGGAGTGAGGACCGGCACGTCTCCGCGCTTGGGCGTGGTGTAGCCGACGCGCTCTCCGAAGCAGCGGTGGCAGAACTTGTCGGTGCAGCGAAAGAATTCGATGGAATAGTCGGCGTTGTAGGGAGCTAGCGCGGGCTCCATGGTGCGGTAGTGCTGATCGCAAAGGGGCAGGATGTCCGTTCGCATGCGAAGCGAGTGTAGCACTTTAAGTCACGTCAGCCGATGTAGCGCTGAGAGTCGCATGTTTGGGAAGCGAACTTGGTTCAAGAAAGAATTTTGCGCAGCTCCCGACGCAGAATCTTGCCCGATGGTGTCCGCGGGACGGCTTCCACGAAGCGAACCTCGCGGGGTTGCTTATGGTGGGCAAGGCGGTCGGCGACGAAGTCACGAAGTTGTTTCGCAAGCGCGTCTGAGGGCGTAAAGTCTTCACGGAGGACGACAAAGGCGCAGGGGATTTCTCCGGCGTCGAGGTCCGCTTTTGCGACTACGCCACAGTCACGAACCGCCGGATGCTCGAGTAGGAGGGATTCGACTTCGGCGGGGGCGACGGGGAATCCTTTGTACTTGATCATCTCTTTGATGCGGTCGAGGACGTAGTAGTAGCCGTCGGCGTCGCGGCGCACGATGTCGCCGGAGAAGTACCAGCCATCGCGAAGTACCGCGGCGGTGGCTTGCGGCTCCTTCCAGTATCCGAGCATGATCTGCGGGCCGCGCATGACGAGTTCGCCGGGCTCGCCAGGGGCGACCTCGTTCCCCTCCAGGTCCAGAATGCGGCAGTCGGTGAGGGCCAGCGGCAGTCCGATGGAAGCGGGGCGGTTCATTTCAGGTGGAGTTACGCAGCCGACGTGGGTGACGGGCGAAGCTTCGGTCATGCCGTATCCCTGGGAGACGGCGATGCCGGTGAGGTCGGCGACGCGACGGGCGAGTTCGGGAGCGAGCGGCGCGGCGCCGCACTTCATCCAGCGGACTTTGTGGTTCTTTGGGAAGATGCCGGCTTCGGCGGCCTGGCACAGCGCATTGATGGCGGGTGGGACCACGGGCATCATGGTGACACCTTCCTGAAGCAAAAGAGCGCACAGCTTGTGCACGTCGAAGCGCGACATTAGAACGAGCGTGGAACCAAGTGTGAGGGAAAGAGTCAGCGCGACGGTGAGTCCGTAGATGTGGTAGAGAGGCAGGAAGCAGAGCACGACGTCATCGGCTGTGAGCGGCGCGGCGTTCGGTCCGAGGATCTGATAGACATTCGCGACCAGGTTGTAGTGCGAGAGCATGACGCCTTTGGGCAATCCCGTGGTCCCGCTGGAGTAGGGAAGTGCGGCAATGGTCTGTTGCGAGTCCTGCATTGGCTCCGGGAGCTTCGCCGACGTGGGCCGCAGCAGACTCGCGAAGTCTTCGCAGCCTGCGTCCTCACTTTGCGTGGTGAAGCTGCGCGTGGTGAAGACGCGACGCAGGCCGGGCAGCCCAGCGAGGTTCACGTTTTCTAGAAGAGGAGCATCGGTGATGAGGAAAGTGGCGCCGGAATTTTCCAGCTGAAAACGGATCTCGCGCTCGCGGTAGGAAGGATTGAGCAGCGTGGGGATGCCTCCGGCGAGCGTGGCCGCGTGATAGGTGATGGCGAATTCCCAGGAGTTGGGGAGGAAGATAGCAACGACCTCTCCGGGGGCGAGTCCGGCGGAGATGAGGCCGCGGGCGAGGGATTCGACGAGGCTGCCATATTCGCCGAAAGTGAAACGGCGATCGCAGGAGGTGTCAATCAGGGCTGTCTTGCCCTGATTCTTTTGGCAGCTCTGGAGCACCACATCGTGGACGAATCGGCCGGCGGGATCGGCGTAGAGCTCGGTGCGAAGCATCGGGGGTGATTGTAATGGGAGAGTGCGGAAGTTAAAAGTCAGATTGCGACGATCTACTCTTACGCCTTCGTGTACCTTCGTGTCCTTCGTGGTTTACGCTTTTGTCTTACCGCCAAGGAAACGAAGGAGCACAAAGGAATCCAGCCCAGCTCAAGCGCTCAGTTTGCGCAGGAATTCCTGTTCGTCCATGCGGTACTTAAAAGCTTTGCGCCCGTTAATGAAGACTACGGGCACTTCGTCGGTATAGAGCCTTCGGAATTCGGCGTCGGAGTCGACGTCGATTTCACGCCAGGTGAAGCCGCCACGCTTCTGGAGCTTGACGAGGCTCTCCTTGACGATTTCGCAGAGATGACATCCCTTGCGGGTATAAACGACGACTTCACCCGGCTGCGTCATTCGAGGGAGTGTAGCAGTTTCGATGCAGGGTCTCCAAGATATGGAATGCCAAGACCCGGATTGCCAGACACGGAACGCCAGACACGGAATGCCAGACAAAGACGGGCGTAGAATTTCCTGATGATGACGACGATCGGGATGACGACAAACGGACGGGAACTCTCTGGAAGGACGATCCTGGTGACGGGAGCGGCGAAACGGCTGGGGCGCGCGATTGCTTTGGCTGCGGCCGAAAACGGCGCGGACGTGGCGATTACCTATCGCGAGTCGGCGCGCGAGGCGCGGGCGGTGGTGAAAGAGCTGGCGCAGCATGGCGTAGAGGCGCTGGCGGTTCGGTGCGATGTCACCGATGAGAAAAGTGTCCGGGAGATGGTGAAGGAAGTGGCGGGGGAACTGGGCGGGATCGACGTGCTGGTAAATAATGCCGCGAATTACGAGACCGTTGAGTTTGAGAAGATTACGGTGGCGCAGTGGGATGCGATTTTTGCTTCAAACACGCGCGGACCGTTTCTGGTGTCGCGAGAAGCGCTGCCATATTTGAGAAAGCGCAGAGGCCGCATCGTTAACATGGGTTCGCTGGGTGGGCTGCGGCCTTGGGCGACGCATGCGCATTATTGCTCGTCGAAAGCGGCGGTACACATGCTGACCAAAGTGATGGCGAAGGCGCTGGCGCCGGAGGTTGCGGTGAACGCCGTGGCTCCGGGGATGATTGATTTGGGAGACAAATCGGCGGCATCATTCATGAGAAAGACGGCGAAGCAGACGCCGATGCAGCGCAGCGGGACGGCGGCGGACATTGCCGCGGCAGTCATGTTCTTTGCCGCGGCTCCGCAGTTTATTACCGGTCAAGTCCTGGCGGTGGATGGCGGCCTGGGGCTGTAGCGTCCCCTGGTGCACGTGCGATTCGTGTCAGGGCATGCCTTCAGGCGTGCCGACAGCGATTTAGAATGACTGCGCCTTCAGGCGCTGGATCGTAGGATTCAAGCTCCACCGAGGTTGGCGGCGACTGGATTTGTTTCCTGGCTTGGGTTCACGTATTGTTTGTTTTCGCGTATCGTTCTGTTTCGACCTTCACCATACCTATGACACGATCCATCAGGAGCGCGGGCTCTTTTTTCCTGACACTCTCCCTAGCGATGTTTCTGGCGGTTTCTCTTGCGGTTGCCCAGGACCGCCCGGAAGAGGGCGGTCATGAGCTCCAGGTTTGGACGGGCGGCGGGCGCTCGGTTCCGGGCGGGACCAAGGATACGAGCGTGTGGAACGCGGGAGTCCGCTATGGGTGGATATTGACGGCTCCCCACGGGCCGGGTTTTCTCAACGGACGATTCGAGTTTGCAGTGGACGCGGTGCCGGCGTTTGTTGTGTTTCAGCCGGCAAACATTGCGTACGGTGCGGGAGTGAATCCGGTGGGGCTGAAATGGATCTTCACCACGCGCGGACATGTCGCTCCGTACCTCGAGTTGAATGGCGGGACACTGTTTACGACACATGAAGTGCCGGCGGGAACTTCGACAATAAACTTCACGTCGGGCGCGGTGTTTGGGCTGCATTTTCTCGGGGAGCATGCGTGGTCGGTGGATGTCCGGTACATGCATATTTCGAATGCTGGGCTGACCGTGCCGAATCCGGGCGTGAATACGGTGCAGGTGCGGTTGGGGTTTGGGAAGTTCTTCGGAAAGAAGTAGCGAGCGCGTTTCCCGTAGAGACGCGGCTT
>Ga0209117_1000153_pt1 | contig 43258 bp, 51 predicted proteins | sample BlaSpr_A8_OM2_M2_FD_187978 | JGI IMG/M metagenome (GOLD analysis project Ga0209117, IMG submission 187978) | Forest soil microbial communities from Thunder Bay, Ontario, Canada - Black Spruce, Ontario site 2_A8_OM2_M2 (SPAdes) (version 2) | ecosystem: Environmental > Terrestrial > Soil > Boreal... | reverse complement strand
GCACAGGTCGGCAAGATCCTGGCGGAGCTGCAGCAATTGACCGGGACGACGGCGGTTGCGACGACCAATCCAAGCCCGAGCCCTAGCCCGCGGGCGTCTGCTTCGCCGACTAAGTAGACCTTCCAGCTCCTCACTCACGTTCAAAGGCACCGTTGGTGCCAGACGTGTCGAATCGGTGAGTTCAAAGGCGCGTTTGGTGCCAGACGTGTCGAATCCAACGCTTCCAGCTAGCCCGATCGCAAGGGCACAAATAGCACGGGGAACAGGGAGCGGAAGTTGACCTCTCCTCCGTGCTTCTCGTACAGGCGCAGGTCCTGCGGCTCGTGCGGCGAGATCTCCACCGGGATCACCATCCGGCCTCCATCGGCGAGCTGATCGATCAGCGCCGGCGGAACCCCAGACGCCGCGCACGCGACGAGGATCAAGTCATAGGGCGCCGACTCAGGCCAGCCGAGGCTGCCGTCCGCGGCGGCGACCTCGACGTTGGCGAAGCCAAGGCGCGCGAGCGTCTCGGATGCGTGCTCGGCCAGCGCAGGCTCGCGCTCCAGCGTGACGACCTTCCGGCACAGCCGGCTCAACACCGCCGCCTGATAGCCCGAACCCGCGCCGACCTCCAGCGCAACATCGTCAGGTTTCGGCGCGAGTGCCTGCGTCATCAGCGCGACCACCAGGGGCTGCGAGATCGTCTGCCCGCACTCGATGGCCAGCGCGCGGTCCTCGTACGCGTGGCGGCGCAGCCTTGGCGAAAGAAACTCTTCGCGCGGAACCTCCGCCATCGCCTTCAGCACGCGCTCGTCGGTGACCCCGTGGGGCAGCAGCTGCTCAATGACCATCCTCTCGGCCGGTGTGCTCATGCGTACAATCCACATCGTCTCATTGGCGTCGTCCGCCCCGAACTCCGTCCCGCAGAAATGGCGCCGCCCCGTCCGGCAGCGCTCGCGCCTGGTCAGACGCACAGGCCCCGCTCACGCACGCGTGGAGTTCGCTCATCCATCCGAGCAAGAGTTCGCGCGCTTCCTCGACTACTACCGCATTCGCTGGGTGTACGAGCCTGTGTCATTCCCGATCGGTTGGGAGGGCACGAACGTGTCGGAGATGTTCACGCCCGACTTCTATCTTCCAGAGCAAGACCTCTACATCGAGCTCACGACGATGAAGCAGTCTCTCGTCACGCCCAAGAACCGCAAGGTGCGGATGCTTCGCGAGCTGTATCCGGAGATCAACGTGCGGCTCCTCTATCGAAAGGATTACCAGCAGCTTCTCGCCAAGGCGGGCTATGGCACCACGATCGAGGTCCAGAACCTGCGCAAGGAGGACATCGGCACCATCGTCATCTCGCCCGTCGAGCTCGAGACGCGCACCAAGGCGCTGGCGCGCAAGATCTCGCGCGATTACCGCGGCCAGTCCCTCGTCGTCGTCGGAATGCTGAAGGGGATCACCTTCTTCCTGGCCGACCTCGCTCGCGGGATCAAGGTTCCGTTTGTCATCGATTACCTCGACCTGCGGCGATATGCCGGCGCGCAGCCGAGCGACCGCGTGCGCATCGCGCGAGACATCGACTATCCGATCAAGGGACGACACGTGCTGATCGTGGAGGACATCGTCAACACCGGCCTGACCCTCGACTATGTCCTCTCCGAGCTCCGCGAGCGCGAGCCCGCATCCATCGAAGTAGTCACGCTGCTCGACCGACCTTTGCGCCGGCTCGTCAAAGTTCCCATCCGCTACGTCGGGTTTCAGATCCCCAACGACTATGTGGTCGGTTACGGGCTCGACTACAGAGAGCTGTATCGCAACCTTCCTTTTATCTGCACCCTGCGCTCGAGCGTCCTGGAGATCGACACCACCTTTACCGCTGTCCCGCCGGAGACGGAAGGGTAGACGCAGGCGCCCGGCTGCAGCGGCTGCTGGCCTGGATGGCCGGCCAGGAATTCCAAGTGCTGGTGGAAAGTGGGCTGCTCCGCCAGGTCGAAGATGTCGTCGTCGAAACCCACCGAAACCTCTATCTGACGGAAGGAAGGGAGTGGTCCGCGCCGGTGGCGTACCGGTGGCTGCGCTACGAGGATCCGATGCCTGTAGAGCGCCTCCTGGACGGCACGAAACGTCTGCGCGGGGAGGGGGCTGAATTCAAATCTGACGCTGTGGACAAAGCCTGTCAGGAAGCGTCAAAGAGGGGCTTTTTGAATTGAAATGAGGGGTGTGCAGGGGCTGTGGAAAAACACATGCCCCAAGCGACCTTCCTGTTTACCCTGAAGTACCCTATGCGTTTTTCGGTTTCCATCCCGAGTTGCCTCGGACCTTCCACCTACTCGACGTTCGGTATCCTCAGGTTTACCGTACTCAGCCGCTTGGGGCGACGCGAAAATTAACAGGTGGTTATGAGCACGTCAACGGCAAAGAAATTCGCACTGCCAGGCAAATCTTTGTGGGGTTGACAGCATGCACTGGTGGCGACTATTGGCGGCTCCTAGAATGGGGTTGCACAGTCATCGCAAAGGAGACCTGACAAACATGCGTGAAGTAGTAATCGTCGAGGCAGTCCGGACACCCATCGGGCGCCGCAACGGAAAACTCAAAGACCTGCACCCCGTAGTCCTTGGATCGATGGTGCTCAAAGAGCTCATCGAGCGAGCAGGCATCAAAGCGGGGCAGGTCGACGATGTCGTGTTCGGCAACGTGACGCAGGTCGGCGAGCAGAGTCTCAACATCGGACGCAACGCGTGGCTGACCGCGGGTTTTCCTTTCACCACTCCAGCGACGACTGTCGACCGCCAGTGCGGATCCAGCCAGCAGGCGATTCATTTCGCAGCGAACCTCATTTCGTCCGGAGTGTGCGACATCACGATCGCGGGCGGCGTCGAATCGATGAGCCGCGTGCCGATGGGATCCAACGCAGTCTCACCAGGCACGCCGTTTCCGCCCGAGCTGATGGAGCTGTACGACCTCGTGCCGCAAGGCATCTCCGCGGAGCTGATCGCGCGCAAGTACGGGATCTCGCGCAAGCAGATGGACGAGTTCGGCGTGCGCAGCCATCACCTCGCGCATGAGGCGACCGAGAAGGGGTACCTCAAGTCGCAGACGATGCCGATTGAGATCTCTCTCAATGGCAACGGACACCACGAGCTGTTTACGAAGGACGAGGGCATCCGTCCGACCGCGAGCTACGAGGCGACCGCCGCACTCCAGCCGGCGTTCAACCCGGAGCACTCGATCACCGCGGGCAACTCGAGCCAGATCTCCGATGGCGCCGCCGCAGTGCTCCTCATGTCGCTCGAGAAGGCAAAGGAGCTCGGCCTCAAGCCGCGCGCACGTATCCGGGCGCAGGCCGTTGTCGGCACCGACCCGGTGTTGATGCTCGAGGGCCCCATCCCCGGAACAGCTGCCGTCCTGAAGAAGGCGGGCCTCGACCTGAAGAGCATCGACCTGTTCGAGGTCAACGAGGCGTTCGCCTCGGTGGTCCTGGCATGGCAGAAGGAAACCGGCGCCGACATGAACAAGACCAACGTCAACGGAGGCGCCATCGCCGTGGGCCATCCCCTCGGTGCGTCAGGCGCGATCCTCATGAACCGCCTTCTGTACGAGCTCGAGCGACGCGACCTGCGCTACGGGCTCGAGACGATGTGCTGCGGCGGCGGGATCGGCACCGCGACGATCATCGACCGGGTGATCGAATGAGCGCGAAGGTCAAGACGTTCGAGTCGCTGCGGGACATCCGGCCTCACGTGCTGCGCGAGGGCATAACCGCCCGTGCGGTTGAAGGCGAGAGGATGACCATGGCCGTGGTCGACCTGGTACCGAACCTCGTGATGCCCGCGCACCATCATGAGAACGAGCAGCTCGGGTTCATCATCGCCGGCAGCATGGTCATGCGGATCGGGAACGAGGAGCGCGAGCTTCGTCCCGGCGACACGTATTCGATCCCGAGCAACGTCTCACACGACGTGGTGGCGGGTCCGGACGGGGCGACGGTTGTGGACGTCTTCGCGCCGGTGCGAGCTGACTGGCGGGAAATGAAGCGGCTGGACCCGCACGCTCCGCGGTGGCCCTAGGCGTAAAGCTGCTTTCCGCCCCTCACCCTAGCCCTCTTTTTCATAGTGCGCCCTGCGCGCGCCCGGCCCCTGAAGGGGAGAGGGAAGTCTTTTTCGGGATCGGGCGCGACAGGTGCGGCGAGTCCCAGCAGAAGCGCAGCGGGCGCTCTTGCCAGTCGCCCGAGTTGAAGATCCCGATCCGCGGCGTGGCGACCACGCGGCGCTTCGGGGCCCGGTCGTCCACCACATAAAGGTGTGGCGGCGTCAGAGGCAGCCCGTTCAGCCCGCGGTCGATGTCGAACGCGCGACACACCAGACCGGGACCCGCGCATCGCCCGACTCCCGGACCTGGCTCGAGAGCTCGGATCAGCACTGCCTGTGGCACACCCGCCGGACGGGTCACGAAGTTAAGGCAGTGATGCATCCCGTACGTGAAATAGACGTAGGCATGACCCGGCCCGCCATACATGACCTCGTTGCGAGGGCTACGCCGGCCTCCTGAGGAGTGCGCGGCGAGGTCGTCAGGACCCAGGTAGGCCTCGACCTCGACCACGCGGCCCCACAACTGGCGGCCGCCTACCTCTCGCACCAAAACTTTCCCGAGGAGGGCTCGCGCGACGGACACCGTCTCGCGGTTGAAGAAGCCGGCCTCGAGGATCTTTCCCGAAGGTGTCGCCAACGTTGGGCGGATTCCCTACCTGGGCGGCACAGGCTCAGGGCTCTTCTTGCGCCCTGCATGCCTGCGGCGCTTGTCCACATAGAGAGCCTTGTCGGCCACCTGGTACATCGCCTGCCAGTCCATGCCGGGCCTCCAGGCCGCGATCCCGATGCTGAACTCGACCGGCGTCGGCACCTTCTCCGAGGCGTTCAGATCATCGAGCGACTGGCGGACCCGAAGGCCTACCTCGCGCGCATCGCGCTCGTCGGCGTCGGGCATGGCCACACCGAACTCGTCGCCGCCGAGACGCCCGCAGGTGTCCGTCGCCCGCACGGCGCGCTGCAGCTCCTGGGCGAGCAGGCGAATCGCTTCGTCGCCGATGTGGTGCCCGACCGTGTCGTTGATGTGCTTGAGGTTGTCGAGGTCGATCATCATCAAGGCGAGCCGGCGCTTGTGGCGTGAAGCGGCCGCCACCGCGCGGTCGATCGCGCGTTCGAACTCGGGCCGGTTAGCGAGACCTGTCAGGTAGTCGGTCCTGGCCTCGCGGGTGTGCTGGCGAGCGCGATCGAGGGCCACCGCGATCTGGTCCGCTACCGCGGCCACGAATTCCAGATCGCTCGACTCGAATGTCCTGGGCAACCTGGTCGCCACGGTCATGGCGCCAAGCAGGACGCCCTTCGTGCGCAGCTCGGCGCGGATCGCGCTCCACTCGCCGGCGATCCTGTCCACGCGTGATTCCGCAGGGCCGGACGACACCTCGACGACCTTGACGAGACCAGAGCGTCCGGACTCCGAGAACTCCTCCTCTTCGCCGGGCTGCATGCCGATCGTCTTCGCCAGCTTGAGGCGGGCCCCTTCGCGGACCCAGACGGCCCCCGCCTGCAGGCCGAGCACCTTGAGCGTCTCCCTCAGGCCGACCTCGGCGATCTCGGTCACGTCCAGTGAGCGGCCGAGCGCGCTGGCGATGTGATAGAGCCCGTGGAGCTCGGTCTGCCTCGCGCGGTGACGCAGCTCGGTGTAGTCGAGGTAGCCGCGGATGAAGCTGGAGTTGAGGTGCTCGATCACGTCGCCCAGACGGCTCTGGGCCAGGAGCAGCACCTCATCGGCGTACTCGCTGCCGCCGACCTCCTCGGTGACCCTCGCGACGACAGACCTCCGGAACACCGCAAGGCCCTCCATCAGGGACTCGAGGGGGACGCCCTTTTCGGCGTAGCGCTGGGAAAACTCCCGCGCAGCGGTGTAGTACTCGTGCCAGGGCACTTTGGAGTCGGGGCGGAGGGAGCGGAAGAGGACTTCCAGGAACCTGATCGAGGCGTCGACGAGCTCGTCGACGGTGCCTTCCCGCTGCATTTTCAGGATCTCCGGCTCGATCGCGCGGACCGATTCGGCGGCAACGATTCCGCTCTCGGAAACGTTGGCCGCAAGCTTGTCCGACAGCTCGCTCAGGAGGTCGCTCGCCCGCTCAGTCATATCGGCGCACTATAGAGTGACGCATGCGCTTCAGCGTACCTGCGGGGCACGCTAATTAAATGTGTAAGGGGCAATGATGGCTACGGTCACCAAAGGTTCGCTGGGAAAGCTCGAAGAGGTGCTTGGGGAAGACGCCCAGGACCTGCTCGAACACAAGTGCAAAACCATCCCGAAAGAGCAGCTTCACCTCCCGGGCCCGGACTTTGTCGACCGCGTCTGGAAGGACAGCGACCGGCCGACGCGAGTCCTCCGGAGCCTGCAGTCGCTCCACGACCACGGGCGGCTTGGGGGCACGGGCTACGTCTCCATCCTGCCGGTCGACCAGGGCATCGAGCACACCGCCGGGTCCTCGTTCGCGCCCAACCCGATCTACTTCGACAGCGAGAAGATCGTCGAGCTTGCGATCGAGGCAGGCTGCAACGCGGTGGCTTCGACCTTCGGCGTGCTGGGCTCGGTCGCCCGCCGCTACGCCCATCGGATCCCGTTCATCTGCAAGCTCAATCACAACGAGCTCCTGACCTACCCAAACCACTATGACCAGATCATGTTCGGCACCGTCAAGGAGGCCTACGACATGGGCGCCGTGGCGGTGGGGGCCACCGTCTACTTCGGTTCCGCGGAGTCGGACCGCCAGCTCCAGGAGATAGCTGCCGCCTTCTTCCACGCCCACGAGCTCGGCATGGCAACGGTGCTGTGGTGCTACGTCCGCAACAACGCGTTCAAGAAGGACGGCGTCAACTATGAGACGGCCGCTGACTTGACAGGACAGGCCAACCACCTCGGTGTCACCATCCAGGCCGACATCATCAAGCAGAAGCTGCCTGACACCAACCGCGGGTTCGAGGTCATCGGGTTCGGGAAGACGTCGCCGATCGTTTACGAAAAATTGACCTCTGACCACCCCATAGACCTTTGCCGTTATCAGGTAATCAGCAACTACATGGGGCGAGCTGGACTTATCAACTCCGGGGGTGAGTCACACGGAGCGGCAGACTTGAAAGAGGCGGTCCGCACCGCGGTGATCAACAAGCGCGCCGGTGGCATGGGACTGATCAGCGGACGCAAGTCGTTTCAGCGCCCAATGAAGGAGGGAGTCGAGTTACTACACGCAATTCAGGACGTGTATCTGAACCCGTCGGTAACCATCGCGTAACGCTCGCCTTCCTCGGTACCGGCGCCGCATTTTCGCCGGCTCGTTACAACGGGGCAGTGGTGGTGAACGGCCGCCTGCTCCTCGATGGCGGAGCACCGCTGCTTCCGCACATGAGCAAGGTGGGCGTCGACGCGGGCGATATCGCCGCTGTCTTCCTCACGCATTTCCACGGCGACCACACCCTGGGCCTGCCGACTTTCATCCTGCACCGCATCTTCGTGGACCAACGACCGATCACTTTCGTGGGCCCGGCAGGTGTCAAGGCGCGGCTCGAGGCTCTGTGGGAGGTGAGCTGGGGGGAGGACTGGAAGAGGGTGATGAAACCTCGCTTCAAGGTCACGTACCAGACGGCCAAGCGGTCTGGCACCGCAGCCGGGTTCAAGTACGAGACCATCAAGCTCGACCACGGGACGAGCGGCTCCAACGGATATCGGATCTGGGTCGAGGGCAAGATCATCGCCTACTCCGGAGACACCGAGGCGACGGCTCCGCTGGAAGCGCTCGTCGACGGAGCTGACGTCGCCATCGTCGAGGCCACCGGACCCGGAGACGTCTTCAGCCACATGAGCTGGGAATCGGCGAAGGCACTCAAGAAGCGCCATCCGAAGACGCGCTTCTTCTTCAACCACCTGTACGCCGGAACGGTTGCAGGCGCGGTCCGCGATCTTCAGGTGGTCACAGTCTGAAGACACGGAGCTCGCCGGCGATTCTCGTGGGAGCTGTCGCGGGCGGCATCGCGGGTGCTCTCGTGCTCGGGGGCTTCATCGCCCTCGGACTTCTCCTGGGGGACCGAGTGGCGAGCTCGCTGCCCGTGGTCATCCTCGCGATCGCCGGGGCGTATGCGGGGTGGCTTCTGGGGGTGATCGTCTTCAGCGCCGTTCGAGGCGGCAGCCGCGAGGAAGAGCAGGGCTGACGCCGGACGTCCCGTCCACGCGCCCACTGCTCGACAAGCTGGGAGTCAAGCCCGGATCCAGGGTCGCGATCATCGACCTGGACGACCCCGGCTTCGTGTCGCTGCTGCGCTCGCGAACGTCTGACATCGTGAAAGGGAAACCGCGCGAACCAGTCGACCTGGTGTTCATGGGCGTGAACGACACTTCGGAGCTGCGGCGGTTGAAAGCGGTTAAGAGATGGATCGAGCCGAACGGCGCAATCTGGGTCGTGCGCCCAAAGGGGAGTCGGTCCGCGATCAAAGAGACTGACGTCATCGCTGCCGGCCTTGCCGCCGGCCTTGTCGACAACAAGATCGCGAGCTTCTCGGAGACTCACGGCGCCATGCGATTGGTGTTTCGATTGCGCGACCGCCCTAAATGAGGTTGACCATCCGTCCCGGCGAGAAGGCTGACGTTTCCGTCATTGCCCATCTGATTCGCGAACTCGCGCGCTTCGAGAAGCTGGAGCACGAGGTCACGATGACTGAGGAACTGCTTGCCGAGAATCTCTTCGGCCAGCACCGTTACGCGGAGACCTTGATCGCAGAAGACGCAGGTAACCCGATCGGATTTGCCCTCTTCTTTCACACTTTCTCGACCTTTCTCGGAAAGCCCGGTCTCTACCTCGAGGACCTTTTTGTGGTTCCCGAGCAGCGCAGCCACGGAGTTGGGCGCGCGCTGCTCAGCCAGCTCGCACGCATCGCGTTGGAGCGAGATTGCGGCCGGCTCGAGTGGGCGGTCCTCAACTGGAACGGCGAGGCGATCAAGTTCTATGAGCGGCTGGGAGCCAGGCCCAACGCCGACTGGACCGTGTACCGCCTCGCGGGTGAGGCGCTCACCTCGCTTGGCCGAGAATAGATCCCGCATGGAAGTCCTTCATCCGAAGAAGATGGACACACAGCCCGGCGATTCGATCGTCAGCTGGGCGCGGCGTCAGCTGGAAATTGCAAGGCAGATCCTTGACAACCCGGGCGGCGGATTACTCTTCGCCACCCAGACGGTGGGGCAGGTCAAAGCAGGTCTTCAGGAGCGCGACGCGACGCGCTGGGATGAAGTGGTCTCCCTGCTCGACCGGGTCGAGGACGCCGCAGTGAGACGGGAGTTCGAAACCGCGCGCAAGCTGCTCGACGAAGCGCTCTCGAAACTCAGCTAGGCGCCTACGGCAGTCTGCAGAGTTGCCTCGTAACCCGCAGCTCCCTTGTGGCCCGAGAACGGCCCGGCCGCAGGCAGCGTGACGCCCGCCTCTCTGTAGCGGCGGATCGCCTCTCGAACCTGGTTCTCATCGCCGATCCCGGCGAGCTCGTCCATCAACTCTTCGCTGATCACACCGTCAGCGAGCTGATCCTTGAAGGCGCCCGCGTCCAGGACCTTGCGGTAGAACGGCAGGTTGGAGTAGCGCTCCACTGTTTGCCGGAACACCTCCAGCGCGGCGGCGCGGTCGGAAGTCAGACAGACGGGGACGTGGGTCACGATCTCGAAACCGTCCATGGTCTTGCCTACCTTTTGACGCGCTGCGGTCACAGCCGGGACGACGTGATTGCGAACGTAGGTCGGAGAGCACATCCACAGGACGACGCCATCGGCCTGCTCGCCAGCGAGCTCGAGCATGCGCGGATGCAGCGCCGAGATCATCACGGGCATCTCCGCGCGGCGCGGCCCCGAGTAAGCCCAGTGCGCGGAGAAATGCTTGCCGTCGATGGAGCAGCCGCCGTCGCGGAGGCTGGTTCGCACGATGTCGAGGTACTCGCGCATGGCGTCGACGGGACTCTCCAGCCGCATGCCCCACATCGACTCGACGGTGACCTTGTGGCTGATTCCCATCCCGAGCGTGAAGCGCCCGCCGGAGAGCTCATCGAGCGTCGCGGCCATCTGCACCATCGCAGTCGGATGGCGCGTGTAGATGGGAAGCACGCCGGTAGCAAAGCCGATTCGCTGCGTCGCGTGGGCGTAAGCGGCGAAGACCAGCGAGGCGTCTCTTGCGTCCGGAAGTTGCGAGGTCCAGACCGACTCCACGCCGATTCGTTCCGCGGCCACCGCCCTCGCGACAGACTCCTGCAGCGTCTTCATCGCGGGGTTGAACGCGGCAAGGCGAAGCACGACTTCAGCAATATATATCCAGGTGACTCTCTGGCAGGCGCTGTTCATGGGACTCCTGCAGGGAGCCACGGAGCTGTTTCCGGTGTCGTCACTCGGCCACGCGGTGCTGATCCCGAGCCTGCTGCACTGGAAATTCAAGACCTCGGATCCCTCCTTCGTCCCTTTTCTAGTCCTGCTGCACCTGGGTACGGCCGGCGCATTGCTGGTTATCTACCGCACCGAGTGGGTCGCGATCATCCGGGGCTTCTTCACGGCAGCTTTTCGGGGATCGATCAAGACCGATTCGGAAAGGCTTGCAATGCTGCTGCTCGTGGGCACGATCCCGGCCGGGATCCTGGGCGTGTTCCTCGAGCACTCCCTGAAAGCCCTCTTTGCGAACCCGAAGGCTGCTGCCGCCTTTCTCACGATCAACGGATTTCTGCTGCTCGGCGCTGAAGTGCTTCGCCGGCGTACCGAGCGCCGGGCAGCCCTCGAAGGCCGGCCGCGTGTCGAGCAGGAAGAGCAGTTTGCGGAGGCCGAGCACATCAGCTTCCGAGCAGCTGCGACCGTCGGTGCCATCCAGGCCCTGGCCCTACTGCCGGGAATCTCGCGCTCGGGAATGACGATCGCGGGCGGCTTGCTCGCGGGCCTGCGCCACCAAGAGGCGGCGCGCTTCTCGTTCCTTCTTGCCACGCCGATCATCACCGCGGCCGGACTCATCGAGGTGCCGCTGCTCTTTGACCCAAAGGTGCCGCTGGGCGAGTACTTCGCCGGCGCGGTGCTCGCGTTTGGGGCCGCGTATCTGAGCGCACGATTCCTGCTTCGCTACTTCCGTTCGGGCCGGCTCGACCCCTACGGCTGGTACTGCGCGGCGGCAGGGTTGGCCTGCCTGGCTTTGCTAACGTTTCTTCCATGAAAGGAAATTCTTTTGCCGCGGGGCTTGTGGTGTTGGCGGTTGTGTTCCTCGTCGTAGCGGCGCTCTACGCGTTTGGTGTGCTGCAGATTCTCGTCACCGACTCGCACGCATCGCATCACTACACGCATGCAGTGCTGTTCGTCGTGCTTGCCGCGGCGAGCCTGGTGGCCGCGAACTTCGCCCGAGAAAAGAGGGTTTAGCGAGAGGCGATTCTCTCCGGCGCCTGACGGCCGGTCAGGTCACGCTCGCCGGCGCGGATGTCTTCGTGATACACCGCGTCGGCGTTCACCTTCCAGGGGTCGAACGCTGAGTCGGTGGCGATATTTCGCGCCACCAGGAGCGCGGTCATCATCGAGTGGTCCTGGTTGTTGTACTTGTGCATCCCGTTGCGCCCGGCGAGGTGAAGGTTCGACAGGTGCGCCTGCAGGTAGTTGCGGATGACCTCCACGTGCGACTGATAGGCGTCGTCGTAGACGGGGTAGGCCTTTTGCTGGCGCACGACGACCCCGTCGAAGACCTGATCGGCTGAGCTGATCCCGAGCTGCGCGAGCTCCTTGGCGGCCAGCTCGACGAGGGTGGCGTCGTCCGACGTCCACAACCCGTCGCCTTCGAAACAGAAGTACTCGAGCCCGAGGCACGTCTTGCTCTGGTCCGGCACCATGTCCGGGCTCCAGTTCTTGAAGTTCTGGATGCGGCCGACATGGACGCTCGGGTCGTGGATGTAGATCCAGTTGTCGGGAAACACGTCGGCCCGATCGATCATCAGCGCCACGCTGATGAAATCGCGGTAGGAGAGGCTCTCGGCGGCTCGCCGCACAGGTTCTGGCGCCGGCGGGTCGAGGCGGCCGATGAGCTCACGGATGGGGATGCTGGAAATGAAATCCGTGCCGGTGTGCTCCTCGAGCCTGCCCGCGGCGTCGCGTGAGATGACCGACCGAACCCGATCGCCATCGTGCTTGACGGATTCGACCGATCGCCCGAAGCGCACCGGCGACCCCTTCTCGCGGCTGATTTCGGCCACGCGCTCCCACATCTGGCCTGGACCGAATCGGGGATAGCGGAACTTGTCGATCAGAGTAGTCACCACCTCGCCACGACTTGCGGCAGGACGTCCCGGTAGCAGCGCGCTGCGCAGCACGAGCCAGAGGTCGAGGCTTTTGATGCGCTGCGCCGCCCAGTCCGCGGACAACTCCTTGGTGCTGATCCCCCACACCTTCTCCGTGTACGTCTTGAAGAAGATGCTGAAGAGCCGCCAGCCGAACTGGTTGCGGACCCAGTCTTCGAGGCTCTTCGGATTCTTCACAGGGTGTACTCGCGCCCACGCGTAACTGGCGACGCAGCGCAACGCCTCCACCGGCCCGAGGTTCCAGAGCGCGTTGGCGGCTTTGATCGGATAGGCGAAGAACTTGCCTCGGTAGTAGATGCGCGACAGTCGGCCTCGAGTCAGCATCTCGGCGCCGAGGATCTCCGTCCACAGGTCTTCGACCTCCTGGTTCTTGGAGAAGAAGCGGTGGCCGCCGATGTCGAAGCGATAACCCTTGTGCTCGACGGTGCGCGCCAGGCCGCCTACCTGCTTTTCGTCCTTTTCCAGGATGGTGACCGAGACGTCGTGCTTGTAGAGCTCATAGGCGGCGGTCAAGCCGGCGGGACCCGCGCCCATGATCACTACCTGCGGGCGCCGCCCGTCGGCGATCAAAGTGACCACAGGGTAGCAACGGAGCGCGCTGCTTCAGTCTTGCTAGTTGAGGGGTCCTTTGCCCCGGGCTTCGTCCACCTTGACGATGGCGTCGCGCAGACCTTTGATCCAGTCAGCCTGGTGCATGCCGACCAGCCGGACGCACCAGGCCAGCGCATCGCTCCGGCTTCGAGCGACCCCGCCCGCGACCAGCGTGTCCAGGATCTGCCGCTCCGGCAACCTGAGCCGAGTCATCACCGGGACGCTGAGCGTGGTGAAGATCCTGGTCTGGTCACCGCACGTTGCGCCCCAGGCGACCTTGCGCTTGAACTGGCGCTCGGCCTCGCGGGCGATCTTCACCCGCTCTTCCCTGGTCTCCTCGCGAAAGCGATCGATCCGCGCCGCGCGAGCCGCCGCGCGAGCGTCCTCGGACGTGCCGCGGGCCAGCTCCACGTCCGGCAGCGTGCCGACGACGAGGATCTCCTCGTTGTCGCTGGTCACCTCGGGCGGGCCGGTGAACCAGCCGGAGGGGAGCTTTCCGGCAAACCACAGGGAAATGTCCTGAGCCATTGGATTACAAGATTACCGCCTGGGGCCAGGGGTCGGGTCTAAGTAGGCTTCCGCTCAGCCAATCCGCTTTGGGCCCAGATCGTCGCAGCTGTTACCGAGTCGAATGTCCTCATGGCAAAGCCCCGACCGTCCATGTCGGCGGCCGCGTCGTCGTACAGCACTTTTGCCATCCCGGTTGGCGCGGTCACCACGGCCATGCGCTTGAGGCCCGCGGCGACAGCTTGGGGCAGCCAGACCTCCCTGGCCCACTTCTCATCCTCAGGAGCGATGGTCCTCGCCTTACGGGCATCGCTGACATAGCCGACCACATGCCGCTCACGAACCGCGCGGACTCCCGTCAGGAGGGCGGCTCGAAATTCCGCGCTGGTCGCGAAGCCCTTCCATTCCGCGTAGAGAATTTTCGGTACAGGGCGCCAGCGGATAGTCAGGTAGGGCTCGTCCAAAAAGATTTCGTCTTCCATGCCGTTAAGTGGGAGGTTATCACCGCGGATTAGGCCTCGCTGACCGAACCAGCGCCCAGTGGTGGCCGCGCGGAAACCCGCGCGACCACCGCGTAGCATCTCAGGCGGCGAGCTTGGCCAGCCGAGGAGAGGTCCGCTCCAGCTTGCGGGCAGTCCGGACCTCTTGCTCCCGGTTCTCCATGAGGAGCCTGAGCGCTTTCTTCAGCTTCAGCATCTCGGCGCCTTCGATCAGGTCGGCGTAGCTGACCATCTCGTAGTGCTCCGCCTTGGTCGCGCCACCGACGATGAACGCGTCGCGAATCTCGTCAGTGCCTGCCTCTTGGATCGCCCTGGAGCCTTCCTCGATGATGCCCTTGGCACCGCTGCACGGCTGCCTCTCCGGCTGTTCGCCGATCGAGCTGAAAACCGCCTCCAGGTTTCCAATCTGCTCCCTGGTCTCGGCCATGTGCTCTTCCAGCATGGTTCTCAACTTTTCATCCGACGCTTTCTCATGCATCATCTGCATCGCTTCGAGGAACTGATGCTCCGCGTCGTACGTGTCGGCGAGCTCGTGGACGAACTTTTCCCGCGAATTCGTAATAGGCATTAGCGCCCTCCTTTCTATTTGGTCCTATTTATGCAACGCATTTCGGAGAGCGACGTACTGAACTCTTGTCCACATAATCCGACCCGCCGCGCCGCTACGCCACCGCGGCGGCTTCCTGGGGTTTCGCCCCAACGAACTTGAGCTCGTCGAGGATGATCTCGGTGCGGAAGCGCTTGACGCCACCGTTGTCCTCCCACGAGCTCGTGCGCAGCCGGCCCTCGGCAAAGACCGCCCGGCCCTTGTGCAGATACTGGCCCGCGAACTCGGCGAGCTTGCCGAAGGCGACCAGGCGGTGGAACTCGGTCTCCTCCTTTGCCTTGCCCTCTTCGTCCTTGCCGAGATACGTGTGCGTCGCCAGCCGGATGTTGGCGACGTACGTACCTTTGGGCGTGGCCTTGACGTCGGGTTCTGCCGCCAGGTTGCCGACCAGAATGACTTTGTTGACCATCGAATCACCTCCGAAAATTTGTCTTCAAGTTAGGTTTGCGGGGAGTCCGCGGGAACCCTGGGTGTTAAGAGGCGAGCCACACGGCGGGATCGATTGAGGTCCCATCCCGTTGGATCTCGAAGTGCACGTGGGGACCGGTCGAGTTGCCGCTGCTGCCAAGCCCGCCGATGACGTCGCCAGCGCTCACGGGCTTGCCGGTGATAACCGCGACCGACGAGAGGTGACAGTAGAAGGCGCGCACGTGCGAGTCCACGGCCACGACCACATAGAGTCCGGCGCCGTCTGGATCAAAGCCGACGCGCGCGGTACCGCCGGTCGCCGAGTGCACGGGCGTTCCCATCGCTGCCGCGAGGTCGATACCGGTATGCAGGTGGCGGCCGGGACAAAAGGGGTCGTATGGCTCCAGCTCGAAGCTCGTGCAGCCGAATGGCTGGGTGATCACCGCGCCGACGACGACGCTCGCGAGCGGCAGCTTGAGGTGACTCGGAACCTGGGAGGCGACGACGACCCAAACGATGGCTCCGCCCGCCACCATCCCGACGATGCGCAGTACGCCGATCACGCCTTCACCATCGCGTGCTCGATGTGGTGCAGCCCACTCGCAAGCGTCGACTCCAGCTTGTGCGCGACCTTCGCCGAACCGCCCAATGCGCCGGGCACCTTGAAGACGATCAGGAGCGAGGCGAGGGCGAACAGGTGGTGGACGGGAGTGACTCCATCCTTCTCCAGCGCAAACCCGACCGACAGCACGAAGAGCTGGATCGGCTGCATGAGCAGATTCGTCGTGAAGTGCGAAGCCCACATCTTCGACATGTGATGCGTTTCGGGCAGCGCGAACAGCAACCCGGCGATCGGTGCGGTGATCGCCAGCACGATCAGGATCGCGTAACGCACGAGATAGGTGATTGCAAGGACGTCGTAGCCGACGGCCAATGCTCCAGTGGTGACGATCTCCCAGGTGCCCGCCGTCGGATTGATCGCGAAGTTGGTCCACCAGACCCTTGGATCGTCGAACGTGGCGAAACTCTGCAGCGCACCGCAAACGGTGTTGCTCGCCTCGACCACCATCTGCAGAAGGGGCTGAGAGAAGTTGATCAGCACGGCGCCCATCAGCAACCGCGGCAGAAGGATGCGCGCTGAGTACTGCGAGCGAAGCCCGTGGCCCCACATGATCCGGAACGAACCCCACATCGCCACCACCACCAGAGCCGCGTCGGCCAGATACTGGACCGACGGCTCGTAGCGCTGGATGGTCGAGTTGGAGATGAACTCTCTGCCCGTCTCGAAGTTGGTGGTGCTGAGGATGAAGCGGGTCCACACGTTGAGCACCAGGCCGAGGCTGTCGTTGAGCAGTGCGACGACAACATCCTTCGGATGCATGAACGGCCACAGCAGGTCGGCGATCTGCGTGAGCCGGACGACGACCGCCTGCAGCTCCGCGAAGAGCTGATCCATCAGCGGCTTGCCGGCGCCACCGAATCAGTCAGGATGCCGACAAGCGAGACCGCGACCTCGACGCCGATCGTCCCGACGACGATGCGCTGAATCCACTGCTTGGCGGCGAGCGCCGAATGGGACTCGACGGCGGTGATCTTCCAGATGAACGCGAAGATGAAAGCGAGGGAACCGACAGACGCCACCAGTGCCTGTCCGATCCGCGTCCACGTCTCGATCAGGAGCTTGATTTCGTCGACACCCTTGGGCATGGGTGGCGGCGTTGAAGCGACGGCCACGAATAGATCCAGCACGATTTACCTCCAGCGCTTTTCGGCGCACGCTACCTGCGGACCGCGCGCGCGAAAACCCTGGGTGTTAAGAGACTCTACCCGCAGCGCGGGAGCGGAGATAGCAGCTCTCAGGGTGAGTGACGGGATTCAGTTCTCTTACCTAGCCGATCTGCGATCGGGGGTGCGTTGGCTGAACAGTCAGGGCTTGGAGTTAGGCCCCAGAACAAACTCGGCCTTCTCGGCGCTAAGCATCTGATAAGGCGTCATCCATTTGACGCCCAATCCCTGGCAGGCGAGCGGGATCTTGATCCGTTTCGTCGAGCCGTCGAGCACTTCATGCGTCACAACTGTGTGGCCATCCGCGTGCGCGCGCGCCACGAGTTGGTAATCGGCAACGCCGAGAAAAGTATTCACCGCTGCAGCCGCAAAACCGCTATTGGCTACCCACGTGCTGGTTGCGGTCAGGCTGCCTACAACCGCGGCATTTGGCTCTAAGAAGAATTTGTTGTCTCGCGCGGCCGCCCAACTGGCAAGTTGATCTTTACCGACTTTCAATTCGTTGCCGATTTCTTCGATGCTAAAGACCACATTAGCGGAGTTGGCGGCTAGGAGCCACTGCCAGAAGGCCGGACAGAAGTCGAATCCGTACTGCAGGTTCTTGGCTTGAATGAATATGTTGGCGTCCAACAGATACGGCATCTACGCAACAACGCCGAGGCTCTTCGCGAGCTCGGTTAGCGTCGATACCTTCTTGAATCCAAGAAGGCGAAAAGCATCTTGGTAGAGTGTCCGGCCCCCGAGCGTGCTGGCGATCAGCGCGCGCGTGAATCTCTTACTGGCGCGAATGGGAAGCGTGTTGTAGAAGTTTCCGCCCGATCCACTTCGATCCAGATCCAACGCCAGAATCCGCTCCATCTCCGCCTCATACGCGTCCCGATACTGAGAGCGAGTTAGGTGGCCGGCATCATGGACGCGGCGGAGAATAACTAGGGTACTTACACGAAAGAGTGCAGCGAGGCGATTGAGTTCCTCTGTCAGGTCGCTTCCCCCTCGATACTGCTCGCGAATCGCTGGCAGCGGGACTAAGAGTTCGGCCGCCACTTGGTTGCACCACCGTTCCACTGTGTTTTCACCTGGAATTTCTGCGGTCGCATTCGAAAGAGCAGTCGTTCCGATCCACAGATGGGCAAGCTCGTGAGCCAGCGTGAATATTTGGGCAGCCTTTGTGTCGGCTCCGTTGAGGAACAGAAGCGGAGCTAGTGGATCGGATAGGGCGAAACCGCGAAATTCCTCCGGATCTAGAACTCGATGGGTGTTGCTGCCCACCACACCGCTGACCATGACCAACACTCCGGCACTCTCAGCTCGTTCGGATAAACCCGAAAGCGCACCGGTCCAGCTCGAGTACTGCAGTCTTGCGGCTAGCCCAAAGCCAAGGGTGTCCCGCATAGCAGCCGCAACTTCAACAATGTTGTCGTCTACGCTGGCGGATCCTACAAACGCGACAGGGTCCTCTTGGATGGACTGCGCGTACGTTATGTACCACTCCTGCCGTTGCTGACAGATGTAGACGGTATCGAGGAGGTCGGGACTGGGACGCTCCACTCCTGCCCTCGCCATAGTTCGGAAGTCAGGTATCGGGACCGACTCCTCGGGGGGAACTCGCAGGAACAGGAATCCAGCAGGGGTGTGAGTTGCCGATGCGAAACTCTCCAGTTGCTTGAGCGTCGGTTGCTCCTCACCCGCTTCCCAGGCCGCGAGCTTCGGAAAGCGAATCGCAAGGCGCTCCTCCGGGATCCGAGAGCGTTCGCGCGCCCATCTGAGTACGGTCGGCTCGACCTGTACCCGAACCACGCTAGGCATTGTGCCGGAAGTTCGAGCCCGCAGGGCCGCTACTGAATGACGGGACGGCGGAAATTCGTCTGGACCACCGCTCACGGGACGTATCTCGGGCGCCAGCCTTGAACCGAACTCGGCAGCAAGACGGTCTCCATTTGGGGCCTACGAAGCAGCTGCTTTTATGATTGCCACAGTAAGGCGAAGATGAAAGCCAGGGCTCCGATTGAGCCTCGAGTGCCTGACCGATGTGGATCCAGGTCGTCATCAGGTCGGTAATGGGCGTGACATTGGGCGCCGAATCGAGAAAGAGCGTGGAAACCTCCAGGCGTTTGCGTGCGAAGTTAGGAGGTCACAGCTAAATGTGGAACCCTGCCTGTTTCGTCGACACCGTTGGGCATCGGTGGCGGTGTTGATGCGACGGCCACGAATAGATCCAGCGCGATTTACCTCCGGAGCTTTTCGGCGCACGCTACCTGCGGACCGCGCGCGCGAAAACCCTGGGTGTTAAGACGAAGCCGGCCCGAGTGCCTTCAGCTCATTCTTGTACGCCAGGTACAACGGGTGCATCGGCTCACCGCCTTTGGTGAATCCGAAAACCCGGATGTCGCCAAGGCGCTGCAGCATTGCCAGAACCTCGCGACCTCGGCCGTGCGCGGCGCCATGTGCACCCCAACACGGCACAATGCGATGGGAGGTGCGCGCTGCAGCCGCGAGGCATCTAAAGTTCTCCGGCCCAATCGGATCGGCAGCCGACTTCAGCGCGCGGGGGTCGGTAACCCTGAACGCATAAAGGTTCGTCAGGATGAGAAAGCCGAATCCTTGTCGACGGGCAAAGCCGATCAACCGTCGCACGGTCGGGTCGTCGGAAGACTCGTCGGCCGTTGAGGGGTTGAGACCCACGAAATTCACGACTGCCCGATTGGGAAAGCCCGTCTCACGCACCAGCTGATAGCGGTAAACCCGGTCCTCAGACAACGTCGCGTCTCGGGCCAGGTCTTTCGGCACGATTACGAAATCCCTGCCCCGAAAACCGGTCAGGGATCTATCGCGGGTTGGCCAGCCCGAGGTTCGGCAAGACAAGAATCACCGGTATCAGCACCGCCAAGACAACTATGAAGACGATGATCCCGATCGTCAGCCGGGCACGGCTCGTCATATCTCTGAAAGCGTAGCGCTCCGCAGCGAGCTCAGCTCCTCGAGAGTCGCGGCGCCGACGGCGCCCAGTAGTGGCTCCAGCCGGGCGGCCAGCTGGAGCCTCGGCACTTCGAAGGAATCCCAACGCTCATCGCCCGCGGCGCGGCATGAGAACTCCAGCTCGATCCGGCCCGGGTGGCCGGGGTGCCCGCGATATGCGAGGCGGTTGAAGTCAGCCGAGGGAACGAGCCAGAGTCGTGCAAGCAGGTGCTGCTGAAGGTCGAGGAGGCACACCAGATAGAGAAGGCGGGCGCTCTCGGGTATGGAATCGGCCGGATAGTTGGCAACGGCGACGATCCGGTCCGCATTGTTCAGGTGGGTGGTGCCCTTCACCTGAAGCCAGAGGGCGCCGTAACCCCCTACTTCCGCAACGACGAGGTCGCGGTGGTCGACGTCGGGCTCCATGCGGGATGGTATGAGGCGGCCGCGCGAGCCGGCCAGGATCTCGGATTCGACCATCAGCTCGACGAGGGTCCCGAGCGTGGTGCCCTCGATCATCCGGACTAGGTTAGTTCAGGTTGATTATTAGGAACGTTTGGGGCCAAACAAACGTAATCCGCGATTCCGAATCGTGTGTTTCGCGTCAACCGACCGAGCGCCGCTTCTACTTCTCCTGCCGCTGGCGGACGCGGGCTTCGACGCCGTCTAGCAAGATCTCCAGTGCAGAGGCTGCCTGCTTTGATGGTCTCAGTTCCACCGTCGGCGCAGTCGGTGCCGGCGTGCTGCCGGCCTGAGTGTCGAGCGTGAGCTGCACGACACCACTGTTGATACGTAGCTCGTAGCGATCCGCCGCCTTCGCTGCTCCCTCGCTTTCCCAATGCACGTCGTTGATGACTGCTGGAATCGAGTAGTCATCGAGTTTCAATCGCAACGCTCCGCTGTGACAGTCGGCGATCACCGCGACACCGGGCGCCCGGTGCAGGGTGACGCCGACCACGCCGCTGGAGATGTCGATCGGCACGATGCCGCTAGGCGGAGGCAGGAAGCACTCGACCTTCGCGGCGCCGCTGTCCACCTTGATCTCGCGGATGTCTATGCCGCTCGCATCGACCACCGTGTTCCACGTCGCGCCGTGAATCTTGAAACGCCATGAGTGACGTGGATTGAGCTCGATCTCGCCGAGCCCTACACCACGCAGTCGCCGCACAACGACGGTCTCACCGCGAACGACAGCCGACGGCGCAGCGGTGCCCTGGTCGGCGGCCACCCTGATCAGCGCGTCCATGTCTGAGCCGGCGTGCACGACAACCCCGCGCGAGCCTGTGTCGATGGCGACCCACGCCGCGTCATCTGCTGGTGGGACATGGCTTTCGGGCCGCTTGCGGGCGGTGATCACCTGGACCATCACCGCCAGCGCGACCTCACCGGCTTCGGCGGGCTGCAGCCCCGCGCTTTGCAGGTGAAGTTTCAGGTCGGCAAAAGTACCGCTGCGTTCAAGAGCGTCCGGAACTTCGAGGAGGATGCGGTCAGCGTCCTTCTGGCGGGCAACCCGGATGCCCAGGACCGTGCCCGCGTCGAGCACAGCCTGGCGCCACGGTGACGGACGGTGCGTGGCGGGCACGGATTTCAGGATCGAGTCAGCCAGAAGCTCGATCAGCTCCCGGCGGTCGCGGACATGCCAGTAGAGCGAGGCCGCTTTGACATCGAGCTGGTCGGCGAGCGCCCGCATCGACAGGCCCTCCAGTCCTTCCTCCTGGAGGAGCTCCAATGCGGCCTGGACGAGCCGGTCCCTCGTCAGCCCGTCTTTGACATTCTTTGGCGTCATGCTTGCAATCCTAACACTGTTAGGGATATGATGCCGCTCGTCCCCACTAACACCGTTAAGGAGTCTAAGTCATGCAAGCGAGAGTCAGGAGTCAGATTCGGTTCAAAGGCCCAGAGATGGAAGGGCCGATAGCGCGCTGGTACGCCAAGCTCCGCCGCTCGGGAAACCAGCTCGAGGAATACAGGAAGCAGGCAGCGCAGCTGACGGAAGGCCTGCCGGCGGGCGCGAAAGTGCTCGAGGTGGCACCCGGCCCCGGGTACCTGGCCATCGAGATGGCGCGACTCGGTTTTCACGTGAGCGCCCTGGACATCAGCCGGACGTTCGTCCAGATCGGAAACGACACCGCCCGGCAGGCAGGAGTCAGCATCGACTTCCGCCAGGGCGACGCCGCCGTCATGCCGTTCGAGGCGGAATCCTTCGACCTGATCGTGTGCCAGGCGGCTTTCAAGAACTTCATGCACCCCGCCAGCGCGCTGGACGAGATGCATCGGGTGCTGCGCAGCGCTGGCACGGCGGTGATCCAGGACATGAGCAGCGACGCATCCCACGCCGACATCGAGGATGAAGTGCGGAGGATGCGGCTTGGCTGGTGGAGCTCCTTCACCACCAAGGCCACGCTGGAGATGCTCCGGCGACGGGCCTACTCCCCAACTCGTTTCGAGCGCCTCGTCGCCGCGAGCCCGTTCCGGAAGTGCGAAATCAAGACGCAGGGGATCGGCCTCGAAGTGCGCGTGACCAAGGAAGGAGGAACCGATGGCCACGGTTCGTAATCACCCAATAGCGACAGATGGCGCTGCCCGCCCCTGGCTGGCGCTCGGCGCCGTGGCGGGCCCGGCGCTGTTCACGCTCGGATGGTTCGTTCTCGGCTTCATCAGCCCGGGCTACACGATGTGGGGTGTCCACGTCGCGCCCTATTCGCCAATCAGCCAGCCCCTGAGCGGGCTCGGCCTGGGGCCGACCGCGCCATTCATGAACGCGGCTTTCATCCTGAGCGGGCTCTTGATGGTGGCCGGCGCAGTGGGCGTGTTCCGTGCCATTCCCGAGCTGAGTCCCATCGCGCGAGGGACCTGCACCTTACTGCTCGCGATACCAGGGCTGGGTGCTGTGATCGATGGCATCTTCACCCTGGAGACGATCTTCTTCCACGCCATCGGATTCGGGCTCGCGCTGACCACGGTGGTGGGATTTCCCGTCATCGGCCTTTTCCTCCGCCGGGTCCCGAGCTGGAGGCGATTTGGCACCTGGCTGCTGCTCGGCGGACCACTGACCCTGGCGCTGGCGGTCCTGTACTTCGCGACGTTTACGCCGACGGTCGAAGGCAGCATGCACGGCATCGCCGGGCTGACCGAGCGCGTCCTCGTCCTCGAGCTCGACGCCTGGTACGTGGCCCTCGGCTGGCTGGCCTTCCGCCGGAGCAGCCTTGACGTCAGGCTCCAGAAGGCTGTATAGTCGATGTCGATCAATCGATGCCTACTAATCGACGGCTACCAAGGACCTTGCTGGCGCTGGCAGTGCTCGAGCTGCTCGGCGAAAGGCCCATGCACCCCTACGAGATGAAGCAGACGATGCACGAGCGCGGCACAGAGAGGGCGATTCCCCTGAAGGCGGCGTCGATCTACGACACCGTCGAGCGACTGACTCAGGCCGGCTTCATCGAGCCGATCTTGACCAACCGGGATGGTCGCCGGCCCGAGCGGACGATCTATCAACTCACCCCGGCCGGGGCGGACGAGCTGGACACGTGGCTGCGGGAGCTGCTCGAGCAGCCCACTCGGGAGTACCCGCACTTTGGCGCCGCTCTCATGTTCGTGGGCGCCCTCCGCAGCAAGGAGGAGGCGATCAAGGTTTTCGAACGCCGCGCAATTCTCTTCGAGGCCGAGATCGCCGCCGTAGACGCGATCCTGAAGGGACTACCGCCCGACCTGCCACGGCTCTTCGCCATCGAGGACGAATACACGCAGGCCATGCGCAGGGCGGAGCTCGAGTGGATTCGGCGCATCATCGCCGAGCTGACGGCGGGAACCCTCGAGTGGCCGCAGATGCTCGAAACGCGCGAGCGGCCTATGAGCTGAGCAATCTGAAATCACCGGCCCCCGGAGCGTGAACTCCAAGGGGCCGCAGAGCAACCCCGAGCGCGGAGTGAACCGGCACCCGAGACGTCCAACCGAAGGATAGCCGGGTCTGCTCCGAGCCACCACCAAAAGGAAATAGACCCGTGAACGCCCTCCGTAAGCACCCAATGGCCGCGCTGGCAGTGCTCAGCCTCGGCCTCTTCATGACCCTGCTCGACCTGACCATCGTCAACATCGCGATCCCGTCGATGGTCGACAGCATTCACGCTAGCCTCGACCAGATCCTGTGGGTGCTCAACGCCTACAGCCTTCTCTATGCGGTGCTGCTCATCACCTCGGGTCGGCTCGGCGACATCTACGGTCCGCGCAACGTCTTCGCCGTCGGCATCGCGATCTTCACCGCTGCTTCAGCGGTCAGCGGTTTTGCGCAGGACCCGACGCAGCTGATCGTCGCCCGCGCCACGCAAGGTGTGGGTGCGGCGATTCTCGCGCCGCAGGGACTGCCGATCATGATGTCGCTCTTCCCCGTCGACCGCCGCGGCGGCGTGTTCGCCGTCTACGGAATCCTGGCCGGACTCGCGGTCGTTGCCGGCCCGACGGTGGGCGGTTTTCTCGTCGAGCACTACGGCTGGCGCTCCATCTTCTACGTGAACATCCCGTTCGGCGTCCTCACGTTCGCCCTCGCGTTCCTCTTGATCCCTGACCTGCGCCCGGGCCGCAAGCACCGCCTCGACCTGCTCGGAGTGGCGCTCGCCACCGCCGGCCTGTTCAGCGTGATCTTCGCCCTCATCGAAGGACAGCGCTACGACTGGGGCACTGTCACCGGCTGGATCACCATCCCGGAAATCGGCGTCGCCGGAGTGGTCTTGCTGGCTGCCTTTCTCCTTTACCAGTGGCGGCGCCAGCAGGCCGAGCCCCTGCTTCCGTTCGCAGTGTTCAAGGACCGCAACTTCACCCTGATGACTCTGGTCATGGCGGCGATGGGCTTTGCGATCCTTGGCTTCTTCCTTCCGTTGACCATCTACATGCAGTCGGTGCTCGGCCTCACCGCACTCGAGGCTGGACTCACGATTGCAGCTCAGCCGCTGGCGATGATGGTGGGATCAGGCGTGGCCAGCAGCATGGTGCAAAAGGTCAGCGGCAAATGGCTGCTGATCCCCGGGCTGCTCTTGTTCGGCGCCGGCGTCGCTTACATCGACCTCGTGGCCCAGGCCGATTCGGGGCGCTGGACCTTTCTCCCCGGGCTGATCATCAGCGGGCTCGGAATGGGCTGCGTGTGGACCCCGGTGTTCAGCATCGCCACGCGCAACCTCGACCCCAAGCTGGCCGGCGCGGCTTCCGGGGTGATCAACACCATCCAGGAACTCGGCACCGTGGTCGCCAGCGCAGTCGTCGGGGCCTTTCTCCAGAACCGTCTCGCGACGGCGCTTCACGACCAGGCGGTGGTCCGGTCGGCGCAGCTGCCCACCGAGCTGCGCGCGCGCTTCGTCGACGGATTCAGCCACGCGGCGCGCAACGGATTCGAGGTCGGGGCGGGCCAGTCAGGAGCGAGCTTGCAGCTGCCGCCCGGCGTCCCGGCGGACGTGGTCCAGATGCTCCAGACCGCCGCTCACTACGTCTTCACTCACGCCTTCGTCGACGCGATGAGGCCGACCATGGTCCTGCCGATCGTGATCATCGCGATTGTTGCCGCAGGCACGTTCTTCGTCCGCGCGGACAAGCCCTCCGCCGAGGCCCATCGGGCCGAGGAGCAAGCGGCGGTAGCCTAACCTTCTATCTGATGGCGAAGAAGCTCGCCGAGTACGAGGCCAAACGCGATTTCAAGAAAACACCGGAACCCGGCGCCAAGGTCCCCCGTAAGGAGACTAAAGCGCCGCGGTTCGTCGTCCAGGAGCACCACGCGCGCCGGCTCCACTGGGATTTCCGGCTCGAGCGCGACGGCGTGCTCGTCTCGTGGGCGGTCCCGAAAGGCGTGCCCATGGACCCGAAGACAAACCACCTCGCGGTCCACGTCGAGGACCACCCGCTCGATTACATCGACTTTCACGGCGACATTCCCGCGGGCAACTACGGCGCCGGCAAGGTCCTGATCTGGGACAAAGGAACCTACGAGGCCGAGAAATTCTCCGACCGCGAGGTCATGGTCGTCCTGCACGGCAAGAAGCTGAAGGGCAAGTACGTTCTGTTCCGGACCAACGGCGAGAACTGGATGATCCACCGCATGGACCCGCCGCAGGATCCCGAGCGCAAGCCGATGCCGGCGCGCATCGAGCCGATGCTCGCCAGGCTCGTCAACAAGCCGCCGACGCCCGACGACGCGTGGGGCTTCGAGTTCAAGTGGGACGGCATCCGGGCCGAGGCATACGTCGACGGCGGCACCGTCCGCTTGCTGAGCCGCAGCGGCGAAACGGTCACGGCACGCTACCCGGAGATCCACGCGATGGGCAGGGCGCTGGGCTCGAAGCAGGTCATCCTCGACGGCGAGGTCGTGGCGCTGGACGACAAGGGCCGCCCGAGCTTCGAAGAGATCCAGCAGCGCATGGGCCTCACCTCCGAGACCGAGATCCGCCGGAAGATGAAAGAGGTGCCCGTCACCTACATGATCTTCGACGTCATGTGGCAGGACGGGCACTCGCTGCTGAAAGAAACCTACGTGGATCGGCGCAGGAAGCTCGAAGCGTTGAAGCTGAAAGGCGCCTCGTGGCAGACGCCGCCTTATGAAAAGGGAGGAGGGCTCCCTATGCTCGAGGCGAGCCGCAAGGCGGGGCTCGAAGGGATCATGGCCAAGAGGCTCGACTCGCCCTATGAGCCGGGCAAGCGCAGCGGCGTCTGGCAGAAGATCAAGAACCGCATGGGCCAGGAGCTCGTCATCGCCGGCTGGCTCGAAGGCGAGGGCAAGCGGCGCGGTTATCCCGGCGCGCTGCTGGTGGGCTATTTCGACAAGGGGGAGCTCGTGTACGCGGGCAAGGTCGGCACAGGCTTCACTGACGAGATGCTCGAAAAGCTCAGCAAGCTGCTGAAACCCCTGGAGCGCAAAACGAGTCCGTTCGACAGGGGCACGCCGCCCAAGGGCGCGCACTTCGTGAAGCCCGAGCTGGTGGGCGAGTTCGAGTTCGTCGAGTGGACCAGGTCGGGGCAGCTGCGCGCGCCGGCGTTCAAGGGCCTGCGGACCGACAAGCCGGCGAGTGAGGTGGTGCGCGAAGGTGACACGAGCTGAGACATGAGTGTTCCTGCAGCGGCTATTCCTTCCGCGTTAACCGTATCGGCCCTATTTCTCCGTAGCCTGACGGAAATCGCTCAGGTGGAAGTGCGCGGAGTCGAGGTGGGCGGCAAGCCGTCGCCAGCGTTGGCCCGCATTGAACGCCGGCGTGACGGTTTCTGGATCGTGTTTCAACCGCGGATGCTGGATGCGCCAGTGCCGGCCCTCCTGTTTGTGCTAGCACACGAGGTTGCACACATCGCGCTCGGCCATCGACGAATCATCCGACGCCTGGGCTTCGCGCTGATGGCCACGACTCCGCTCATTGGCATCGGGTTCTTTGCGGTCTCAATCCCACAGATCGTCCACGACGCAAACCCGTGGCTGTTGCTGATCGAGTCTGTGATCTGGCTCGCCGCATTGCTGTCGCCCAGGGCGATCATCCTGTTCGTTGCCCGGAGGCACGAGTACCAGGCGGACCGCATGGCGCTGACGCTGGTCGGCAACCCCCATACTGCCGTCGCATTCTTTGATTGGCTCGCCACTTTCAAGCCTTATTTGATGCCCCTACCCCTCAGGCTGTGGGGCTCGACGCATCCGCCTAACGTCGCACGCCGCCGAGCGCTGTTGGGTGGTTCTCCAGTCGGCGCCCCCGCGCAACCTACCAGCGCCCATTAATCTCTCGATTTCGGTCTGGTTATGGTTTAAGCGAGTTGGCTAAGAGCACCGAGGTCGAAGTCCAGATCGAAGGGCGCACGCTCAAGCTGACCAACCTCGAGAAGGTCCTTTATCCCGAGGTTGGGTTTACCAAAGGCCAGGTCATCGACTACTACACGCGGATCGCGCCCGCGATCCTTCCGCATCTTCGCGATCACCCCCTCACGCTCAAGCGGTACCCAAACGGCGTCGACGCCGAGTTCTTTTACGAGAAGAATTGCCCGAAGCACCGTCCACCGTGGGTGCAGACAGCGACCGTGTGGAGCGGGGGCAACAACCGCGACATGTACTACTGCCTGTGTCAGGACCTGCCGACGATCGTGTGGCTCGCGCAAATTGCAACGCTCGAATTTCACACTTCGCTCTCGCTGGCCCAGAACCTGCCCGAGCCGCGGACGCTGGTTTTCGACCTCGACCCAGGGCCGCCCGCGACCATCGTCGAGTGCTGCAGGATCGGGTTGATGCTGCGCGACGTGTTCGCGGAGCACGGCCTCGAGTGCTGCGCGAAGACTTCAGGGTCGAAGGGTCTGCAGCTGTACGTCCCGCTCAACACGAAGGTCACGTACGTCGAGACGAAGGTGGTGTCGAAGGGACTCGCGCAGCTGTTCGAGGAGCAGCATCCGGACCTCGTCGTGCACAAGCAGCTGAAGGAGCTCCGCACCGGTCGCGTCCTCATCGACTGGAGCCAGAACGATCAATACAAGACGACAGTGAACGTCTACTCGCTGCGCGCGCGCGCGCGGCCGACTGTGTCCACGCCGGTGACGTGGGATGAGGTCGAGAACTGTCTGAAGAAGAAGGACCCGAGCCTGCTCGTGTTCGACTCGGAGCAAGTCCTCAAACGCGTCGCCAAGCACGGCGATCTGTGGGGGCCGGTGCTCAAGAAGAAGCAGAAGCTGCCGAAGTCACTTCTCGAAGCCACGGGTGGAGGGGTCGCCCTGGAGAAGATGGCCAACCGGCGGCGGAGTGGCACGGGACGGTTCCGCAAGCCTCCGGAAAAGTGACCCGGCCGCGGGTGGTGATCGCCGGCGCCGGCTTCGGCGGCCTAACCTGCGCACGAGGTTTGAAGAACGCGCCGGTCGACGTGCTGCTCGTCGACCGCAACAACTACCACCTCTTCACGCCTCTGCTCTACCAGGTCGCGTCCGCGGTTCTCGACCCAGGTGAGATCGCCCGCCCGGTGCGGCAGCTGATCCGGCCGCTGCACAACGCGGACTTCCTGCTCGCGAGGATCACCGGCGCAGACTTCGAGCAGCGTCAGCTGCTGACGGACCACGGGCCACTGAACTACGACTACCTCGTCCTGGCCTCAGGCAGCCAGAGCGATTACTTCGGCAATGCATCGCTGGCGCGACATGCTTTCGGCTTGAAGGACCTCGACGAAGGCCTGGCGATCAGAAACCGCATCTTGATGCGCTTTGAAGAGGCCAGGTGGACGGAGGATCGTGAGCGGCGGCGGACCCTGCTCACTTTCGCGGTGGTCGGAGGCGGACCAACCGGTGTCGAGATGGCGGGAGCTCTCGCCGAGCTGACTCGCCTTGTCTTGAGCAAGGACTATCGCGACCTCGACTTCGGCTTGGTGCGTGTGGTGCTTCTCGAGGCCGCGGGTTTCTTGCTCGCCCCGTTCGCCGAGCCGTTGCGCGAGGCCGCGCGCAAGTCCCTGGAGAAGAAAGGCGTCGAAGTCTTGCTGAAGGCCAAGGTCGCGGACGTGACCTCGGGCTCGATCCGACTCGCGGACGGGCACGAGATCCCAGCATCGACGGTCATCTGGACCGCCGGTGTGCGAGCTTCAGAGGTGGGGAGCGTCCTCGGCCTTTCGCTTGGCAGGCAGGCACGAGTCCAGGTCCTTCCGACGCTGCAGGCGACTGGGCATCCCGAGGTGTTCGTGATCGGTGATCTCGCGGGTCCGGTCGATAACGGCGCTCCGCTGCCCATGCTCATCCCGGTTGCGATGCAGGAGGGCCGGCACGTTGCCACCACTATCAAGGATGTGCTGCGCGGGTACGGCGCGACCAACTTCCGTTACAAGGACCCGGGAATCATGGCCACGATCGGTCGCAACTCCGCGGTGGCGCAGCTCGGGCCAGTTCGTTTGACCGGGTTCCTGGGCTGGTTGATGTGGCTTGGCGTCCATCTCGTGAACGTGATCAGCTTCCGCAGCCGAATCGTCGTGCTCGTGAACTGGGCGTGGGACTACCTGTTCTACGACCGGCCCATCCGCCTCATCGTGCGTGCGGCCAATGATGAGAAGTAGTGTTCAAGCGGACATGAGGAGGGGACTGATCGCATTCGTGGCGCTCGCAGTGCTTGCGGCCTGCCAGGCAAGCCCGACGCAGGTCGACGCGGCCGCGACACTGCGCGCCGCCGGTACCGCGATGGCCAAGTTGAAGACCGTCACCGCAACCCTCGCGTTCAAGCAGGGCGCGATCACTTTTCAGGGCTTCACGCTGGTCTCCGCGAAGACCTCGGTGCGAATGCCGGCCGACAGCGACACTTTCTACACGGTGAAGCGGCAGGACATCTCGATCTCGCTCGAGGTCCTCATCTCCGGTGGGCATGTCTACGTTCATCTGCCCTTCTCAACTTTCCAGGAGTTCACGGGAAGCGAGGCCGCGGCCATGCCAGACCTGGCGAAGCTCTTCGACCCGGCCACCGGTCTGCCGGCGGTGATCCCGGCCGGCCGCAACCCCAAATACATCGGCGCCGAAAAGCTCAACAATGTGGACACGCAGAAGCTGAGCGTGACCTACAGCGCAGACCAGGTCAAAGGCATGCTCGCGCAGCTCGGCTCGAGCGGCGACGTGAGCGCGCAGATCTGGGTCGGAACCTCCGACCACCTGATCCGCAAGGCAGTCCTCGATGGCGCGTTCGGCGACGGAGGCAAGCCGGCCTCGGTCGAGGTGAACATCTCCGGGTTCGACGCCCCGGTCAACATCACGCCGCCGTCTCCTTAATGCCCCGTCCCGCGCTCCTTGCATTGGCGGGGGCCGGACTCTTCGTTGCGGCACTGGACGCGTACGTCGTGGTCACGCTCCTGCCGGCGATGATCGGCGACGTCGGCCTGACCGTCGAGCACTTCGAGCAGGCCACGCCGATAGTGACCGGATTTCTCGGTGGCTACGTCGTCGCCATGCCTTTGCTCGGCGCCTACTCCGATGCGCGCGGGCGCGCGCCCGTGTACGCCGCATGCATGGTGGCGTTTGCCGCCGGATCCGCCATCACCGCGACCGCAGGTCTGTGGAGCTTCGCCGGCCTGCCGTGGCTGGTCGCCGGCCGGGTGCTGCAGGGGCTGGGTGGGGGCGGGCTCGTGCCCCTGACGCTGGCGCTGGCCGCGGACCTCTACCGGAACAGCGCCCGGACCCTCGCCCTCGGCTCGGTGGCTGGACTACAGGAAGCAGGAAGCGTGTTCGGCCCCCTGTACGGCGCGACCCTCGCCGCGCTGGCGGGATCCGCCGGCGGCTGGCGCTTTGTCTTCTGGCTGAACGTGCCGCTCGCCGCGATCTTCGGCACCGGTCTTGTGATCGCGACGCGGCGCGCCGCGCCGGCGCCGGCGTCCGCCACCTCGTCGATCGACTGGTTGAGCGCAGCGCTTCTGGGGCTCGGACTTGGGCTTCTCGTGGTAGCGCTGTACCCCGACGATCCAGACCATCGCGCCACCAGCGCCCTGTTGATTCCGGCGGGAATTGCAAGCGCGGCCTTCCTTGCCCTGTATGGCTGGCGACAGGTGCACCGGCTGGAGCCCCTGGTTCCGCGCGAGCTCTTGCGGAGCCGGGCGTTCATCGGCGCTGCGGGTTCCAACGTCTTGATCGGCGCCGCCCTCATGGTCGCGCTCGTCGACGTTCCGGTGCTGGGCCGCCTGGTGTTCAACCTCGACCAGCTCGGCTCAGGCCTTTTGCTTTCGCGCTTTCTCGCCGGCATCCCGGTGGGCGCGGTGCTGGGCGGATGGCTGGCCGGCCGCATCGGAGGACGCGTGGTGGCTGTGGCCGGCATGGCGCTGTCGGCGGTGGCCTTTCTTCAGATGTCGACCTGGCCTGCCAACGCTCTCGCGCTTCAGCTTGGGCCGCTGCGCCAGGCTGACGTCGCGCTCGCCGCCTGCGGCCTGGGCTTCGGCCTCGTCATCGCACCGCTGACCGCCGCCGTTCTCGCGCTCACTCGCGACCAGAGTCATGGTCTTGCGACGAGCCTTGTCGTGCTCGCGCGCACGATGGGGATGCTGGTCGGGCTGTCAGCCCTGACCGCGTTCGGCCTGTATCGCTTTCACCAGATCCTCGGCACGCCGGTGGTGACCGACCCCGACCTCAAAGCGCGAATCGATCACCTCGCGCGGCTGGTCGCGGCTGCGTTCCTTCAGGAGTACCGCGAGATCTTCAGCGTCGCGGCTGCGATGTGCGCGCTATCGGCGATTGTGATGGTGGCGACTCTTGGTCAGCGTTTGCGGGCGACGGCGATCAGATAGGAGTGGTGGTAGCGATAGGCGTCGTCGGGATCACCCAGACTCTCCATCGCTGATTCCACCTCGGCCTCCAGCTCGCTCCGATAGCGAGGACCCAGCGCATGGATGAGCGTGTACGGAAGCGGACCGGCTGCGGTCATCAGCTCAATCCACTCGCGAGCGTCCCGGGACCTGCCGCCGGTGACCATCTCGGTCACGCGTGTCACCTCGAACTTCGCGCCGTCGAGGAGCTGCGGCAGCACCTCCGGTTCGCCAAAGAGCGAACGCTCCGAGCTGTAGCGGGGAAGGCTGAGGTAGTGGCGTCGGGCGAGCGGCGCCAGGCCCTGGAAGAAGAGATCCTGGGCGCGGGTGCTGAGGCTGCGCCGCTGAACGGACACCGCGAGGCGGCCGCCCGTGCGCAGCACCCGATGCGCCTCGGCGAGTGCGTCGGTGGGGTCGGAGAGGTAAGCGAGGGCCTCGCCCATCGTGACCAGGTCGAACGTCTCGGGCTTGAAGACGAGGCGCTCGGCGGCCATGCCGAGGAACTGGACGTTCTTGTTCCGCTTCGAGCGGGCGATCGCGAGCATGTGGTCGGAGAGGTCGATGCCGATCACGGTGCCAGGGCTGACCCTGGGCGCGACGAGGTGGGCGACCAGGCCGGTCCCGGTCCCGACGTCGAGCACGTGCTCGCCCTTCTGCGGGCTCGCCCACTCGACCAGCCTGGCCGCGACTCTTTCGTGCTGCCCCCCGGCCCAGCTGTCGTAGGAGGGGGCAATGCGATCGAAAAAGTCGACCAGGTGGTCGATCATCTCATCTGAGGCATCCGGGTCCATCAAGGTGGTCGAGCGTCTCCAAAAACCTGGATCCTGGGGCCCTTCGCCCCCGATCCTTAACCTGCTTCTACGTCCGACGGCACCCTGTTACCATGCAAGCTCGCTCGCATCCAGAGCTCTGCTTGATTGTGGGGCGCAAGTACGCTTAACGCTCAGAGTTGACTACAGAGTATGGAAGGCACGATCAACCCTGTGGAGGATTCCCATCATGGCCAAGACTGAAGAGTCGACGACTCAATCGCCCGCCGGGGCTCAGAACGGCGGCACCAACGTGGTCAACCTCGGCCCGCGCGACAGCCTGAACGGCCGCCTGGACATCCAGGGCGACCTCAAGATCCAGGGCAATGTCGAAGGTGAGCTCAAGGCGAGCGGGGACGTGACGATCGACTCGACCGCCGCCGTCCAGGCCTCGATCGAGGGCTCGAACGTGAACGTCCGCGGCCAGGTCAACGGTAACGTCACCGCGAAGAAGCGGCTGACCCTCGGGGGTTCGGGCCGGCTGAACGGGGACGTGAAGGTGGCGCGGTTGACGGTCGAAGACGGGGCAACGCTCAACGGGAACGTAGTCATGTCGTCGGAGAAGGGCTAAGAGCTAGCCACTTCCCCTTTCGGCGCGATTGATCGAAGGCAAGACGACGGTCTCCAGGTAGCGGCGAATCACGTTCATCGCGTTGTGAACGACGCGCCACTCGATCTGCTCGAGGATCACCTGCTCCCGGTTCAGCAGGCTCAGGTGGTTCCGCCAGAAGCCTGTGTCGAGGTTGAGCCCGGGTAGCTGGGGCCGCGATGCAGGTTTGGTCACCGGGACCACGTCAGGCAGCCGGCTACTGGATGGATTCGGCGGAGCCTCGGCGATCTGGAATGGCGCGCCTACGGCGTGCCGCATCACTGAGGCCGCGACCACATTCCAGACGACCACCAGCAGTACCCCCACAACGATGCATTCGCCGATCACGATCCAGGTCAGCGGTTTTCGGAGCAGGTTGCGCATGACGCCAACCTAGAACCGGCGGAGCATTGTGTGAACCCTGGCTGTTAAGACTGCGCTGGGGAGCGTCGGTGCGCACTCTTTCGAACCGTGGCGCCTGTGGTCCAAGCAAAACGTTGAGCTGTCTACCGTAGTAGACGCGCCGCATGAGATGTAGCCGGGTTAAGACCCGCGCCCCGAAATGATCGCGCCGGAGTAAAGCGAGAGTATCGTGCGGCCCGTGGTGAAGCTCACCCGTAGGGCCCAAGAGGTAGCCGAGCTTGTCGCGCTCGGGCTGACCAACCGCGAGATCGCCCAGCGCCTCTTTCTCTCCGAGCGGACCGCTGAGTGGCACATCGAGCAGATCTTCAACAAGCTCGGCTTCACGTCGCGCAGCCAGGTGGCTGCATGGGTGAGCCGTTCTCAGGTCGAGCCGGCCGTGCCAGTGGCGGGCAGGCGTCCGCGCGGCAACCTGCCCGCGCAACTGACCACGTTCGTCGGCCGCGACCGGGAGTTAAGCAGCGTGTTCGATCTGGTAGCGGCCCACCGATTGGTGACTGTCACTGGCCCCGGGGGCACGGGCAAGACAAGGCTGGTGCTTCGTCTGGCCGAGGAGCTGCAAGCTGACATTCCGCAAGGCATCTGGTTGTGCGATCTGGCGCCCGTTGCCGATGCCTTACTGGTGGGCGACGCCATTGCGCGCGCGCTTGGTGACAACCGCACCGCCCCAGACCGGTTGGGGGCTGCGCGCGACCTCTTGCGCGAGCGCTCCGTGCTGCTCGTCCTCGACAACTGCGAGCACCTGCTGGCGGCATCCGCCGCAGCCGCCGCGGACCTCCTGGCTACCTGCCCAGGTCTGCGCATCGTCGCCACGAGCCGCACGCCGCTCGGGCTGATAGGTGAGGCGGTCTTCGCCCTTCGGCCCCTGGAGCCTGACGAAGCGATCGAGCTGTTCAGGCATCGTTCAGAGGCTGCAGCTCCCGGCTTCCGCCTCGACGCGACGAACGCAAATGCAGTGGCAGCGATCTGCCGCCGCCTGGATGGGCTGCCGCTCGCGATCGAGCTGGTCGTCCCACGCCTGCGCGTGCAGAGCGCGGACCAGCTCGCGGCCGCCGTGCTCGACCCTTCATGGCAGGTTCACTCAGACGAAAGGCACGGCAGCCTGCGCGCGATCGCCGGCTGGAGCTACCGTCTGTTGGAGCCCAAGGAGCAGGAACTCTTCCGCCGGCTGGGGGTATTCGCGAACTGGTTTGACGCCGGCGATGCCGCAGCCGTAGCGCCAGTTGACGCCTGGTTATCGCCAGTGCTGCTGAGCGCCCTCGTCGAGCATTCGATGCTGGTCCACGAGCAAACGCCGATCGGCACGCGATACCGGCTGCTCGAGACCCTGCGAGCGTTCGCCCTCGACCAGCTTGGGGGCGCCGAAGAGCTGGAGGCCACACGACTCAGTCATGCACTTCGAATGATCTGGTTCGTCGAGCGCCTCGACATCGTTCACCTGCAAGGTCCGCTGCTGCGACCACGGACCGCAACGATGATTGACGACGTCCGGGCTGCTTTGAGCACGCTGCTCAAAGTCGATCCGCGACGAGCTTCGTGGCTCAGCGCCATCATGTTGTGGACCTGGATCTGGCACGGGCGAGCCGCGGAGGGGCTCCATTGGAACGAGCTGGCATTGGCCGCCGACCCCGATTCTTCGCCAGAGCTGTGCTGGACCTTTTTCGCCCAGGCGGCATTGCTCACCGAGCTTGGTCGCAAAGACGAGGCGGTGCCGTGGTTCGCCAACGCCGAAGCATTGCAAGAGAGTGCCCCGCTCAAGCATCAATTCATGCTCAGCAGGGCCCTGCTCCACGGCAGGCTCGGCGAGCTCGATTCCGCCATACGCGTGCAGCAGGATGTGATCCGAGCCTCCAGCCGGGACGGCGACGAATGGGCTCTGGCGCGTGCGCTCAACCACATCTCGTTGAGCATGTTGTCCGCGGACAGAACCACCGAGGCCCTCGACCTCGCCGAGCGATCGATTGAAGTGTGCCGCCGCCGCGACCCGGCACGCGTGCCCTATGTCCTGGACACGCTGGCGCAAGCTCATTCATTCGTTGGCGACTTTGATGCCGCCCGCCAGTGCTGGTTAAGCGCCCTGGCGCTGGGTCATCACGAGGGCTGGGGGTTGCCCGAACATTTGCCTCAGTACCTGTATGGATTGGCATTCGTGGCCGGGGAGCGAGGGAAGAAGCAGGCTGCGCTCCGGCTCCACTATTGTGCGGAAGAACTTATGGCCAATCAGGACCGCGTCCGCAACTCGCTCGGGGCCAAGGCGTCATACGACGAGCCGCTGGCTCCAAGGGAGGCCGCCCTTGTGGCCCGTTTGGAGTCAGAACTTGGGCACAAGTCCTCATCCAGGCTGCGCGCGGAGGGTCAAGCGCTGACACCCGAAATGGCGATCACGCTCGCGATGAGCGAGGGCTGAAGCACAGCCCAGGCAAAAGACCCGTGTTTCCCCCGGTGTCGCCGCGGACATGACCGCATAGCCTTCCTTCATTCGGCGGGACTCGAGAGCCGGCTGAAGAAGGAGAACTGCCGATGTATGCCCGAGTCAATCGTCCGATCCGGAAAGTCGTTGCATTCGCCACCGCAGCCGCGACCGCGGTCGCTTTGCTAATGGTGCTCAGCGCCTCGGCATTGGCGAATGAGTCCGGGACATTCACCGCGTACAAGACCTGTGCTGGGAGCGACATCAGGATCTCACCGCCGAACCCAGGGGGCTACTGCCTCATCAGTGGGTCGAGCCTCAAGATCCTGGAAGGCGCCAGTGCTTACTACACGGATGCGCACGTCATCCGCGGCATTCTTTCGAGCCCGGTGACGATCATCGCCAACGATGAGGAAGGAAGCACCGCGACCGGGCAGTGCTCGTACCACCTGCCGGCGGCCTTCCCACCGGGATACGGCCTCTGCACCTACTGGGGCGGCACCGGTGAGCTGGCTGGCTTCCATGCCACTTATGCCGTGGGCCCGCCCATCGGCGGCGTGAGGATGTACGCGCTCACGGGGACGTATTGGTTCGGCGACGACTACACCGAGGAGTAATCTCGAAACGACTCGCAGGCGATAAAAGAGCACCCCACGATGGGGTGCTCTTTCTTTAGATCAGCACCGGAGTCTGCCTGCAGCCACGTTATCCATCGAGGGATGAGGTACATCTCGCTGGCACCTCTCGTGGCGCTCGTTCTGGCTGGATGCGGCGCGGCAGCTACGACTTCCACCTCGCCGAGCACGTCCTCCGCAGTCCGCTCGGGGTGGACCCGATTCAACGACTCGACCCTGGGTTTCACCTTCGACTATCCGAGCCGGTGGGGCACGCTCACGGTCACTCCGGAAGACAAGCGGTGTTTCACGAGCGGAGAGGGAAGCCGATTTGGATTCAGCAGCCTGGCGACCGTGGGCGCGACCATGCGGTCGAAGGACTATGTCTGGTCGTCAGCGTGCGCGCGTGGCGGCTCTTACATCGACTCGCCGGCGGGATACGACGGGGTGGCCAACCTGAGGGCCCAGGCGTGGGATCCGACGATGCTATCCGGGCGCTGGACGGTAATGCGTGCCGCCGATAGGTTCATCGATGCTCTGTGCAACTCTGTGGCGAAATTCGTCGGACTCGAGGCGTTTGTCAAACTCGGCGGTCAAAAGTTCGACGTGATCCACTTCTACCAGCAGCTCCGTTCGCCCACGGCTACCGGCGCGGGTGTGGATGTCACCGGCTGCGAACGCGGGGCCGATCTCTTCGCTCCGATTTCCGCCGACTTCACCGACGTCGTGAAGTCTGCCCGGAATTCTTAAGAGGACGACCTAGACATAGCGCGCAAGGCCTCGAGGCCTCGCTCGATTGTTTCGATCTTCTTCGGGAAGCTGAAGCGCAGCTGGCCGCGCCCCCGCGAGGGGTCGTGGTAGAAGCTGGACGCCGGCACCGTCGCGACCGCCGCCTTCTCGATGAGGTGTCTGGCAAACGCGACATCGTCATCGAAGCCGAATGCCTTGATCCCCGCCATCACGTAGTACGCGCCGTCAGGCGCCTCGACCTCGAAGCCGCACTCCCGCAGCCCTGTGACGATCACGTCGCGGCGTTCCGAGTAGTCGCCGAGGAGCTCCACATAAAAGGACGAGGGCAGCTCGAGCGCGGATGCGATCGCAACCTGCAGAGGGTGGGCGGCCCCGACGGTCAGGAAGTCGTGGACTTTACGAATGCCCGCGCTGAGGGCCGGCGGCGCGATGAGCCAGCCGATCCGCCAGCCCGTCACCGAATAGGTCTTGCTCGCGCCGCTGATCGTGATCGTCCGCTCCCTCATTCCGGGCAGCGTCGCGAGGCTGATGTGCCGGCCGCGATAGACGAGGTGCTCGTAGATCTCATCGGTGATGGCGATCGCGTCGTGCTCGATGCACAGCTCAGCGATGAGCTCGAGCTCCACCTTTGAGTACACCTTCCCAGTCGGGTTGTGCGGTGTGTTGACCACGATCGCGCGCGTCTTGCCGGTGAACGCCCGCCGGAGCTCGTCGGGGTCGAATGACCAGTCCGGAGCGCGCAGAGTCACATAGCGAGGGACGGCGCCGCTCAGGATGCAATCCGGCCCGTAATTCTCATAGAACGGCTCGAACACGATGACTTCGTCGCCGGGGTCAACGGCGGCGAGCATGGCGGCGATCATCGCCTCGGTCGCGCCGCACGAAACGGTGACCTCGGCGTCCGGGTCCACGTCGCGCCCCCAGGCGGCGGAGTACTTCTTCGCCACCGCCTTGCGCAGCTGCGGAGCGCCCCATGTGGTCGCGTACTGGTTGAAGCCATCGCGCAGCGCCTTCGCCGCGGCATCCAGGATGCGGGCATCGGTGCTGAAGTCGGGGAAACCCTGGGCAAAGTTCACGGCTTTCTCTGGGCCGTTGAGCTGGAGGTTCAGCCGAGTCATCTCGCGGATGACCGACTCTGTGAAGCTCTGCGCTTTGATTGAAAGGTTAGTGGCCGGGATCGGCGCGCTCCAGCTGTAGGTCGAGGCTGGAACATGAATAGCAGCGAGCGGGCTTTTCCAGGCTGTGCTCCCACCAGCCGCACACCTTGCACGTCCACCGGGTCCTGGCGAAAAAGTCGAGCACGTCGGAGCGGCTGAGCAGGCCGACCATTTTGCCGTCCTTGATCACGGGGACGCGGCGGATGCGCTCGCCGATGAGCAGGCGGGCCGCTTCGTCGATGCCGGTCTCCTCGGTGACCGAGATCACACGCAAGCTCATGATGTCGCGCGCCACCTTGCCCTTCTTCGAGAACACGTCGGTCTCGGAGACGATGCCCACGACATGGCCTTCGCCAGACACCACGGGCGCGCCGGTGATGTGCTTGGAGAGGAGCGTCTTCGCGACCTCGTCCACGGGCGTGTCCTCGCGAAACGAGACCACGTTCCGCGTCATCACCTCTTTGACCGGGATCATCGACTCAGGAGTGTAGCCACGGTCGAGAGATCGGCGTTACCGCCGCTGAGGACGAGTCCGGTGCGACCTTTCGGGAGCTTGCCCGAGAGGTAAGCAGCGAGGGGCAGCGTGCCGGTGGGCTCGAGTGCCAGGTGCAAGCGAGACCATGCCACCTTGACGGCATTCGCGATCTCGTCTTCGGTGACAGTGACGATCTCGTCCACCAGCCGGTTCGTGAACATCACCTCGAAATTGCGCTTGCCGATCGCGACGGTGCGCACGCCGTCGGCGATCGTCGTCGGTGACGTCGGGAGGGTGACGATATGGCCCGATTTCCAGCTCTGGTACGCGTCATCGGCCGCCGCCGGCTCGACACCGATCACCTTGATCGACGGATTGTGACTCTTGGCTGAGATCGCCGAGCCCGACAGGAGGCCGCCACCGCCGACAGGCGTCGCGATCACCTCGAGCTCAGGCTCGTCATCGAGCAGCTCGCGCACCACCGTGCCTGCGCCGTGGATCACGTCCCAATCGTCGAAGGGATGGACGAGCACGTACCCGAGCTCAGCCATCAGCTGGCGCATGCGCTGCTCACGGTTCGCGAATGTGATGCCGTCCTGGATCACCTCGGCTCCGAGCGCTCGTGTGGCCGCCACCTTCGCGGGGTTGGAACCCTCCGGGATGAGGATCAATGCCGGCAAGCCGACGGTGGCCGCGGCGAGAGCCACGCCCTGCGCGTGGTTGCCCGAGCTCACCGCGATCACGCCCGGCGGGCGGCTGCCGCGTTCCAGCAGGGACAAGACCGCGTTGAAAGCCCCGCGCGGCTTGAAAGCGCCGGTGACCTGGAAGCTCTCCGGCTTCAGCCGCAGGCCCGAGTCGAGATCGGTGGTGAGCACCGGGGTGCGCCGCACGTGGGTTCGGATTCGGACCGCCGCCTTGCGGACCTGGTCGGCGTGCTCCTCGGCGTAGGTCGTCAAGCGGCCGCGGAGTCGCGACTCGCAACCGGCTCGCGGCTTGCCGGACGGTTGACGTTGGTGAGCACGATCCCCGCCAGGATGACGACCATGCCGATGACGATGGGCAAGCTCAAAGTTTCGCCCAGAAGGAGCACTCCCCACAGGACAGCCGTCATCGGCACCAGGATTGTCACCCCGGTGGCCCGAACCGATCCAAGCGAGTTGTTGATGTAGTAGTAGAGGAGGTAAGCCAGTCCGGAGCCGCCAACTCCGAGTGCGACGACCGCCGCCGTCGAAGGCAGAGCGAAATGCCAGTTGGCCAGCGATGGCGCGGCGATCGGAATGGCAAGCAGTGTGGTGAGCGCCAGCTGCCCGACGCTCACCTCGTAGACGCTGGCGCCGCGCAGCTTCTTCCGCTGGTAAAGAGCGCTGAAGGCGTACGAGATGGATGCCACGACCACCGCCACGGCGCCCGCGACGCTGCTGCCGAATCCTTTGGCGGTCACGTCGGGCAGGACAAGGATGACCACGCCCGCGAGACCGATCAGAACGCCCACGTAGTTGAGGGCGCTCGGCCTGTCCTTCGGGATCATCCAGATGACGAGCACAGCGGCCCAGAGCGGGGTGGTTGCGTTCAAGATGCTGGCCAGCCCGCTGGAGATGCTTTGCTCACCCACTGCGATCGCCGTCCAGGGCACAACACCGCTGAAGATGGCCAGGACGGCGTACGGAACGATCCGGTGCTTCCAGCCGGCGCCCAAGATCGGGCGCCTTGAAAGGAGCATGAACGCTGCCAGGGCGGCGAAGCCCGAGGCTGCGCGAATGAGCATGAGCACTGTCGGGCTCATGTCGGCGAGTGCGACTTTGATCAAAAGGAAGGAGAAGCCCCACACGAGGGCGAGCGCGACCAGGGCCAGGTAGGGTTTGATCAAATCTGCTTTCCGCCCATCTCCCCTGAAGGGGAGAGGGAACTCCTGCTAGACACGGGTGACCCAATCGTCCGTGGAGAGGACGAGCGTGACCGGACCGTCGTTTTCGATGCTCACCCGCATGTCAGCTCCAAAGCTTCCCGTCTGCGTCTCTATTCCCCGCTCCCGGAACCGCTGTACGAATACCTCATAGAGCTGCTCCGCCCGCTGCGGGTCGCCCGCCTTCAGGAGGCTCGGCCGGCGGCCGCGGCTCATGTCGGCGAACAGCGTGAACTGCGAGACGATCAACGCCGAACCCTGCACGTCGACCAGGCTCAGGTTCATGCGTCCCGCCTCGTCCGCGAACACGCGCAGGTCGATGATCTTGTCCGCCAGTCGCCGCACATTGGTCTCGTCGTCATCGGATGCCGCACCCACCAACAACACGTATCCGTGCCCGATGGTTGCACGCCGCTCAGCTCCGGCGTCTTTTTCACCTTCTTGCCAGCTCACCGAGCCCGCAGCCACGCGCTGCGCGACGACTCTCAGACTTTCGGACCGAACTCAGGCTCGGCGTGAACCAGCGAGTCGATGTAGCGGAATCGCTCGTAGCGGTGCTGAAGCAGCTCCTCGGTGGGCTGCGTCAGGAGCGCTTGCATGTGACGGTGCATCGCCTCATCCAGCGCAGTCGCCGCCGCGTCATAGTCGGCGCGCGCGCTGCCCTCGGGCTCCGTCACCACCTCTTCCACCACGCCCATCGCGAGCAGGTCGCGGGAGGTGAGCTGCAGCTGCTCCGCCGCCTCCACCTTGCGGGCGTTGTCGCGCCAGACGATCGAGGCCGCGGCTTCGGGAGAAGCGACTGAGTAGATCGAGTTCTCGAGCATGATCACGCGGTCGGCAACGCCCATGCCGAGCGCGCCACCGCTTCCGCCCTCACCGATCACCGCCGCGACGATCGGCACGGGGATCCTGAACCACTCCATGACCGCCTCGGCGATGGCGGCGGCGATGCCGCGCTCCTCCGCGCCCGCGCCCGGATAGGCGCCGGGAGTGTCGATCAAAGAAACGATCGGAAAGCGGAACTTCGCCGCGTGGTGTGCAAGTCGGATCGCCTTGCGGTAGCCCTCGGGATGCATCATGCCCCAGTTCCGGGCCACGCGCTCCTTGAGGCTCCTGCCCTTCTGATGGCCGAGAAACATGGTCGTGCGACCATGCCACGTGCCGACCCCTCCCACGAGCGCAGGGTCGTCGGCCGAGAGGCGGTCTCCATGCAGCTCGATGAAATCGGGAGCCAAGCGCCGGATGTAGTCGAGCGCATACGGGCGGTCCTGGTGGCGCGCAAGCTCGATGACCTGCCAGACGCTCAACGTGGTCTCGTCGGGCTTGCGCCCGTGACGGGTCATGGATACATCTCCAGCAAGTGCGCGAGCAGCCGGCGCAGCTCAGTGCGTGGAAGCACCAGGTCCACCTGCCCATGCGCGAGCTGGAACTCGGCGCTCTGAAAGCCGGGCGGCAGGTTCTCGTATGTCGCCTGCTTGATCACGCGCGGACCTGTGAAACCTATCGCGGCGTTCGGTTCCGCGATATTGATGTCGCCGAGCAACGCGAGCGAGGCCGCCGTGCCGCCAAAGGTCGGATCGGTCAGCACCGAGAAGTACGGCACTCCCGCAGCGTGAAGCCGCCCTAGCGCAGCGTTGACCTTGGCCATCTGCATCAGGGCCAGCACGCCCTCCTGCATGCGGGCGCCGCCCGATGCGGAGATCAGCACGTAAGGGATGCCTGAGCTTGCCGCTTGCTCCATCCCCCGCGCCAGGCGCTCACCGGCGACGATCGACAGCGTTCCGCCGACGAATCGGAAGTCAAATGCCGCGAGCCAGATCGGACGCCCGTTGAGCGTACAGGTGCCTGTGCGCACCGCCTCGTTGAGGCCCTCTTCCATCAGCTGGTCGATGACCGCCTGATACGGCTTGGGCACCTTCCAGTTCAAAAGGTCGTGGGACCTGACGTCGCCCCAGCGCTCCTGCCATGAGCTCCGATCCGCGATCAGCGCGATCCACGCGTCAGCGCCCAGCCGGAAGTGATGACCGCACTCGCACACATAGTTGCGGGCTCGCAGCTCCTCGATGACAAGACCGACTCCGCAGCCCGGGCAGTTGGTGGGCAGCGGGATGTCGGGCAGCTTGCTGCCCGCGATGCGAACCTCGGGCTGGCCCTTCGGTACCACCATCACA